>Ga0268262_10005601_pt1 | contig 12391 bp, 13 predicted proteins | sample TergutNc150P3_FD_190354 | JGI IMG/M metagenome (GOLD analysis project Ga0268262, IMG submission 190354) | Nasutitermes corniger P3 segment gut microbial community from laboratory colony in Florida, USA - Nc150 P3 (SPAdes) (version 2) | ecosystem: Host-associated > Arthropoda: Insects >... | reverse complement strand
TAATGGGAAGGTCTTCGCTTCCGGCAACGTAAATAAGCGCGCGGGTGGCCCCCTTGATGGAGACATCTTCCAGAAGCGGATTATCCAGAACGCTTGAAACAGCCTCCTCCACGCGGTTTTCCCCGGCCCCGCAGCCTATTGCCATAAGCGCGTCTCCCTGATCCTTCATAACGGTCAGGGCGTCGGCAAAGTCAATATTGATAAGCCCGGTTTCTATTATGCAGTCGGAAATGCCCTGCACTCCCTGACGGAGTATGTCATTTGCCTTGCGGAACGCCTCGCGGATGCTGGTCTTTCGCTCAACGTTGTTTATCAGCCTTTGATTTGGAATGACTATAAGGGTATCCACTTTTTCCCTTAATTTCTCTATCCCCATTTCGGCAACTTCCATGCGGTACCTTTTTTCATAGTCGAAGGGCTTTGTTACCACGCCCACCGTCAGAGCGCCCTGGCTTTTGGCGATCTCCGCGATGACGGGAGCCGAGCCTGTCCCCGTTCCGCCGCCCATGCCGGCCGTAACAAAAACCATATCCGCCCCGGCCAGGGCTCTGGTAATTTCCTCCTTGTCCTCATGGGCGGCCTGTTCGCCTATTTCCGGCACACCGCCCGCGCCCATGCCTTCGGTTAGCTCCGAGCCAATCTGGATTTTTGTTTCCGCCTTGCTGTTCCGCAATGACTGCAAATCCGTATTGACGGCAATAAATTTTACGCCCTTAATACCGCACTCGATCATCCCGTCCACTGCGTTTGAGCCGCAGCCGCCGGTTCCTATCACAACAATAGAAACGGGCTTTTCTTTTTTTACAGTTTCGCTCAATAATTCAAAATTCATAACCCCTCCCAGATTATTGAAAACCGATTTCATCGGTTTTCTCTAAAAAAATTCTTTTTCAAACCAGTCTTTAAGCTTCTCCCAAACTTTTGGACCCCCTTTGTCTTTGGATTCACCGCCGTAAACGCCGCTTTCCCTTTGCATACGATCGTACCCTTCAAGCGCGAGCCCCACGGCGGTCGCGAAGGCGGCTCTGCGGTAATCTTCTACAAGGCCGCCAACAGGCAGCGGTATTCCCACCCTTACCGGCAGGTTAAAAACCTGGGCTGCCAGGTCGGCCGCCCCCAGAAGCTCCGAGCCGCCGCCCGTAAGCACAACTCCGCCGCCCAGCGGCCTGGAAAAAGAAAGCTTGTCTATTTTTTCCTTAACCAGCTTAAAAGTCTCTTCCATCCTTGGACGGATAATCGCGAGTATCTGCGACCTCGGTATGGCCTGGGGCGCCCTTCCCCCGACTCCCGGAACGATAATTTCATCATCGTCTTCCAGAAACGGCTCCCAGCAGCATCCCGCTTCCAGCTTTATTTTTTCGGCGGTTTCCTGGGAAATATTTTTCATTATCGAAATATCACCCGTCACCTGAGTGCCGCCCGCGGGGATTGTGCTGATGGAATACGGCGCGCCCCCCGAATAAACCAGCACATTGGTAGTTCCCCCGCCAAGGTCAACCAGCGCGACGCCCAGCTCTTTTTCTTCCCGCGTCAGCACGGCGCGCCCGGAGGCAAGGGTTTCAAGTATAAGGTCTTTGACGCGGAAGCCGGCGCGGTTAACGCACTTAATCAGGTTTTGCGCGCCGGTTGTCGAGCAGGTGATAATATGAACCTCCGCTTCAAGCCTGACGCCGATCATATTGAGCGGATCCTGAATTCCTTTTTGATCGTCTACGGTATAACTTTGAGGAATCACTTCCAATAATTTTCTGTCCATCGGTATAAGTACAGCCTGGGCCGCTTCAAGAACCCGCTTAATATCGTCGCCGCCTATCTCGCGGGTCTCGCGTCCCCTGCCGGTTACCGCCACAACCCCGCGGGAGTTTATCCCGTCGATATGGCTGCCGCCTATGCCTGTCCACGCTTCATGCACTTCCCTGCCGCTCATCATCTCGGCGGCCTCGATGGCCTGGGAAACAGAACGCAGCGTCGCCTCAATATTTACCACCACGCCTTTCCGGAGCCCCGTGGAAGGGGAAACCCCGATACCGGTAATTTCCAAAAGGCCGTTCCCGCCTATTTCGCCGATTACAGCGCATACCTTGGTCGTGCCGATGTCCAGGCCGACCACCAACTCTTCATTATTCAGGATAAGCCTCCTTGGATGACTGCACATCCACCGGGATATACGAAGCTATACCGGAACGAAAATCAAGGGTATCTATTCTGCTTTCCATTGATTGTAAATCAGATGAAAGTACATCCACCATCAAAAGCGCGTAACGCAGCAAATCTTCGTTTAATTCCGACATTCTGACTTTTATCATTTTGTGGGCCGGATAAAGAACCAAATCAAAGCCGTCAAAAAGTTTCCTGTTTATCCTGAATTCCGATACCGCTGAAAGCAGCTCTGGCGCGGACATTTCTATCTTTTCCAGCTCTTTCAGGAAGGGAATAAAAAACCCGGGAAGCCTCATGCCCGGAACAGGATTATCAATAACAAGCCCCGAAACCACCGGGTAAAAATCCGGAAGGTTTCTTGCGCCGACTTCGTAAATTACGCCCTGGCTGTCAAACACCACAGGCACAGTCCCGTTTTCCGAAACGGCAAGGGCAAACGCGACGGGTTTGCGGCCCTCCAGGACTATCCTCATCCTGCCCGGAAAAAATTTGAAAACCTTAGCGGATTCAATCACGCTTATTCCCATGAGAGCGTTTTCAATTACCGTGGTATCCGTTGAAAAATATGAAGAAGTATCGTTGATTCCCGCAACCGAAAGAATCTTCGCGCGATCAATTCCGTTGATGCCCGTAATATCGATTTTGGAGAAGGGCCTAAAAGGGCTGATTCCCAAAAGCCAGACAAGTTCCGCGCCCAGGCAAAGGGCGGCAATTACAATAAATATTTTGATGAACCTTTCAAATCCTGACGGGGCCGGGGCATCCGAATCATCCAACACATAATCGCCGGCCATTTTAATTCTCCCCCGTGTAAACGTGATTTCTTGCGGTTCTGGAAACATTCACGACAAGGCCGGCCATTACCAGGGTAGTAGCCAGCGAGGATCCGCCGGCGGAAAAAAACGGCAGGGGAATCCCGGTCGCGGGCAAAGCCCCGGCGGTGACGGCTATATTCAGCAGAACCTGCGTAATTATCATCGTAACAAGGCCGCAGCCCAAAAGGCGGTAAAAAGGCTTTTCGTTACTCATGGAATCTATGTAGCCGCGGGCCGCGAAAACGGCAAACAGAATGAAAAAAAACATAACTCCCAAAAATCCCATTTCTTCCGCGAAAGCCGAGAAAATAAAATCCGTATGAATTTCCGGAACGCTTGCGATTTTCCTCGTTCCGTGCCCGATGCCCTTGCCCCAGAATCCTCCCGAATTAATTGTAAGGATCGAGGAATTAACCTGGTAGCCCGCTCCCTGCGGCTCAAAATCCGGCTGGATATAGCTTAAAAAGCGCCTGATCCTGTGCTCTTTTTTTAAGACCAGAATAGTCGCTGTGGGAAGAAACATAAAAAGGGCGCTGAAAAAATACCGGAACCTGACTCCGGCAAGAAAAAAAATAAAAAGCGCGTTAAACGCCAGAAACACCGCGGTGGAAAAATTATTCTGCAAAAATATCAAAACGAAAAAAACGCCGGTCATTAAAGCCGGTGGGATAATGCTCCGGTGAAGATCATCCGCTCTGTCATTTTTTTTCTCAAAATAATGAGCCAGGTAAAGCGGAAGAATCAGCTTTACCAGCTCGGAAGGCTGGTATGTATATGACGCGAACCCTATCCAGCGGGGCGCCCCGTTTTTACTAACGCCGATTCCCGGAACAAAAGCAAGGACACAGAGTATAATACTGCCCAACACCAACGGCCTGATAAATCTCCGAAGCAGTTCCAGATCAATTACGGAAGAAATAAAAAAGAGAACAACCCCGGCAAGGCCCAGTATTGCCTGCCGCGAAACAAAATACAGCCCGTCTCCAAAAAACCTCTGCGCAAAGGCATAGGATGACGAGTAAAGGGTTACAAAGCCCAGGCCTACAAGAAACAAAACACTTGCGATAAGCAGATGATCCGTCTTAAGCCTTTCATTACTATATTGTGCGCTCATAAAATGTTACTGTATCTTCAGCGTTGACAACGCGATGATCGCGAACAGCCCTCCCATTATCCAGAAACGGATTACTACCTTGTTTTCCGCCCAGCCGGATAACTCAAAATGATGGTGAATAGGCGCCATTTTAAACACCCGCTTCTTCCTTAATTTAAATGAAAGCACCTGTATAATTACCGAGGCGATTTCCAGAACAAAAACCCCGCCAATAATTAATATCAGCACTTCCTTTTTTATGATAAGCGAAATAACCGCGATTACCCCTCCTAGCGAAAGGGAACCTACGTCTCCCATAAATACATCGGCAGGATGGGCGTTAAACCAAAGAAAGCCGATACAGGCGCCCGTTGCCGCGAGACAAAACACCGTAAGCTCGCCGGCGCCCGGGATGTAGGGAATGCCCAGATAAGAAGAAAAATCCGAACGGCCGGAAAGATAAGTCAGGATTGAAAGGGTAATAAAAACCAGAATCAAAAGACCGGCAAGAAGCCCGTCAAGCCCGTCAGAAAAATTAACCGCGTTTGATTCTGCCATGATAAGAAGCACGCCGAAGGGTACCCAGAGAAAGCCCATATCAAGCACGGGGTTCTTAAAAAACGGAAGATAAAGGCTGGTTATTCCTTCTTCCCCCGAGTAATAGAGGATTAACATTACAGCGAGGGCAATAATAAACTGAAAGAGCAGTTTTGCCCTGGCGGGAAGGCCGTCGCTTGAGTGCTTTGTGACTTTTAAATAGTCATCCAGAAACCCGACCAGGCCAAAAGCAACAAGGGCTCCAAGGGTAAGCCATATTTTTCCGCTGCCAAAGTCGGTCCAGAAAAGCATAGAAATGACAATCGAGAAAATTATGAATATCCCGCCCATGGTTGGGGTGCCGCCTTTAGCCAAATGCGTCGCCGGGCCGTCTTCCCTGACCGCCTGGCCTATCTTAAGCCGCTTAAGGGCTTCGATAATTTTCGGGCCGAATATATAGCAAATAAGCAGGGTTGATAAAGCGGCGTAAGCGCCCCGAAAACTAAGGTACTGAAAGACGTTAAAGGGGGTAAAATATTTTGCCAAAGGATAAACAAATTCAAGAAACATCTTTTCCCCCCAAAAGCATCCCGGTCAGCGTTTCCAGTTCGCATCCCCGGGAACCTTTAAGCAAAACCAAATCCCCGCTTTTAACACAGCCGTCCACAGCCGCGGATAACTCGTCCCTGTCCTTTGTATACAAAAAAAGCAAATCACGCCCTTCCTTTTTCAATATTTCCGCGGCCGCCTGAGTTTCCTCACCGAAAAGGAAAACCGCGCCGGCTTTACACGAGAGAAGCCTTCTGCCAATATCCGCGTGGGCTTTTTCTGAGGAATCCCCAAGCTCCAGCATGGAGCCCATTATATAAATTTTCCGGCCGGGCCATTCCAGGCTGTCGCAAAATTCCAGGGCTTCCTCCGCGCTTTCGGGGTTGGCGTTATAGCAGTCCCTTATAACGGTTGTCCTGCCGTAAAGAATTTCTCCACGCCCGAAAAGCGGTTTTACCGATTCAAGCCCGCGGCGGATCGAAGCTCCGGAAACGCGCATTTCCAGGGCCAGGGCAGCCGCGGCCAAAGCGTTCGCAAGGTTAAACTTTCCCGGAAGGCTAAAACGGGCGCCCTCGCCTTCCCAGATAATTTCAGTCCCGTGAAGGCCCATGTCCCTTATTCCACCCAGAGAATTCAGCGAAGAAGGGCCATAGAACACAACCCGGCCGTTAACGCCCTCAGCCAGGAAATCCCGGTAATCGTCGCTCTCAGGAATCAGGGCCGTATTTTCCCCTACGCCTGTAAACCGCGAAAAAATTTTCTTTTTTTCTTCAGCAATTGCCTTACGGCTGCCGAGAATTCCGATATGGGCAGAACCGATATTCGTGATTAAAGCAAGAGAAGGATCGAGTACGGCGGCAAGTTCCGCTATTTCTCCCGGCCGGTTCATACCGGCTTCAAAGATACCTATCTGATGATGAGCCCTGACATCAAAAACCGAAAGGGGAAGCCCCGTTTCCGAATTAAGGTTACCCTTGTTCATAACCACCGATTTTTCCTGACCGATGATTGCCGCCGCGATTTCTTTTGTGGTGGTTTTCCCTGACGAGCCTGTAATGCCGATCCTGACCAGATTTGAAAACTGTTTTAAATAAGCTCCCGCCGCGTTCTGCAGGGCTTTAAGGGTTTCTTCAACCGCGATTAAAACACGGTCCCATTTCTTTGCCAGCTTTGCCAGGGCTAAATCGGGGTTTTGCATTGCGGAAGCAGCCACCATGGCGGCGGAAGCCCCGGCTTCAAACGCGGCTTCTACAAAGTTGTGGCCGTCCAGGGCGCTGCCCCGGAGGGCCACAAAAAGGGCTCCCGGGCGCACCGCCCTTGAGTCGATGGCGACTGACGAAAAACCTTCACCCCGCGTTACCTGTTTCCCCTCCCCGGCAAACAGGCTGGCCCCAACGGCCTGTGAAAGGTTTGAAAAACTCATAAGGCTTTCCGTCACTGCCCCTGCCCCCGTTGTTCCTGTCCCTCCCCTTCCTGTCCATTGATCCTTACCTGCAGCACGTTCTCAGGCCTTACCTTTACAAGGGAAAGGTCATTAACGGCTATTTGCCTGATCCTTGAAGAAGAGGAAAGCACGGCTATTGCAGCAATCAAATTTTTATTGTTGCTGACCCAATCTTCCTGGATTGCCTCAAGGCGCCTGACATTCTTTTCCAGTTCCGCATAACGGACAGACTGCCAGGCGACAACCCCCAGAAAAATTGGAATTGTCAGCACAATAAAATATAAAAGCGCGTAATGCTTGATCATAATCCGGCCTCGTCCAGAATTTTTTCAACCGCCCTAAAACGGGCGCTGCGGGAAGCGGGGTTTTTCCGTGTTTCTTCTTCTCCGGGGCTAATTCCCTTTTTTGTCAGGATCATCAGCTCCCTTTGACCCCCGCATTTACATATCGGCGCTTCCGGAGGGCATATACAGTCCCTGTTTTTCTCCCGGAAAAAGTTTTTTACTATCCTGTCTTCCAGCGAATGAAAGCTAATTACCCCCAGCCTTCCCCCCGGTTCAAGTGTTCTATAAGAAACATCAAGAAGAGCCTCCAGCCTGGAAAGCTCGCCGTTTACGGCGATCCTTAAAGCCATGAAAGTCTTTGTGGCGCTGTGTATAGTCCCGTGGCGGTAAGCCGGGGGAACAGCGCTTTCTATTATTTCGGCAAGCAGCGCGGTGCTTGTGAGCATTCCGCCGGCTTTTGCCTCGCAAACCGCCCTGGCAATACGCCGGGAATAGCGTTCGCCGCCGTTCGCGTAGATTAAATCGGCCAGATCCTTTTCTGAAAGCCGCTCGATTAATTCAGCCGCGCTCAAGCCGGTCGAAGTGTCTATTCTCATGTCCAATTTTTCATCATAGCGGAAACTAAAACCCCGCCCGCTTTTTTCGTAGTGGTAGAGGCTGACCCCCAAATCCATCAGGATCGTGTCGGGGCGTTTGTATTTCCCCGGGTACTCGGCAAAAAAATCATGCGACCAGCCGTTGTAAAACTGAACCCTTTCCCCAAATGGGGCAAGGCGTTCCCGGGCGATTTTTATGATCTCCGCGTCCGCGTCAATAGCAATGGCCTTAAGCTCGGGGAATTGGCTTAAGAAAGAATGAAGATGCCCGCCTTCCCCAACGGTGGCGTCTATCATCAGCTCTCCGGTTTTTCGGGGGGCAAGGTATTTAATTGTCTCTTCCAGCAGCACCGGGGTGTGTACTATCTCCATCCTTTTCCTGTTATTCCCTGCCTCAATCGATCCTGAATATGTCTTTAGAACTTAATTTGTTCATTGCCGGGCGGAAAAGCGACTCCGTTTCCGCGATATAGGCTTGATATGTGTCCGAATCCCAAATAAAGAGACGGTTTTCATCTCTCATAACCAGACAATCCTTGGTCAAATTCGCGTATTTTCGAATAAAAGAAGGAATCGCGATACGGCCGGTTTTATCCAGTTCCACTTCATCAATAGTGCGCAGTAGCCTGAACTTGAGGGCCTCCCTCTCCGCCTGGTCAAGCGGCTCCTCGGGATTCCTCTCGAACTGCACAAAGCGCTCGCAGGCGGCCTCTGTCATGATCATGGCGCATTTTTCATAGCATGGAGAAATGAAAAGCTTCCCCTGGAAATACTCCCTGAAGCGGATTGGAATGCTTACGCGGCCTTTATCGTCAAGAGTGCTTTCGGCAATTCCAGTCTTTAATTCCATTCCCACAATTTCCTAGTTTTTGCTAAATTTTACCACAATTCCACACACTTTTCTACATTATTCATAAAGAAATTTGAGCTGTCAAGTGAAAACACAGAAAAAATTATGCTTAGTAGGTTTTTTTTAAGAGATACTATACAAATGTACAGTTATTGGCCCTCTTGATAATAAATAACAATGGCGGCTAAGATTTTCTAATGTTTATCACCGAATACTTTATTGTGTTTCCCGAAGGCGATACCCAGGAAATTCGCGGCAGATTAATGATAAATCAGCTTGTAGACATAAACGGCAATCCGCTACCATTGCCCCTGCCAACTAACCGGATGATTGCTTTTCGCGTGGCAAAGATCAGCACAGACGAGCATAAAGGCGGGCAAGAAATTTACCATTACCTGGAACAGCTAAGCGCCCCGGAACTTCTGGAATATGTTGAAGGCTAATCCTTACATTGGTACAAAAAACGAGAGCGAACTCCACCGCGCCTTAAAACTTCATTATTCAGGTTACGACGGCACAACGGAAACCGTCGTTGGAGGTTATATCTGCGACGCCCAAACCAGTTCCGGCGAAATTATAGAAGTACAAACCGGCAGTTTCGGCCCTTTAAAGCAAAAGGTTAAATTCCTGACCGAAGACGGCAAGGTAAGGATAATTCACCCGATTATTGTTCAAAAACATATTGAACTCTATAACAATGAGGGAAAGCTTATTCACAGGCGAAAAAGCCCCAGATCCGGCAATGTCTGGGACCTCTTTAACGCCCTTATCTACGCCCCGGAGCTTCCATTGCTCCCGCGATTAACGGTGGAACTCGCGCTTGTAGACATAGTTGAAAAACGTATAGATGACGGAGCGGGCTCGTGGCGGCGGAAAGGGGTAAGGGTAGCAAGCCGCTCTTTAGGCGCCTGGCGCCAATCGCTTGTTTTACGAAAACCAAAAGATTATCGAATATTTATTCCGTTTAAGGGAGAAGAACCCTTCACAGCCCGCAGCCTTGCCCTTGCCGCGGAGATAACCGTGTCCATTGCCAGAAAAACCGTTTATGTGCTCTTTAAACTGGGCCTTATAGAAAGGGCGGGCAAGGAGGGCAACGCTATTGTTTATACCATGGTTCAAAAAAGAAGACAAAAAAAAGCAGGGCGCTGAGCCCTGCTTCTGTTCTACCAGGCGTCCGGCATATCATCCGCGTCCCTGTTATTCTCCGCAAAAAGGTCGGTTACAGCCCGCATATCGTCAAAGTAAACATAATAGCTGCCGTACGCTTCCCATGGATCTACTTTAACGCGCAAACCTGTTATCTTTATCCCAAGATTGTTGTTGTAATGATAATTCCGCTGGACGATGCCATTTAAGCCGTCTTCCGCCTGCGGGGGAATCGCGACCGTCAGCTTTTTCCAGCCCTGGAAATTCAGCTTTCCCATGTAGAGCTCAAAGGGCCTTCCGAAGAAATCTTCCAGCAGCAGATACACCTCATGATTATAATTTCGCCCCGCTACCCAAATCGAAACAGTCTTGGTGATCCCCTCAATCGGGATTGGCCTTATGGGATTAAGGGTAAAACTGGTGTGGCCCCTATGGATAAAATCCACCCTGGTGCCAATAACGAACTTATCCTGGATATTTAAGCCCTCTTCATCCGGCAGAGGCACCTTTCCCGCTGGAGACCCATTAAAAAGCCTCGTAGTGGTATAGCCGTCATCCGGAGACATTGCCGACCTCCAGAACCCATCCCGTTCAAACTTCTCAACCGAAACTTCTTTCAGATACTGTTGCGCGGAATCAAGTCCCAGACTTTCCGGGTTAGGAGAACCGACTTCATTCGCCCGCTGGGCAAAGACAGCGGCGGCAGCAGAAAAAATCAGTATTATAACCAATAAACGTTTCATGTCAGAGCCTCCTTATTCCTTCGTCCAAATTTCTTCGATAAAGTCGGGATCGGCAAGATCGTTACCGTCAAAGAGAGATTCGAACGTATCGGTCAGAACCTTCATTTGATTCAAATATATTTTGAAATCGTCTACCCTTTCGCTCGGCGTAGTCCAGATTCTGAATTTTACAAACTTCAGGCCGGCATAACTTGGCAGCACCCGCTTGGACTGTGGTATGTTGGCAGGTACCCTAACCCGCAAATTTCTCCATCCCTGATACTGCAAACTTCCCAAATACAAGGAATGAACTACACCCTGGTAATCCCTGAAATAAGCTTCCATGTAGTAATTCAGGTTAGAACCCCATACCCACATATCAAGGTACTGGATTCTGCCCGGTATTGGTATCTCAAAAGGTTCGGGGCCTTCCCCATCCTTCGCGGATCCCGGCACCGAGGGAAAAACATCTATCCAATTGTACCCGCGGCGGTCAAATTTCCCCCAAATACCCAGGCTGTTAAGGTCCTGATTTCTCTTGTTGGTACCATATAGAGCCATAGGCCAGGCTACAACTTTGGTTTGCTTTGGAAATTGTTCATCACCGACCTTTGAAGCAAATTTGCTGGCGTCAAGCGCCCACTCAAATTCATACACCTTTTCATCATATGGATATGGCCATTGATGAGTCGTCAGCCCCGAAAAGTCTTCCAGAACTATTGAAAGGTAATCAATGGTTTTTTCATCCCCAAAAACAGAAAATACCACTAAAAAAAGCATAAAAAACAGGAAAACTATGTGGCGTGCTGCCCTGAAACTGCCTTGTTTCATCCCTTACTCCTTTCTCCGATTATTGGGAAATGCGGATTAGCCCAATTATATTTCCTCAGCCATTTTTTGTCAAATGTCTTTTTAGCATGGAAACCCAAAACCAAAAAGAGGGCTAATAGTATTATCGGCAGATTTTGGCTGTTAGAACCGGTTTTTTTTATTTATTTTGAAATTCCATCTTTACTAAATTTTCCAGCATTATAGCATCCGCCTTTTTTTCAATCCTGCTTTTAAAAACCGTAGGGACAGAGCTGACAAGAACTTCGCCTTTCTCGTCTTCCTTTTCTCCATCTCCTTTTCCATACTCTTCATATGTTGATGAAATAAGGCTGTATCCTTTATACGCCAGGGTATAGGGTGAATCATCAAAAATAACCTTTACCGACCTTGTTAAAATGCCGGGATCTGCCCAGGAAAAAAGAATAACCGGGGTTGTAGGCCTCCTGGTGAAAAAATCGCCAGCCTGGCCCATAATAACAGCGCAGCCTAACTCGCTGCCGGATGAAAAGTTATAGTTGGAATTTCTGTAGACCGGGGTTCCCGTATACCCTTGTGCCCGAAGCCCCTCGGTAAAGGCATCTTTGTTTTCATCCGGTACAGTTCCGCTGCTGATAAAAACAACGCTTTCTTCTCCCGCCAGCAGCGCGGCGCACAGCCCTGCCCGGTACAGGTCCGTTTTAACATCCGTCCGGACAAAAAAAACTTCCTCTTTTGCCGTAGAGTTTTGGTTTCTCCCGCTTATAACGTAAACCGGGGTATCCGGGTGGTTCCCCTTATAATAGCCGGCCCCCTCCGCATACCTATGGGGAAAGAAAACCGCCAGGGGATTTAGAAAAGCGTCCTCTACGGCAAACGAGACAATGTCGGGCCCCGCGTTTTCATCGACATAAACAGGAATAAGCCTGCGAAAAAGCTTTCTTGAAAGCCGCGACTCAATTTCCCTGAGCCGCCTGGAACCGTAAACCGCCGTAAAAGAAGAATCCGTAACGATTAACACAGGCAAACGGTAAAAAAAAGCCCCCGCGATAACCCCAAAAACCAGGACAGAAACAAGGATAAGCACCAGAAGAAGCAATTTCCTCTTCCCGCCATGGTCTTTAAACTTTTCCGGGAACAGTAAAGAATTCGACGATTCAGCGGGCTTTTCAGCGGACTTTATTGAGGGCTCCGGCATAACTCAACCATAATTACATACTAAAGTCTTTGCAAGATATTTGCTCTTTGTTATTTATATTTGCTTTCCTTGAAAGAGCCAACTGTGAAGCAGCGAACTGCCTCATTTTAAAATGTTACCGAAAGTTATGGATGCCTCATTTAGAAAATGTTACCAACGCTAAAATTACTCCTTGGCCGTTATGCGGTTC
>Ga0268262_10005600_pt1 | contig 12395 bp, 9 predicted proteins | sample TergutNc150P3_FD_190354 | JGI IMG/M metagenome (GOLD analysis project Ga0268262, IMG submission 190354) | Nasutitermes corniger P3 segment gut microbial community from laboratory colony in Florida, USA - Nc150 P3 (SPAdes) (version 2) | ecosystem: Host-associated > Arthropoda: Insects > Digestive... | reverse complement strand
CTCGCGGAGGAATATCGTCAACTACGAAATGGGCGCGGCAAAACTGCAAACAAAGCTCTACTTTGAAAAGAAGGACGAGATGCCCAGCTACGAGAATTTTTCCGGCTGGGAAAAGTACCGCGAGGCGCTCTCCCGCGAGGGCTACGTAAGCGCTCCCCGCTATGTGTTTGCCGGAACCCTCTTCTCAACGTCCGGCTCCGCGCCCATTACCTTCTACGCGGTGGAACCAACGTACGAGGCGGAAACAATGCGTTATGTCCCATTTATGGACTTTGGCCGTTATGTGCAAAATGGCAATTTTGAAATCGCCCTTGGAACGATGGCGGCGGAGAAACTCAAAGTCGGCATTCCCAGCCGGCCTTACAGGCTGGAACTGGAAGCCCTGATCTCCCTGGCCGCTCGTAACAGCGCGGAAAGCGACTTTATCCGTTCGCTTTATGACGCTTCCTGGGAAAAGTCTTTTTGGGACATAAGTGAAAAACCAATGGAAGGCAACGAGCGTATGATCTTAAAAAAGAACGCCTCCCGTTCCGATCTTGATCGCTATTGGAATATACTCGACGCCTCAGGCCGCAACGATGTGCGGATCAACGCGGTAATCGACATCAAAGCCGTGCCGGAGGTAATCCGAAGCGACAAGTGGGAAGGCGAGCTCATGCCTGCCCTGCGTAGCGAGGATAAAGCGCTGGTAGAAGCCGCTTACAGTTACGAAGATTTTGTGGGCGGCTATCTTCTTGTCGAGGAAGATGAAAAAACGCTTGACGCCATTCTTACCGCCATGATCCGTTCAGGCTTTGCGGGAGCTGTGCGCCATGTGAACCAGCTTTTGGACGCGAAGGTTGTCGGCGTGATCAATTCCCCGGCGCCCCTGCCCAATGGCAATACCGCCTACATCCCCCTGGACGTGCTGCAAGATGAAGCCGGAATGATGCTTGAAGGAGCGGTAACGGAACTTGTTATCCGAGAGAAAAACTCGCCGGATTCCAAACTTCCCGGCAAAAGCGAAAGCTCCGCCGCGATCAGCGCCGCGCTGGAGCGGGGCCTTGCCGCTAACGGGCAAACCCTGACGCCAGAACTGGCGGTGCATACCTGGGAGGAGTACATGCGGGACTACCTGGGTTACGAAGCTCTGGAAAACACAATGCCGCAGATGGTTGCCGGTTTGTTGCTGTTGCTGTCCTTCCTGGGAATTTCAAACACGATCCTCCTTGCCATACTGGAACGCACCAAGGAAACCGGCATGATGCGCGCGATGGGCATGACCGACAACCAAATGATCCTGGTCTATATGCTGGAGGCTGGCTTTCTTGGATTTATCGGCTCGGTACTTGGGATTATTTTGGGTTGCGCTATCAATTATCCGATGGTGAAGTACGGCATAAATTTTAGCGCGTTCGTCGATGTGATGGGCGGCGAAGGTATTGGTTTCCGCGTTACATCGCTTTTCCGCAGTATGTGGAATATCCCGGTGATTATCGGTTCAGGCGTAGTGGCGACTCTGATCTCGTCTTTCATGGCCTTCTTCCCCGTCCGCCGGGCGCTGAAGATGCCGATTACAGAGAGTTTACGTTTCGAATAAGGAGATAATATGAAAAGCGAACACAAACAAGGTGGTACCGGAACCCTCATCAAAATCGCTTATCGAAACATTTGGCGCAACAAACGGCGGACGATCTTCTGCATCGCGGCGGTCGGGATAGCGGTGTTTTTTATCGTGCTTTATTCAGCAATGATTGACGGAATGACCAATAACATCAACGATGTAGTGAAGGTCTACGAGCTGGGACACGTAAAAGTTGTTTCGTCTCAGTACGATGCGGAAAACGAGTATATGCCCGTGCAGTTCCCTGTAGCCGACGGTAAAAGCTGGAAGGAACTGGCGGCTTCCATTAAGAAAATACCCGGCGTGCGCGCGGTGTTCCCGAGGATCTCTTCTCTCGCGACTTTGCAGGAAAGCACGATTAAGCACGCTGTGTTGTGGGGCCTTGATATAAAAGACGAGATGGCGGCGAATCATTTCAACCTGACGGATCGCAGTGACGGCCTTTTGGAAGGGCGCTGGCCCGCGCCCGGCGCCAACGAGTGCGCCGTTGGGCGTGTCTTTTCCCACAAGTCGGGCTTGACTATCGGCGACAGGATTCCGTTAAAAACAGTGTCGGCACAGTTTTCAGATAAAATCTGGAGCCCTGTCATTACCGGAATTTTCAATTTCGATTATATAAAGTACGATGAGCAGTTCATCATTGTCGATATTGAACGGCTCCAGCGCCTTCTCGTGCTGGACGAGGGAACCCAGTCCCTTGTGATTTTCGCCACCGATGAAAAACAAAGCGGCGCGATTACTACCGCGGTACAAAACCTGCTTGGAAAGGACAATGTGGTTACGAATTGGCGGGACAACTTCTGGGTCGCGATAATGCAAATGGTAACGCCTATCTACACGGTGATTTTTCTGGTGTTCCTGATTGTCGCGAGTTTCCTGATCATTAACACGGTGGTAATGATCATCCATGAGCGGATAAAGGAAATAGGCATGATGGGCTGCCTCGGCATGACCCGCGGCGAGATTGTACAGGTGTTCTTTTTCGAGTCCCTCTTTCTCGCCGCGTTAGGCGCTTTTGCCGGGGTTATAGTCGGCGGGGCTATTGCCGCTGTCGGCTCTATGTATCCCGTGCGCCTGGGGGATCTATACGGAAACACCTTTAGCGAAATGCCTATGGGCAACGCGATTTTCCTTGGGTGTACTCCTTTTATACTTATTCGGGCCTGGCTCTTGGGCGTGGTTGTCGCGTCGCTTTTCACGTTGATTCCGTCGCTTAAAAGCGCCTTCGTGGAACCCGTAGAGGCTTTGAGACGATAAAACTCTCACAGAGGCACAGAGCTCACAAAGGACACAGAGAATGTTACAAAGCTTCTTCCTTTTTTCTTTCTTTGTGTCCTCCGTATCTCCGTGTTCTCCGTGAGAGATTATTATAGAATGTATTATTCAGGAGGTTGCCATGTGTAAGAGATTATTTGTGATTGTGTTGATGATAGTTGTGGCGGGGCTTGTTTTCTCTCAAACTCCGTCGGCGGCGGAATTACTGCGCAGGGTGGATACCAACGAAGTCTACACCACCATACAGTACGACGGTGAAATGATCATTGAGTATCAGAACCGCCGTTATGTGAAAGTGATGAAGGCGTGGGCCAGGGGAAACGCCGACAGCTTTATCGAATTCACCAACCCCGAGGACAAGGGAACCAAGTATCTAAAAAAAAGCGGACGGCTTTATATGTATTCTCCCGACAACGAGGGGGTCATGCTTATTTCAGGCCATATGCTCAAAGAATCCATGATGGGCTCGGATTTGTCCTATGAGGACACCATCGACAACGCGACCCTCTCTTCCCGCTATGATCCTGTTCTTAAAGGCGCCGAGACCTGGAATGGCCGATCCGCCTGGGTGCTGGAACTCAACGCGAAAAGCCGCAGTGAAAGCTACCCCAAGCGCACGCTTTGGATCGATCAGGAAAACGGGGATGTCCTTCACTACGAACTCTTTGCTTTATCAGGCGCGAAACTCAAGGAGTACAATCTTATCAGGGTGGAGACCTTTGGTAATCGGCGCTTCCCGGTAGAGACCGAAATTATGGACCTCTTAAGGCGGGGGAGCAAAACTACTTTCATCATGAAGAACGTTGTCCTGGACAAACCCATAGCCGATTCGGTATTCAGCCAACGCAATCTGGAGAGGTGATTTTTTATGATCCTCACACAAAGACACATCGAACCTGCGGTTCGCGGCACGAAGTTAAGCGCTTAGTATGCAAATTGCGATTATCCCTTTGTGCCTTGGTGTACTTTGTGAGATGAAATTTTTATTATTTTTTTGATGAAGGAAGATGTTATGAAGAAGTATATATTATTATTCCTGGCTATTGGCCTTAACGGCTTTCTTTTTGCCGCTGGGCCTGAACTGTCCGGAGTGACAGACACCACCGTCAATTACACCGCCGGGGCGGGAGACGCTCCTGGCCACTCCTTTGGTTTGGAGGAATACGCCAATATAAGGCTCCGCGTTAGAACCGGGGAAAAGGCGATCTTTTACGCCGCCTTTAACCTTACAGCCCTTACAGGGAATTACGTTGAGAATGCCGCCCTTTTGGGGAGCCTTTATCAAAACCCTTATTTTGCGTCCACCCCTTTTATATACGGCCAAAACTATGCCGCCGGTATGGAACTGGAACGCCTTTATTTCAGGATCAATGGCGAATACATTGACGCCGAAGCGGGGCTTTTGCGGATTAATTTCGGTTACGGCCAGATTTGGGGTTCTTCCGACTTTCTTAATCCACGCAACCCGCTTTTTCCCAACGCCAGGCCCAGGGGCGTACTGGGCATGAACGCGGTCTTTTATCCTGAGGATTCCCTAAAACTCATGGTCTTTGCCGCCGCGCCAAAGAATTCCCTGCAATCTGACGGAGGGGGCTTCCTTCCTGGGCTCTCGATGGACAAGCATTGGGACAGGGCAAGCCTCCAGGCTTTGTACGCTTTCCAGACGGCGGACACTGTTTTTGGGAAGGGCATCCACCGTTTCGGCCTCTCGCTTAAAGCGGATCTGGAACTCGGCTTCGTGGTTGACGGACTTTACACTTTGAATCCCGAAGATGTCAAAGGCATTGACGGACTCTCTTTAGGCGCCGGTTTTGACTACAGCTTTTTTGACGGCGATCTCTATGTTCTGGCGGAATACCTTTTTAACGGATCTTCTTCGGTTACTGCCCTGGGCTTTGGAGGCAACTGGTCAAACAACCACTACCTGTATGGAACCGCCCTCTACCGCTTTAACGATCACTGTAATCTAAGTCTTTCAACGGTTTTTTGTTTTGACGATCTTTCTTTTTCGCCCTTCGCGACCTTGAATTACGAACTCTTCCAGGGCTTTTCTCTGAACATTACCGCCCGACTTCCAATGGATCAAAAAACCCTGAACGGCGGTAAAGCCGGAGAGCTTGGACCGGTTCCTCCCAGGCCGGACGGCAGTGAAGGAGCAGGCGGGGCAAAATTCATAGTGAACGCCGGAGCCAGACTGCGGTTTTAAAGCTTGTCTCTATCGTTATGAGCCTTAAACAAGATCTCCGTACTTTGGCAGATAGTCGGCGTTCTTTTTAAACATTTTTTTTGTCATTTCCTTTATTTCCTGAATGCCCAATACTGCCGAAGTTAAGGGATCAAACGCTATTGCCTGATAAACTTTTCGCGAGTCGCGGGCAAGAGCGCCTTCAACTGCCAATTCTTCACAAATGGAACTTGTGTGCACAAGAGCCGCCAATTGATCGGGAAGCTTGCCGACCCTTATCGCCTCAAATCCGTGAGGAGACGCGAGCACAGGCACTTCTACGCAAGCGCCCTGCGGAAGATTTTCAATTAAGCCTTTATTCAAAACGTTGCCGTTAAACTTAAACATTGTTTTATCGCCGAACACTGCGTTAAAAATGTAAGCCGCGTATTCATGCCCGCGGTTCAGATCGACATTGGGCTCATTTAACCAGTCTTCAATTTCCCTATGCCATGAATCTTTTTTGATGAGGTATTCATTCAGAATATAAGCGTAAACGCCAGGATTCCAGCCTGTTCCATGAACGCAGAATTTTTCGATTAAATCAGGACGTTTGCGGAACCACGCGTTGTATTCAGAATTATGGCCTGAAGATTCTGTAGGGTAATAATCCAAAAGCAAAAACATTTCATTACGCACAATTTCTTCGTTGTAGATTTTTGGGTCTTTCATCGCTTCCCTTAAAAGAGGATAAGCGTCTTTTCCTTTCCATTTATAATCTAAATAAAAAGCCTGGTGGTTAATTCCGGCGCACGTGTATGAAACATCTTCGTATTTCGCGCCAATCCAATTGGCGAGCATCCAGGCGGTTCCCTGCACACTGTGGCAAAGGCCGGAGATTTTCAGATTTGGAAACTGGCTTTGCATAGCGCGGCACAGCATAGCCATCGGGTTTGTATAGTTAAGGAATACCGCGTTGGGGCAGTATTTTTCTATATCCTTGCAAATGTCAAGCATAACAGGGATTGTCCGCAGGGCGCGGAAAATTCCGGCTGGCCCTCTTGTATCGCCAACGTTAATATCAACGCCGTATTCTTTTGGGATTTCAATGTCGTAACGCCAAATATCGACATCGCCGTTAAGAATGGTACAAAGAACGCCGTCCGCGCCTTCCAACGCTTCGGCGCGATTTTTGGTGGAGATTATTTTCGCTCCATAGTTTCCTGCTTTTACGATCTTTTTAATTGCCTTCGTAATATAATCAAGCCGGGCTTCGTTAATATCCATAAGCGCTATAGTAGCGTCCTTAAAGGCGTCAAATGTTAAAATATCCCGAACTAATGTTCTGGTAAACCCGAAACTGCCTGCTCCTATAAACGCGAATTTCGCCATAATTTTCTCCTTCCTTACAATGTTAATATGCCATGTATCGCGTTTTTCTTGACATCTATACAAATATATAGTAGTTTTATTGTTAGGAAGGAAACTAAAAGCGATACCTTGCAAAAAGTCGCGTTTTTGGTATAATATCTATTACGATACGACAAAATCCGGAGGTTTTGCATGTCCGATGTGGTCTATATAAACGAGGAAGAGGGAAAAAAGCGGGTCATGAACAACGGCAAGCTTTACGCCAAACTACTTACCAAATTTAAATCCGATACCAACATTGAGGATCTTGCCGCGTCCGCCGAGGCGGAGGACTGGGAAAAAGCCAGAGTCGCGGCCCATACGCTTAAGGGCATTGCCGCTAACCTTTCCCTTACGGAATTGTTTAATCAATCTCTGGACGTTGAAACCCAGATAAAAGATAAATCATTAAAAAATGAATCGCTTGAAAAATTAAGGGCCTGTTTTACAGAGACTTTAGTTCAAGTGGAGAAAGTGATAGCCCAATATGCCTAATTCCGCTTTGCAGACTGTTCTTGTGGTTGATGACATTGACATAAATGTCATGATGCTTGAAGAGATCCTAAAAACTGATTACAACGTTTTAACGGCAAACAACGGGAAACAAGCCCTGGAATTACTCAGCAAAACCAAGGTTCTTCCCAAGATCATTCTTCTTGACGTGCAGATGCCGGAAATGACCGGCAAGGAAATGTTTGAAATCCTCAAAACTGACGATGCTCTTAAGCGCATTCCGGTTATTTTCATTACCGCGGCAAACGATTCGGAAAGCGAACTGCTGGAAGCCGGCGCGGTGGATTTTATCAACAAGCCCTTTACCCCTGAAATAGTCAGACTGCGCGTTAGAAACCAGATCGCTCTAAAGAACTACAGCGACGACCTTGAGGAAATGGTGGCAAAAAAAACCGCCGAGGTAATCAAGAAGACCGAAGAGGCAAACAGAACCCTGGACAACGCGCTTCAGGGTTTGGCAAACGTAATTGAACATCGCGACTTGGAATCCGGGGAGCACGTCAAGCGTACCCAGCTCTATGTGGGAGCGTTGGCTAACTACCTTATTAAATCAAAGTCGCCTTACGCCGACGCGCTTTTAGAAATGCATCCAGAAATAATCGTTAAATCCATGGCCCTCCATGATGTTGGGAAGATAGCCATTCCTGACCGTATACTTTTAAAGCCTGGAAGGCTGGACCCGGAAGAATACGATGTAATGAAAACCCATACAACGCGGGGAAAAGAGATCATCGGCGAGCTTGGAGATGTGAACGCTTCCCTGTACTTGAAGCACTGTGAGGATATATGCTACGGTCATCATGAGCGCTGGGACGGAAAGGGCTATCCGCGCTGTCTTGCCGGAACAGATATACCAATGGCCGCGAGGCTTGCCTCGATTGCCGATGTTTACGACGCTTTGGTATGCTCGCGTGTGTACAAGGCGGCGATTCCCTATACGGAAGCGGTAAAGATGATCACCGACGGCAAGGGAACGCAGTTTGATCCTGTTGTTTGTGACGCTTTGCCCGTGATTCAGGATGAATTCAGGGCGATAGCCGAACAGTATGTTTAGGAGAACGAAATGATATTTCCTTTGGAAGAATTAATCGGGTACGAAAAAAATATGTACGAAATAACCGCCGCTTCTTCAAGGCGTTCGTATCAGTTGTCCATGCTTTATTCGGCAAATGATGACGAGGTAAGGTATTTGATCGACGACAATGACGGCAAAGTAGTATCTTTGGCGGCGCGGCAGGTCTTTACAAAAGAAATAGAATTCCGTATGGAAAATCAGTAATTTGATAAATCAAAGGAACCTCGAAAAACCCCATTTGGGTTTTGAGAGGTTCCCAATGAAACCGCTTGTTTTTATCCTCTTTGGTCCGACGGCGTCGGGCAAAACCGCGCTTTTACAGCGGCTGAACAAAAACATGGAAATAATCTCCGCTGATTCCATGCAGGTTTACCGGGGCATGGATATCGGAACCGCCAAGCCAACGCCTGAAGAACGCGCGAAAACGTCTCACCACCTGATAGACATAAGAAACCCCGACGAGCAGTTTAACACCGGTGATTTTGTGCGCCTGGCGGAAGAAGCCTGCCGCGCGGCGCTGGCGCGTGGAAACCTGCCTGTGGTTTCAGGCGGGACAGGGTTTTACATAAAAAACCTGGTCATGGGTCTAAGCGAAGCCCCTCCCTCGGACGAGACTCTTCGCCTTGAGTTAAAAAAAGAACTCGCTCTAAAGGGAGCTCCTTCCCTGATGGAAGAACTCGCGAAGGCCGACCCTGTGAGCGCCGCCCGCATCCACATCAATGACGAATACCGGCTTTTGCGAGCTCTGGAAGTTTTCGCTCTGTCTGGCCGGCCGCTTAGCTCGTACGCTTCTCCGTGGAATTTGCCGTCCGAAAGCTCACCTGATAATTCGCCCTTTCGCTTTTTGCTAGTTGGTCTAAGGAGAAGCCGTGAAGAGCTTTACCGCCGTATCAACGAGCGCGCGGCGGCAATGTTCAGGGCCGGTCTGGCCGCGGAAGTACGGCGCCTTTACGAAGCCGGTTTTACCCCGGAAAATCCTGGCCTTAAGGCGATAGGTTACCGCGAGTTTTTTGTGCGCGATCCCGGCGGCGCCTGGCGGCTTTCCGAAGACCTGGCGGGTCTTGAGGCCCTTGTCGCCCAGAACAGCCGCCGTTACGCCAAACGGCAGATAACCTTTTTCGCGTCAATTCCCGGCGTAAAGTGGATTGACTGCGAAGGAGACGCAATGCCGGACTTGGGTGAAATTATAAATCTTTCTTCCAAATAATAATTCTTAATAATTTTTACCACGAACCACACGAACAACGATAAGATGTGTGGTAAGAGTTCGTGTTGGTTAGTGAGGTTCGTGGTTAAGTTTTTGAGAATTACTGCTTTTTTCAACTCTTTCGCAGTCGTTAAACTCCATGAAACGTTTCGCGCATTCCTCGAACGCGGCCTTAATCTTGCCTGTCAATGGTTTGCCGTTTTCCGTCCAGACATTGTTGATGAGAATCGCTCTGCCCCTGCGCGTTATGTCAACGCGTCCCGCGAAACTATCGCCGTGTAGAAACGGCAGGGTGTAAGGGCCGTATTTTCGTTTTGCTTGCGGCGTGTATATTTCCCATTTGTACTCGAATCCGAAAAGCGCCCCAATTAACCGCCTGTCCCATAAAAGGTTGTCCAGCGGCGCGATGAACTCAGCGCGCTCCTGGTATTCCACGCCGGAAAGGACTTCATCAAGCGCGGCGCGCTCGTCTTCGCGTATGTAAAACGGCTCTTTAATGTCCTTTACGCTGACCTCGAAGATCTCGCCGTCCTCAAGCAGTTTCCTGAACGCCGCCGCGCGCTGGAATGGCTTCAACCGCAAGCCCAAAAACGCGTCGCTTGATTTGTTCCATAACATTCCGGCGGAGCCTATGCGGCGTTTTACGAGCCACGCCTTCTGCTCCTCATCTGTCTTGAAAGGCAATGGCGCGTTCAATACTTCCGCCGGCAAAAGATCTTTTGTAAAGGCGTAACTCTTGTTTGTGCCCGTCTTGTGGTGGATGACGAGTTCCCCGCGAAAGTACATTGACTCAAGCGCGGCTCTCGGAAGAGAGGTTATTGTGCCCCAGTGCCAGATGATCTTCTCGTCAACATCGACATCTTTTGCGCTGATATGTCCCCGTTCCGCGATTAACCGCCGGATGTGTGGCTTAATCTGCTGGATCGCTTCGCCGCCACGCGCGTCATAAGCTTCAGCGTATCCGCCGCTTGGCTTTTCGCTCACGAATACCGGAAAATCCTCAACAGGGAAAATTGACAAGTTCTTGTCGAAGTAGTCGATTAGGCGCCGCTCTTTGTAAAGCAGTTCTTCAAGCGTCTCTTTTTTATAGCCAGAAACACGCGAATTCAGCGCAATGTCGGCGTTTCTGCCGCATAGATCCACGGGGTCAAACTGCAGACAGCCGACGCGTTTAATGAACGCCATTACGCCTTCTTTGCCATTGAAGACGTGTTCTCCGATTAGACCATGACGGCGCAGCAGAAATTGCCGCGCCTGTTTGTTTGTGAGCATCATTGTTTAGTGAGGATATCAGTGTGAAGACTTTGAGGCAATGCGCCATATGTCATTCGGGATTTATTTCTTTGACCTTTTTATTGCACCCCAGGATATCAAGCATTTTCTTTTGGTGCTCTGATATATCGACAAATATCCACTCTTTCCCTGGCTCTCTCTTCCGGCTGTCCAGATTGTCTTTGCACTTTTGCATCATAACCATAAACTTGATTGAGGCGACGCTGACTTTTTTTACTTTGTCGGAAGAACCCAGATAAATTGTGATTTTCTCCGCCGGATTCCAATTCGAACCGGTACTGTTCGCTTCGCTGCCAATCATGGCGTAATTACCAAAGCAGTTGATTTCCTCTTTTGTCGGAGTATTTTTTTCTACGTTTACATTAGCCTGCGGGAAAAAATGCTCCAGACTCCTGCGCGTTCTTGAAAAATAAAATTGTTCAAAAACCTTTAGGCCGAAGTCGTTGCAGCCGAGAAGCTTAAAAAAGCGCTCTCTCGCCGTATCGCCTTCTTTGCTTCCCTCACCGCGCAGTTCGATGAAGTATTTCTCCCATAGTTTGTAATCAAGATAGTTGAAGACAAACAACGGAATGCCTGGCGATACCTCTGTGCCGTCTCCGTAAATGCCTATAAAATCCAAATTCTCATTGTGCAATGCGATGTCAGGTTTGTTGTTGACAAGTATTGCGTTGTCGAAACTGTTAGGTAACGGAGTCTTGTTTTCTTCATTGAGACTATTATTATTCAAATACACGTCATGGAAATATTTATCCGCCAAACCCGAAACAAATTTGCAATACCCGGGGATATCCGAAATATCGGCTTTAAACAAATACAACAGGCAGTAAAAAAGGTAATTTTTTCTTTGCCGCGCCGTATATGACACCTCGAACATGGAAAGCAGATGAACCAATTTAAGCTGATCGGGAGTTTCGCCATCCAGATTTTTAAGATACCTGTTTTTGCCGTCATCCTGCCAGCGTTCCAGCATCCATGGATTATCGGCGTCATCCTCGTTGGAATGATGAACGATATAATTATCCAGCAAAAATTTTGCTTTTAGCAGATTAAAGCCGAACCGCTTTACAAATTCTTCGTTCAACAGCCCCATGGATTCCACATTGTCAAATTGTTTTTTGAGTTCTTTGTCGTCTAAAGTAATACTTGCCGAACCAAAAGTTTTTTCATTTATTAAGGTAAGTTTCAGCACAATCAACAGGAAATTTGGAAAATCTATGATCGGCAGGAACGTGTCAATTTTAACCTCCGGCTTTTGGTGTTCAGCGTCGTTACTCCCTTTGCTTTTGATAAGTTCGATGATTGGTTTTTTGTCACTTTCATTCTTGGCGGGCGGTAAATCGTCAAACTTCTTTTTTTCAAAATTACATAGTTGATCGCCGAATATTTTCGGGGCATCGTCCCGGTATTTCTGCTGAATGTAGACTTTCATTTCGCTACAGGATTCCCATAAGATGTTAAATTTTGCTCTATCCTCCGGGACTGTCAATATTCCGATGAGCTGAGCCTTGACAATTTCATGTTTTTCGAGTTGTTCGCCCCTTGAGTTCATTATTTCAAAATAATGATTCAGGTCTATATCCCTGGGCACATGATAATGTATCAGGCGGACATTTTCGCGAAAGTAGTTTTTAAAGGCTTCTTTCTCGCTTTTCTGAACAATCCTGTTGATAGCGGCGTTCGCGTACCTGTAGCCTTCTACGATTCCGGTATCTTTTTCTATTCCGTTATCCTTTTCGCCTGACACTAAAGATTTAATATTTTGTATGGTATCGTTTGACTTTTTCCTGGCGCGGTAAGTCAGCCTGTTTTCCATGTCTATTTCCTTATCTATATCCAGCGCTTTCAAAATGAGATT
>Ga0268262_10005599_pt1 | contig 12395 bp, 9 predicted proteins | sample TergutNc150P3_FD_190354 | JGI IMG/M metagenome (GOLD analysis project Ga0268262, IMG submission 190354) | Nasutitermes corniger P3 segment gut microbial community from laboratory colony in Florida, USA - Nc150 P3 (SPAdes) (version 2) | ecosystem: Host-associated > Arthropoda: Insects > Digestive... | reverse complement strand
CCGGATTCGTTTATTTTGCATTATGTCAAATGGGTGATGGGGCAGAAGCCTTTCCTCGTGCTGGAACTGGATTCCCATTCAGCCGACGCGGGGGTGGATACGCGGGTTGAAGCGTTTCTCGACATCATTGACGGATACCGCGCGAAGAAAAACGAGCTGGAGGCGGAGCGTTACGATAACGGCTGGCGTTTTATCAGCGAGAAGAAGGATACAGGCGGATTTGATTTACGGATAGACAATGTAAAAACCGGCGAGAGAGTTCCCATTGCGGGTAACAAGCGGGTGAAAGTTTTGCTTTCCAATATGGGCGCGATTTCCACCGAGTACATGGGCGCGGCGGTGCGGAGTTTGGGGATCAGCGCGGAAGCCATGCCGGTGGCGACTGCCAAAACAATTCAAATTGCCCGTGCCCACGCGTCGGGGAAAGAGTGCGTTCCCAGCCATTTGGTATTGGGCAGCGCGCTGGAATTCTTTTTCAGTGAAAAGTACCGCAAGGATGAATTGTACCTGCTCTTTGTGCCAATCACGACCGGTCCCTGCCGTACCGGTCAGTATTATGTGTTTTATGAAAACCTGTTCCGCGATTTACAGCTTGAGAATGTAGTGGTCTTTATATTATCCGCGGACAATTCCTACAATGAACTGGGCTCCAGTTTTGCCCAGGAGATGTGGAAGGGCCTGGTGCTGTCCGATTACCTGAAAGACATTCAATGCAGTCTAAAAGCCTGCGCCGCCGATCCGGTGAAAGCCCAGGCGGATTTTGAACATTCATGGCGCAGGGTTATGCACGCGGTGGAGCATAATCCCAAATATTTATGGAAAGAACTTAAACACGTCGCGAATGATGTAAAAAAAATACCCTTAAAGCGAAAAGTTGCCGATTGCCCGCGGGTGCTGATTGTCGGCGAGATTTATGTGCGCCGCGATGATTTTGCCGTGGGCGAACTGACCGATCTGATGAGCGAGCGGGGCATTGTGGTCAAAGTGGCGGGCATTTCCGAATGGATTCATTATCTGGACTTTGTGCGGGAATACGCCCTGAACAAATTGATTAAACTCCGTAAGCCCGGTACGCGGCTCTTTTCCCGGCCCTGGAAAGACCTGAAAAAACTGAAGCTTGAGGAATGGTGGAAACACCATATCGAAAAAAAGGTGCTGTCGATTCTGCTGCCCACGGGCCTTATCCCCGAAACGCCCCACGATATGCACGACATTATGGAGTATACCCAGGAACATTTTGTCAATCTGGAACTTAATTCCGAAATTGCCGTATCTTCCGGCTCGGCGGCGGCGGCGATGGAAGCGGGTTATTCCGGCATTGTGAACATCAGCCCCTTTGCCTGCCTTATCGGGCGGGTTATAGAGGGCCTGTTTACCCCCTGGGCGCGGGAGCGCAACTACCCGATTCTGTCGGTCGAAGTGGACGGCAATTTACTGCCGCCGAATATTGTCAATAAACTTAACATTTTTATGGTAAACGTACTGCGGTTTAAGGGCGGGAATGATCTTTCCTCGCTGGTGGACGCGCCGACGGGCGTGCCGCAGGGCGGTAATCAGCCATGAAAATCCTCGTAACGCCGGCTTCATTTAAGCCTGATACCACCGGTCCCGCCATGGATAAGCTGCGTTCCTTTGCCGGTACTTTGGTGTTTAACCCGCAAAAGCGGCCCCTGACCGAAGATGAGCTTATACCCCTGCTGGACGGCTGTGTCGGCTGTGTCGCGGGGCTTGATTCGTTTACCAGAAAGGTTATTGAAAGCGCGGGAACGTTAAAGGTTATTTCCCGTTACGGAACCGGCGTGGATAATGTCGATGTGGCGGCGGCGAGCGAAAAAAAAATTGCCGTATGCAATACCCCCGGCGTTAACGCGCAGGCGGTCGCCGATCTGACGTTCGGCTTTATGCTTTCCCTTCTCCGCAGACTGCCGCTTTTGGATCGTACCACCCGCGAAGGCCAATGGGATAGATCTATCGGCGCTGAATTGTATCAAAAGACCATCGGTATTTTGGGGCTTGGTTATGTCGGCAAGGCGGTAGCGCGGCGGGCGGCGGGCTTTTCCATGCGGATTCTTGCCTGCAGCCCCGACATTGATAAGGAATACGCCAGGGCAAACGGGATTACTCCGGTGAGTTTTAATGAATTGGTCAGCGAATCTGATTTTCTCAGCCTCCATCTGCCCCTCAAAGCGGAAACACGGCATATTATTTCCGCTGATGTTATGCGTAAAATGAAAAAAGGCGCGCTGCTGATCAACACGGCGCGGGGCGGTCTGCTTGATGAAGCCGCCGCTTATGAATTGCTCAAATCCGGCCATTTGGGCGGTCTTGCCCTTGACGTGTACGAAACCGAGCCGCCCCGCAACTCGCCGCTTTTTACATTAGACAATGTCATCTTTACCCCCCACACAGCGGCCCACACCGCCGAAGCCACCGCCGCCATGGCAGCGCTGTCCGTGCAGAACTTGATCGACGTGCTGTCCGGCAAACAATGTGCTTATACGGTAAATACTTAAAGGCCAGCCGGAGGGGGCGCCGCGGGGCAGCGGAAACATTTGGAATTCCCCGCTGGAGGAGACCAAGGAGTAAAATTTAAACTTGGGCTAGAATAAAAGCAGACCGGCATGAGGAACATGATGATCACTCATCTTTTGGAAATTACTCTACGATTTGAAAGAGGAAAAAAGGCCGGTCTGGGGCTCCGTAGGCGGACTCTACAAGCGTTTCAGCTACCCCGCGGCGCCCCCTCCGGCTGGTTTATACGGTCGCAGTCATAAAGTAAATGCAGAAGCCTCATAAATCAGATTGCCGAACCTCACATTTTACGTTATGTATACAGTATGCTTATCGGGCTAACCGGAATGTATTGCGCCGGAAAAAACCATGTCGCCGCCATTTTGGAAAAGCGGGGCTTTACCGTCCTGGATGTAGACAAACTGGGGCATACCGCCATTGAAAATAAAAAAGAGGATATTATTGCCCGTTTTGGCAAAGATATACAAAACCAGGACGGGTCGGTTAACCGGCGGCTGTTGGGGGAAAAGGTTTTTGGCAAGAAAAATGAATTGTCCGCCCTGGAGGCTATCGTTCACCCTGAGGCAAACCGTTTAACTTTGGAGTGGGTTACCGCCCATAACGGGCAAAAGCGCGTTATCAATGCCGCCTTGCTCCATAAATCCGCCGTTTTCAATCAGTTGGATGGCATTATAGTGGTCGGCGCTCCCGTGTTTGTCCGGCTGATACGGGCAAAACGGCGGGATAAACTCCCCTGGGTCAGTCTCTTAAGACGATTTTCGAGCCAGAAACAATTTACCGCTCAATATTTAGCGAAAAATGCCGATATATACAGGGTAAAGAACCCAGGAATCAGAGAATTAGGATTTCTAAGGCTGGAACGCCGGATTGATGCAATTCTGTCAAAACTGGGACCAAACACAACCGTATAAGGGAGGGTTTTGACAACCATGGAAAAGAAAAAATTATTACTGGTAGCGGTAGCGGTCGGTATTGTTCTGTTGATTATCATCGGGATTCCCCTGATGATGATTGCCCCCCGGCAGCGAGACGCGGCGCCACTGCAATCATCATTACCCAATATTGAACGGGATTGGGTTACGGCAGCCGATCCTAACGGCGCTCAGAGGGCACAACCTCCCTCTGCCGTGGAACCGCCGGCGCGTACCGGAGGGGCGCAGTCTCGTGAATTTACTTATTCAGAGCCGGTGGAAGCTCCCCATATTACCACTCTGACCGTGCCGGTTCCTGAAACCGCCGCGGTTCCCGATACACCGATAGCGCAGACGCGCAAACCGTCAACGGTTAAACTGACAGCGGATCAAGGCGCCGCGCCGGCCAGTTCGCCCGCCGTTAAACCGGCGGCTGTCGCGGTGAAGTCCGCGCCGGCTCCAAAACCGCCCGCGAAAACCGCGGTAAATTCAGCCAAAACGCATAACAACTACTGGGTTCAAACAGGAGCGTTCAGCACCAAAATACGCGCGGAAGGGGCAAAGGAATCACTGGCATCCAAAGGCATAGCCTCAATTATTGATAACCGCGACATCGACGGTAAAACCTGGTACCGGGTGCGGGTCGGCCCGTACATATCGGAAACCGAAGCAAACTACTGGCTTGCCCTGGTAAAATCTATTGACGGTTTTGCCGAAAGCCAGATACGCCTGACGCAACAGGCAATACAGTAATTTAATAAAGTTTATATAGGGGTTCAGGGGATGCTTTCCGCACGCCTGAACCCCGCGTTTCGTTGACACTACGCCTTCAATAGCCTACAATACGCCATGCCGGAAAAAAATCCTCCTGCCGCGCCTGAGTCTGAAGATCAAGTTCACCTGGAACCCTTTATGGGGATACGTCCCGGCGTGTATATTGCCATTATCTGCGCGCTGGTTCTCGCGCTGGCGCTGTTTCGTTTGTTACTGTACCCCGGCATTGCCCGGCCCGGATCCGTGGTTGTTTTTACCAGCGAGCCTTCTGGCAGCGCCCTGCGGGTGGATGACGTATACGCGGGAACTTCCCCGTGCAAGGTTTTTGTTTCCAAAGGGCAGCATACCATAGCGGCGGTTCTGCCGGGTTTTGATACAAAGCGTCTTGATCTTACGATACCGGGGCGGCTCTTTGCCTCGGCGCTGTTTCCCCGGCATTACGATCTGAATGTCACTTTGAGCGCCCCCGATCCGGCGGCGGCTTTGGCGGCGTCCGCGCATGATTACGCGGCATGGAGTTTTGGCGGAGAGCCGACGGCGGCATGGCAGATCCCGTTGAGTCTTTCAGAAGGGGTTTACCGTATCGGTAGCGCCGCCGGCAATGTCGATTCACAGGGAATACTTGCCGCCGCCGCCCGTTTTGCCGCAACCCGCGCCGCCCTGCGCGATTTGGTCAGGGCTGAAACCCTTGCCCTCAACGGCGGTAACGCTCCCTCTCCGTTAACCCTCACCCGTTCAATAACGCAGGCGCTTGCTTTCCTGACGAATAACCCCGCCGGCGCCGCATGGCTTGCCGATACCCTTTCAAAAGATTCCGTTAACACGCTGATTTCCTCCGCGTGGTATCAGAATCAGCTTGCCTCTTTTGCCGAAGTTACCGCGGGGGAATCATTGGCGGCCTCGCCGGGAGGACAATCTGACCCGGAATTACCGGCAAGCCAGATTCGGGTGGGCGGCGTTTTGTTTACCGGAATAGGCGGCGGTATTCTTGTGCAGGGGGAACCCTTTCCCCACCGCGTGCCTGTATCCGCCTTTATGATCTGCGCCGCGGAGATTCCGCCGCCCGCTTACGCGGATTTTCTTGACGCGGTTCCCGCCTGGCGGCAGGACCAGCGGGAAACATTGGAACAACAGGGGCTGGTTACTAACGAGTACCTTGCCGATTTTGAAGATACCGTGCCGGTGAGCAGAAGCTGGATAAACGCGGGCGTTCACTCGGTGTCATGGTACGCGGCACAGGCTTACTGCGAGTGGCTGAGCGGTAAACTGCCCGCCTCATTCGCGGGCTGGGAGATACGGCTTCCCACCGAGGCGGAATGGGAGTACGCGGTAAAGTCCGCTCAAAAGTGGGGCGGGCGCGGAATTTTTACCCCGGATGGCGGCGTTTGGGAATGGTGCGCCGACCCCTATTCCCCCCTGCCGTTTTTTGCCGCGCCGCCTGAAGCCCTTGCCGCCGCCGGTTCGCCGGAACGTTCACTGCGCGGCGGCTCTTCATTTAACAACACGGGATCAAGCAACCTGGAAACCAGGGGCTCTCTGCCCCCGGCGGCCTGTTCGTCTTTTGTTTCTTTCCGCCCGGTAATTGCCCGCCAGGCCAACGTGAGCCGCTAAATGGCCGAAGATAAAATAAAAATTATCGCCGTTAACCGCAAAGCGCGGCACGATTATTCGGTAGACGACACCTACGAGTGCGGCATGGAACTGCTCGGTACGGAAGTAAAATCTTTCCGCGACGGAAAAATATCATTCCCCGACGCGTGGGCGGAAGTGGTAAAAGGCGAAATATGGCTACGCTCCCTGCATGTAGCGGAAAACCCCTTTTCTTCCGTATTTAACCACGACCCCGACCGCAAAAAACGCTTACTGCTCCACCACGACGAAATCAAACGTATCAACCGCAAGGTTGAGGAAAAAGGCTTCACGCTCATTCCCTTATCATTTTATTTCAAAAAGGGGAGGGTAAAGGTAGAGCTAGGCTTATGCAAAGGAAAAAAAATCTACGACAAACGCGCCGACATTCGTGAACGGGATGTAAAGCGGGATGTGGAACGGGAATTCCGGCGGCGTTAATGCTTCGGTGGCTTCGATGGCTTCGAGAGCCTCAGCCACCGAAGCCACCGAAACCATCAAGAAATCCCTTCGTCCCTTCGGTCCCTGAGGCTCTCGAAGGGTCGAAGGGTCAAAGGGCCGAAAGGCCAAAGGATTCAGGGACAGCCCGTGCGCACGGCGTTAACTGTAATTTATCACGGTCTATAGATACAATCAATAATCAGCCCGCTGATCAGGGCGAACGCTATCGAAAACAGCACATAGAACAAAAAGTGCTTAATACCAACCACAATTTTCAGCGCTCCCAGATTGGTGATCTTCATCGCCGGTCCGGCGATCATAAATGACGCGGCGGTACCCATGCTCATGCCTTTGCTCATCCACGCCTGAATCAGCGGAATAGTGCCGCCGCCGCATACATACAGCGGGACTCCAACCGTCGCCGCCATCAAAAGGCCTAGTCCCCGGTTGTTGCCGAATAAGCGCGCAAACGCCTCCGCCGGCACATATCGCTGAAAAAGCGCCGACAGTACAATGCCCACTAAAAAATACAATCCCGTCGCTTTAATGTTTCTGCCAAAATTTTTTAACAGCCTCAGCGCGATGTTCGGATCGGTATCGCGGTTTGCCGCGGCGGCAAAAGCGGTAAACGCGAAAAATGTTTTCTTTTGGTAAAAAAATCTTATACAAATTCCCGCAACTATCCCGCATACAAAACAACTGACAAAACGGATCACCAAAGCCGGCCAGCCGAGGGCGGCGCTGTAAAACAGCAGTTGGGGGTTAAGCAAAATGGAGCTCATCATAAAAGCGGCGATCCAGTCTTCCTCCATGCCTTTCTCGGCGAAAGAGGCGGCGATGGGTATGGTTCCGTACATGCACAGCGGCGAGGCAATCCCCAACAGCGACGCGGGGACTATGCCGGCAATCCCGAGTTTCTTTTCGCGTAACGCGGCAAAGACGCGGTGGATTTTTTCTTTCGCGAAAACGGAGACAAGGGAGCCGGCTGCCATGCCCAGTATCCAATACTTGAAAATCTGTTCAAATTGTATCGAAAAATAGTACCAGAAATAAATGAGTTCACGCTTAATGATCTCAGCCATCAAGCTTTACCAACTGATACGTCTTACTGCCCAGTCCGATCTTCTCGGCGTGATCTATCGTCAAAAGCCCGTTTCTGGATTCAATGCGCTGGACAAGGTCTTTGCCGTCTTTCGCCGCGTATATCAGGTCAACGCAGGCTTTATCCAGCGCCACCGGATCAAGGGAAGCCAGTATGCCGATGTCAGCCATAGTCGGGGCGGAAGGGTTGCCGTTACAGTCGCAGTCAACGGAAAGGTGGTTCATCACATTGATATAGAGGATTTTCCCCCGGTTCGCGTCGGCGACCGCCTTTGCCGCTTCCGCCATTGATTCCAGAAAGGCGTTTTGTTCCCCTCCCCAGGCGGAGGTCTTGCTCTTTCCCCCTGAATGTATCCACGACTTGCCCGCCGATGACGCGTAACCTATGGACATATTTTTCAGCGCGCCGCCGAAACCGCCCATCTGATGCCCCTTGAAATGGGAAAGCACAATATGAAAATTAAATTCCTTGAACCGCTCTCCGACAAAATCTTCTTTAAGGTGTTTTCCGCCGGATACGGGAATGCCCACATCGGTTTTTTCATCAAGGATCACCACCGGCGCGATGGCGGTAAAGCCATGGTCTTTCGCCACCTGATAGTGGGCGGCGGTATTCGACCTTTTCACGCCGTAGACGGTATTACATTCAACAATAGTGCCCTTGACCGTTTGAACCAGGCCCTTGATAAGATCGGGGGAAAGGAAGTGGGGGTTGCCGGGCTCTCCGGTGCTTATCTTGACGGCGACTTTACCGTTTGCTTTCAGGCCCAGAGCGTCATACACCGCCATCAGGCCCGCCGGATTTATACTGCCGGTCATGTACACTTTCGGTTTTTCCGCCGCGGAAACCGGCGCATCCTGCCGCACTGTCTCGGGGACAGCAGCCTCAACCGGCGTTACCGGCTGCGCTTGTGCTTTTTGCGTGCGCGCTTCTTGCGCGAAACTGCCGTACATAAGCAGGGCGGCAATACCCAGAGCGGTACAGAAAAGGCAGGCTGTTATTTTGTGATTTATTTTCATTGTTTGATCATACTTCATGGGAAGTTCAAAGTAAAGCGGAGTGTTATAGGTAAATTCTACTATAGCTCTTATCATAAAAATATGATAGGATAAGATACTTATGCCTGAGGCAAAAACAATAAAAGTTATGATAGTTGAAGATCATCCGCTGTTCAGCAAAGGGCTTACTTCCCTTATTGCCGGCGCCGGCAGGTCGGGATACGTTGTAGCCGGAGAAGCGGCGAACCTGTCCGACGCCCTGAAAATAACCCAGCAGGAAAAACCGGCCCTCGCCATTGTTGATATTGGCCTGGGAAAAGAAAGCGGTCTGGATCTTATTCCCCGGCTGAAATCCCTTGACCCGAACATGGTAATTCTGGTTCTGTCCGCGCATGATGAGCGGTATTATTCCGAGCGGGTGCTTCGTTTGGGCGCGCGGGGCTATATTATGAAAACTGAGCCGCCCGCGAAAGTGCTGGAAGCGATAAAAACCGTCATGGCGGGAAAAGTGTACCTGAGCGACAGCGAACGGGAACGGCTTTTAGAGGCGGTGACCGGGGAAAACCAACGGGGAGTGAAGGACGGGGCCGCCTCAATACGGAAACTTTCGGATCGGGAATTTCAGGTGTTTGTCTGCGTGGGCAAAGGAATGGGAACCGCTGAAATCGCCGCCATGTTTAACCTGAGCGCCAAAACCATAGATACCCACAAGGAGCATATCAAACTGAAACTCCATTGCGATTCTTCACATGATCTCAGACGGCTTGCGATAGAATGGGCAAATCACCCGGATCTTCACTACCATAGGGAAAATGCCTGATAAGCATGTTTATTGTTTTTTCTTGTACTGATAGAAAATCCCATAATCTGATGATATACTGTAATTCCTATGAAAAAGATAAAATTAAGAAACGCGTTTTTATCGGTTGGTATTCTGATAATGACGGGCATGGTATCCTGTACCTCCACTCCGCGGTCTGCGGGGGCGGGGCTTTTATCCGCCTCGACCTTCAAGCTGGTTCAAAACGCCGTTTTTGAAGTAGTCATAGAAAAACCGGTTGAAGATCCAACGGTTTACGAAAAGAAATTGAATTGGGACAGGGTTCCTTTCGTTATCAGAAATGATAAATACTATTCCATCGGAACGGCGTTTGCCGTTTCCCCAACGGAGCTGGTAACCGCCTTCCATGTGATCAACCTGGGTTTTGAAAGTATGGTTTTCAGTAAATACCATATTCGGGATTCACACGGGAATGTCTACGAAGTGGATCAGGTTACCGGCGGTTCCAACGAAAAAGACTACCTCATTTTTACCCTGAAGGGAAAAACCTTTAATGAATTTTTCCAGTTTGAAAAGAAGTTCAAAACAGGCGATACTGTTTTCAGCATAGGAAACGCGCTGGGCGAAGGCGTGGTGGTGCGTAACGGGCTTATCCTGGGCACCATTCCCGAAGAAGATTCAGGCCGCTGGAACCTGCTTAAAAGCTCCGCGGACGGCAATCCGGGAAATTCAGGCGGGCCGCTGGTAACTCAGGACGGAAAAGTTGTCGGCGTGGTATGCTCTCTCAGGGAAAATATTCTGTATTCGCTTCCGTCGGAAGTCATTCTCGACGGCAGCCGGTCTGAGCTCCCTTACCGTCAAAAATCCCGCGTCGGCCACCTGTTATTGGCAAATCAACTGAACGACGTATTTGAATTCCATGCGCGGCTGCCGGATACCTACACCGGAATAAGGAAGTCGATCTGTGATACCTACAACGCTCATTATGATAACTCCATGAAAACGCTTTTCAAGGAAGCGCCGGAATACCTTTCCGGGCCAAACAACGCGTATCTGCTTGACAGTTCCCCTTCGTCAATTTTTCCGGAAGTCAGTTTTGTGGATCCCAATGATGATAACTGGAAGCTGTCGACTCTGGAGAAAAAAAATTATTCTCTGGACGATGACGGGCGGTTGTATCACGCTTCGGTATCCAATATAAACTTCTATAAAGTTAAAAGACCCCTTTCCGTATCCGTAGAAAAAATTTGTACCGATCCAATATACATTATGGATTTGATTCTTCGTAATATTCGCACCGACAGGTCTCTTTGGGGCAATGACAAATACCGGATACTCTCTTACGGTGAACCGTCATCCAGGGGATCTTTTCGGGACGCGCTCGGAAGGACATGGATTACCGCCTATTGGCTCATAGGCTTTGAGGATGAAATTCAGATAATGTATATCCTCCCCCTGCCCAACGGGCCGGTTATTGTTTCAACCAGGCAGGACAGCGTATTGTTCCAAATTTACGAATGGGATTTGCGTAAAATATGCGATCATCTTTTTGCCGCCTACGACGGCTCTTTTGAGGAATGGGGCAACTTTATCGCCCTTAAACAGTATATTCCCGACTTTTTAAAAGATATTCGCTTTGACTGGAAAAGCAGGGAACAGAGTTTTTCTTTCAGCAGCGGCCCCTTGTCCATTGGTTCCGACAAGCAGGTGTTTGACTGGAATGCCCGTTCAGAATTGTTTCTGTCCCATTCCTGGTACAAGATCAGCGGTAAACTGGAATTCGGCATCCGTAAGGCAAGCCTGTACGGCGATCAACGGGGCAAGGAATATGCCGTTTTCTACCGGAATATCAAGCCCGATCCAAAATTGGGCACAAACGCCATGGAAAGCTGGAATGATCTGGTTGCGGGAAAATACCCCTTTGACGAAAAGCCGGTCTTATCGCCCAAAGATAACACCGGTTTTATGGGAGCTATCCTGAAAGCGCGCCGGCCCAATCCCGATGTGCTTTTTTCCCTTTATTTTTCCATAGAGAATCCGCAAAACGAGGAAAATTTAAGCCGGCGGTTCGGAGCGCTCAAAACAGGCGTGTATGTAGACTATTGATGTATACCTTCTAAAACGCGTAACCGGCGGTAAAACTACAGCCCATTTTCATATTCTTGTCATAGTTTTTGTCAGTCATGTTGAAAATATTGTACTGGAAAACAAAACCCATAAAAAGACCGGGTACATAAGAAGTGGTTATTTTGAGTCCGGTCTGTCCCGTCATTGCAATCGGAAAATTCAGATTAGTATCCAATGTCGCTTTCCGGTAATCGTTGTATTCCTGATCATGCAGATAGTCAAAACCAAACCGTATAAAGGGCATAAAACCGATGTTTCCCGCGGGAATACCCCAACGGTGACCAAAAGACATTCCCCAACCCCAAAAGTCAGAACCCGTAGTGTAAAATTGCGCGCAAAATATGCCCAAATCTATCGCGGTATACAGGGCCGCGGGGGCTTTCTCAAAAAGATAAGCGTAACCGGCTTCAATATGGAAACTATTACTATCAACCCGCAGATTTTCCGCCGCTTTCTTTTGGGCTTCTTTCTTGGTAACCAGGGTTTTGTCCCCGGCGGCCACCGCGCCGAAACTCCTGATCCGCCAGTTGCCGTATTCCCGTACCCATTTGGCGCTATGCTCCTTGTTGTTAATGGTGAAGATAACGGTATATTCCTCGCCGTCCCCGGTAACTTCTTTTAAGGAAGCCTTGATCACCCCTTGACCCCGGATACTGTTCTCAATAGTCCATGCCACGGCATAACCCATAGCGCCCACTACGCCGTCCTCGCATTTTTCAATAAAAGCCCGCTTAACCGAAACATTGCCCTTATCGTACATCTCCGCCATGGCGAATTCCGCGTTCTCCCCCACGCACGCGGAGGAAAGATACTCCGCGATATGGGGATATACCGCCCTGTTGGCGCCCAGCCCTTCTATAAATTGAGCAAGCCGCTGATCCAGCGCGGCGCGGTAAGTTTCCGGTTTTTGATTAAGGGCATTGTTGATAAAATCCTGGACGGTGGTTATCGGAATGGCATAATTTGCCGCCTGCCTTCTATAGGCTTTCAGGGTATTGATCCCCGCCACCGCATACCCTGACGGAACATTTTGCTGGACAATCAAGAGGGGGCCGCCTGAATTACCCGGATCAACCTCCGCCGTGTGCTGAATAAAAGGC
>Ga0268262_10005598_pt1 | contig 12397 bp, 12 predicted proteins | sample TergutNc150P3_FD_190354 | JGI IMG/M metagenome (GOLD analysis project Ga0268262, IMG submission 190354) | Nasutitermes corniger P3 segment gut microbial community from laboratory colony in Florida, USA - Nc150 P3 (SPAdes) (version 2) | ecosystem: Host-associated > Arthropoda: Insects >... | reverse complement strand
CCCCAGGGGACTCTCGCCGAACGCATAAGGGCGGGCGGCGCGGGGCTTGGCGGCGTTCTTACCCCGACCGGAGTGGGAACCTTAATAGCCGAGGGCAAACAGCTTGTTAATATTGACGGCAAGGACTTTCTGCTGGAAAAACCCCTTCGCGCCGATTTCGCCCTGATTAGGGCTTCCAAAATTGACACATTCGGAAACACGGTTTTTTACGGAACCACAAAAAATTTTAATCCCCTTATAGCGACTGCCGCGGATTATGTAATCGCGGGAGCCTGTGAGATTGTCCGGACCGGCAGTATCGATCCCGACGCCGTTCATCTTTCCGGCGTATTTGTAAACGCGATAGTAGGAGGGGAAAAACCGTGACGGACGTAAAAAACATTATCGCGGCGCGGGCGGCGAAGGAACTCAGGGACGGCGATGTGGTAAATCTGGGGATTGGCATTCCCACCCTGGTGGTTAATTTTCTGCCTCCGGGCATAGACATTATACTTCAGTCGGAAAACGGCATTATGGGAATGGGGCCGACTCCTTCATCCGGCGAAGAAAACCCGGATATTGTAAATGCCGGCGGCCGTCCGGTGACAATAAAAACCGGTGCCGCGTTTTTTGACAGCGCGGTGTCTTTTGGAATAATACGCGGCGGCCATGTGGACGCCACCATTCTGGGAGCGCTGGAAGTGGACGAAAAGGGCAACATTTCAAACTGGATAGTGCCGGGGAAAACGATTCCCGGCATGGGCGGCGCCATGGATCTGGTTGTCGCCGCGAAAAAGGTTATTGTCGCCATGACACATACCCAGAAGGGTCCCCTTCCGGGGGCCCCAAAGATACTGAAAAACTGCACCCTTCCGTATACGGCTTTGGGCGTTGTTGACATGATCATTACGGAAATGGGAGTGATGGAAATTACGCCCGACGGCATTGTGCTTACAGAACTGCACCCTGATTATACAAAAGAGCAGATACAGGAAGCGACAGGGGCAAGGTTGATTATCAGTCCAAATTTGAAACCGATGCTCTAACAAATAGCAGATAACAAAGACCCATCAGGGCCCTAGAGTCATAGAGAATAAATTCGTAAAGCAGATGGCTGATATGCCATAGTTACTCATTGAGCAGCTTGGCCAGAAACAGCGCCCGTCCTTTGTTCTTGCCGTCAATAATGCCGAATTTACGGAAAATGTTTGTTACATGAAACGCAATGGTGCTGCTGGATAAAAAAAGATGTTCCCCAATATCCTTGTTGTCGAACCCTTCCGCCATCAAACGGGCAACTTCCTTTTCACGTTCCGTTAAACCGTATGATTTATATGCTTTTTCACGGGCAGCCTCGGGGCTGGTCGCCTTTTCCAGTAATGCGCTTTTTTCTTTAAGTTCCCTGTCTTTTATAACGGACATACGGAATAACATAAATGTAACCGACAACGCAAAAACAACTATACTGTAACCGGTTAAATGAAGCGAATAATGCAGAGCGGCGGAATCAATAAGGTCAAAGATTGAGGTTATGCTGATTATTAATGAGGCAATTAACAGATTTCCCGGATAAGTATTAACCAATATATCGGTGAACTTTTTGCCTTTTTTCAATTCGCGGTTAATCGGAAGAATAAAATTATACATAAACATCCACACTATCGCGATAATACTCGCCGCCTCCCAGACAGCCGCCGCCTCGCTTCCGTAAGTCCGTGAAAAAAACAACTGGGACACCGCCAGAATTAAACAAAAAGCGCCGTATATTTTGGTTGCAATAGTATAACGGCCGTTGCAGAGCCTGTCCGTATAAGCCATAAAAACCGGTATCACAAAATAAAGCGAAAAATACTCAAGCCTGATCGCAATAGCGGTATTGGGTATAATTTGATGTATCCAGTGAATCCGCAGCAGATAATACAAACCCATGCAAAGGAAAAAAAATCCGCATAACAGGCTATAGCGGTTTTCGCGGAAAATGGCAAAAAACAGGAAGTGGTATATCCCCAATATGGCAAGTATTGATATTAAAATTATTTGGGCGGTTTCGTTATGTTTACGTGTTACATAATCATAGTCGGCGATATAATAGGGGGATTGATACGTGAACCCGGTCGTGTAATCAGTCGGGTCCCCGACAATGCGGAACACAAGAACATTCGGGCCTTTTTGCAGCAGTTCGCTGTTTATGGGAATAATTACATTGCGTTCGTAGTGCTCTTCAGTGATTCCCCGCCGGGTTAAATGCATTTCCCGCTTTATCAGCGTCCCGTTCAGGTATATTTCCCAGTTGATGCCGATAGTCGCCAAATACAAACACGGAATTATAGAGGCATCGTCCCTTACAAGGGACATGTCCATTGTAAAGGGAAGCGCAAGAGTCCATTCCTGCTCCGGCCTCCCAAATGGCGACATAAAGGCGCGTTTTGGTAAACCCTGCGGCAAACCCAGTCTGCGTATGACAGCGCCGTACCATTGATCCCTGACCTGCCATGAGCCATCCTGTACATCGGGAGAAACAGCGTCGGAAGGGTTAAAATCAGCTTTAATGTACAGCGGAAATTTCTGCAAATCGATATAAAGCCTGTTTTCCCCTGTTTGCGCCGCCGCAGACGCCGCAAGAACCGAAAAAACGGCTAAAAAAGCAAAAAATCCCCTGGAATTCATTATAGTTTTTCCCCTTACATATGAAAGTAATTATACCTTTCAAATGTAACTTTGGCTATAAAGGCAAATTGACGAACGGAGCGAGTGTCGTGGCTGTGCTTGCACGGACAGAAATGAGCGAGTGAGGACATCGAAGGGCGAAGCCCTTCATATAGGGTATGAAAATAAAAACACCCCATGACGATGACCAGAATATCCCCTGGCATCCGGCCTTTATAGAGGCTTTGCAATCGAAAGCCGTTACCCTGAGAAACTGTTTGACCATTTAAGGGACGAGCGTAATTATTCGGTTGCGGAAACAGGTCCCGGAATATATAATATAAGCGGGGATATACTGCCGATACAGATAATCGACAGCCGCAAGCTGTCCGTTGATGAAAAGGGATATTAATGTATAATGTGTCAATTAAAAATAAGTTACTATTTACTTTTTTATGGGGTTTTTAATACTGCCCTGTTGTTTATTGGCTATGTGCACTGTACGCAAAGACAATACAACGAATGTGAACGAGAAAGAAAAATTGATGAACCAAGGCCGTTTTGAAAAAATAGTTTCTGATTCCACTATTGATTTCAATGATACTACTGGCAGTCTCACAGATTTTTTTGTAGATGAAAACTGGCGCTTGAAATTGGAACTGCCGTATTGCATGATGTCTTTGGCGAAGAATTAATTTCTAATACTTCTTTTATTGTCAGAGAAGTTTATAGAGATGGTTTTTTTGTTGTTACACGCCTGCCTGACAATAATATACCGGGAGCGGATTACAATGTCGCAATAAATAAAAAAGACGGAAAAATCCTGAAAATCTGGATGGGAGAATAATATAAACATAAGAATTATGGAAAATAACATTGATAATTTACTGAATGAATTTATTTGTGGAAAAAATATAACATATCAAAAAATTTCATTGTCAGACGATCGGAATAAAAATGATAATACGCATATATTAAACGATTGGGATAACCGGAAAAGCGTCACGCTTGTTGATGTAATAAAACAATCCGCATCTGATCCAAATATATATTTTGATTATATAAAATCCCCCATCAACAACACCGATATGTATCAAATCCATCTTAACGCCGGGCTGCTGGATGAGGCTAAATTGCTTATAATATTATCTGAAATATTTAACAACAAAAATACAAATTATCCGGAAACCCTGATGAAGCCGTTATTTAAGGAGGGCCTAAGCCCCCCTGACAGATTTTAATAGTAATTCGCAAGCGCTACTCCCTACTCCCTCTTCTTTTGTTGTAGCTCTTTCTTCCTCATCTCTTCTTTGAAAATCTTGTCGGCATCAAGCTTGTTGTCAACGCCAAATATGGGCGTTACGCCCTGGTTGTTAACGCTGCGGAAAATAGGGCCTACTTTGTCCCCGTAAGCCCAACTGCTTTCATTGTTAAGCAAATTATCCAGAACAGTAATTACCGAGAGCGCGAAGAAGATAAGGGCGGTGTTATTCCGTTTATCGGGAGGAAGCAGCGCGTCAATGCGCCTCGACACCGGGTTGGGTATCTCAAAATTATATTTGCTCCAGGGATTTTCAATGCCGTCACAGGGAGCTTTCGCGTCGGCGCCGCCCATGCGGTTTCCCTGCTCTATGCCCGCGGCAACCATGCTAAGGTTTCTGCGGAGGCTTCTTACTTCGCTGTAGATCGCCGTAACATCCTGTTTCTGGAAAGGCGGCGGCCCCACAGACTCGAATTTGTAATAAGGCAGGAAATACAGCCGTTTAAGCCAGCGAAGCCCGTTAAAGGTTCGTTTTGCAAACGTTGTCACTCTGGCTTCAGGCGAATGTTCTATCATACCGCAATATTCGATGAGCCGGGGCAGATATTCCTTGTTAAAACTGTCATCAATGAACCGGCGCCAGTTGGCGATTGTCGAGCTAATCAAATCGTTAATTTGGGCAGGATTCCCGTCATGCCCGATGACAGTCCCGAAAGTGACGTTACGCAGGCCGACGCAGATGTCCTCCATGATGTGCATAAAAACCGCGACTTGCAGCAGGGGGTCGGACGGGCCGATCAATTCATAGCCGCGCCGCAATTGGTAGGTATTTACAAAATAAGGGTAAAGGTCGGGGTACTCTTCCAGGTTTTCCCATCCGGCCTTTGGGAATAATGATTCCAGCACCTTCACGCTGTGATCCAGCGCCTTCTTTTCTTTTTTTTCCGTTTCCTCACGGGCTTTTTTCGCCGCGGCCTGAGGATCATTTGGATCGGTTTCGCCCTCCAGGGCTCCGGCCTCATCCTCTTCCTCTATTTTAATTTCTTCCTCCGCCACATTTTCCATGTCCACGTTCTCATCCTGGCCGGGAGTTGTTTCCAGCGGTTTTATTTGATCATTTTCGGTAAGCCCAAGAAAACTCATGAAGCGGCGGCGGCGATCAATGAACAAGCGTTCATAGGGGAACCACCGATCGGAGATATATTTCATTAGCAGCGGGTACAGGCCAAATTGCACCTCGCGCCGGATATCGGAAAAAGAAGAAAGAGCAATACGAATAAGTTCCTGGAATTTTTCTTTCGGCTCCGAAGGGTCTTCCATACAAATAACTTTATACACCACTTTGAAAGCGCCCTTGATATGGGTGTCCATATTGAGTTTTTCCAGAACAAAAAGAGGTCTGTAAATATTGCGTATAACTTCGGCAAAATCAATGCTGGTTACCGGGCGCGTCTGGGAACGGATTCTGACCAACTCTTCATCAATGCGCTCTATATCCCAATTACGAATAAGGTCCAGAACGGATAAATAGTAGGGGGCCGCTTTTTTAAACCTCTCGCTGCGCTTTGCGTTGTTGCGCGGGAGAAGCGCCCTGGTGGCGTTGACGAGCAATTCTATCTTCTTATAATACACGCCCATGCGGTTGTTGACAAAATGGGGATTTAGATTATCAGCCGGCTCGCCAAAGAACCAAAGAATGGTAATAAAGGCCTGTAACGGACTTTTAATTTCAAATTCCGGCTGGGCGGCATAACGATCCATTTTTATCCGTTCAAAGTATGAGGTTTTAAGCTGGACCGAGGGGTCATCGGAAGGATCTTTTCCCTGTTTGGCAGCCGCCTGGGTACTGCCGTAATTATCATTATCATCCGAAATACCCGCCGGACGCCTGCTCCTGCGGCCCCCAACCAGTTCATTCTGATCCCGCCTGACATAGCCGGTTCTCTTGATCGGCGTGTTGACAATGCTCTTCTCCGTGCCAATTTCGCCGCCAAGTTTTTGGGCTATCAGTCTTGCTTCCGATTCATCAACAGGGCCCAGCCTGTCGCGTACTTTATCCAGTTCGCCAGGCTCATAAATCGCGCTTGGTTTTTTTGCCATGTTCACACCCTCAAATAGAGTTTCTCGCCAATACCCCATTGGTTCCGCATCTGTATTTGCTCTCCTTTGGCGCTGAGCAACATACCATTATAATACCCCATCGGGGCAAAGAAATCGCCGTTTGTCACTACAAAATTAACCCCATACCGGTTAATTATTTTTGGGGTAAATACAAGGTCTACCATGCCGTCCACGTCCTGGATGACCCATTCCGATTCCGGCTCATTCGACATGGTGATTCGCACCGGGGGCAGGGGCGTTAAACGCCCGTTTACCCACAGGGCATTCTCGTTATTTTTTCTGATTTCTTTCGCCTGGTTCTCGGCGAGATGAAACCCGAAACGCCTTCCCTCGGCGTCAATACCCATACTGCCGCAATACACTCCCTTCAGAGGGTACGGGAAATAACCTTTTGAATCACGGAAAAGCCCGGTACAGCGACCGGGGTCCAGAGTGTAATGCTGTCCGCCCAGCACTATATCTCCCCGCACCGAGGTCATAGCCTTGAACGCGTACATATTGCGCCGCTCGTTGAAGTTCAAGGATACAGCCAGCGGCGTAACTTCTTTGGAGCTCATGTTATACGCCAGATGCGCGGTAAAGGCAGGCTGCTGCTTTGAAGCCGCAATGTCTATATCCATTTTTACCGTACTGGCTATGAGCCAGGTATGGATACGGAAGAAAAAGCCAGTCGAATGACATTCAACAGAAGCGTTATCCAGCTTGCTTGGCAGCCGCCAGCTTTTGCCCGGCATCAGCTTTCTGAAAGTATAATTTTCCCCGTTCCCCTTATTGTGTAAAAAAACCTGGACAACCTGGTACAGTTTAAAATTTGCCAAATAGGCTTCCAGAAAGAAATGTTCGTCCTGCATGCTGAAACTTTCCCATTCCTTGATCTTCCAGTCCCTCAGCCAGCGCGGCAGCGGCAGCGCATAGGGCCTGTGTATGTCCAGAAGGTCTACCTGGGTAAAAGCCTTGTTCCAGGTGCCGGCAAGGGGCTTCCCGTTCTCAATTGGCGTGCTCCTTGGAGCCTGGATTTCCCGTGTGTACATCTTTGATACAATCCTTCTATATAATCGGCAGTTTATGCCTTACACCTAAACCTATGCTCTTACATCGTAAATTGCGAGCCCAGGTACACTTCACGAACCATTTCGTTTGAGAGAATCTCTTCTCTGCCGCCCCGCGCCACAATCGAACCCTCGGCAATTATAAACGCTTCCGTGGTGATCTCCAGGGTGTCGCGGACATTGTGGTCGGTGATAAGGACGCCTATGCCTTTTTCGGCAAGGCGGCGGACAATCTGTTTGATCTCGTAAACCGCAATGGGGTCTATGCCGGCAAAAGGCTCGTCCAACAGGAGGAATTTAGGCTCGGTCGACAGGGCGCGGGCAATTTCAGTCCGCCTTCTCTCGCCTCCGGAGAGCGTAAAGCCAAACTGTTTCCGTATCCTGGCTATCCCGAATTCTTCCAGCAGGGCCTCAAGCCGCTGTTTTTTGGCTTCTTTGTCTATGTCGCGGCGGGTTTCAAGTATCGCCCAGATGTTCTGCTCCACCGTCAGCTTTCGAAAAATAGAGGCCTCCTGCGGCAGGTACGCGATGCCCTGCCGCGCCCTGCGGTACATGGGCTTCCCGGTAATGTCAATATCATCCATATAGACAAAGCCGCCGCTTGGACGGTAAAAGCCTACAATCATGTAAAAAATCGTCGTCTTTCCCGCTCCGTTTGGCCCCAACAGGCCGGCAATTTCGCCGTTGATCATCGTAAAATTTACCCCGCGAACCACTTCTTTTTTGCCGAAGCGTTTGGTTATATCTGTCACGCTCAGGGTATGCTTTTCTATACGCCCACCGCTCGGGCTAAAGCCCTCTCGCGTATCCGGCAAACCGGGAAGTTCTTCCGGGCTCCCGCACTGCCGCATATCTTGGTTAATCACCGCTTCACGCGGTGCATCCTCGGCGACCATTAATTTTTAATCGTCCCTGAAACAGCGCCTTCCATGGTTACGTCGTCCGTATCAAGATCAACGCGAATACGGTCGGCTCTGAATTCATCGTCTTTTTTATAAACCACCGGGAAACCGGAAAGATCCAGGAGTTTCTCGTTGCGGCGGTAGACGGCATACTCGGAACGGCAAACCATGTCATCCTTGAACAGGCGGACGGATATCTGCATAACCGTTATTTCAGCCTGGTCATCGTATTCAATAAAGTTGCCTTTCACCACAATATCATTTTTTCTGTCTTCAAGAGTCGAATTACCCTCCAGCCGGGCTATTTTCAGCTTGCGGTCATAACGGAGCCGGTCCGTAAAAAAGAGTATGTTTTTTTCTTCCTCCATGCCCCATACCCCGCCGGAGCAGTCGATGAACTGATTATTCTCGCCCTGTATTTCAATGCGGTCTGCCTTTAACAGCAGGTTGTTGGAACGGACTTCTGCATTGCCTATAAGAATGGTTGTTTCCTTGCCAATGGCTTTAGTTCCGGACATTCTGTCAGCCTTGAAGGTAAAAACATCCGCCGAGGCAAAATACGAAGTGAGTATCAGGAAAAAAACCACAAATAACTTATTCATATTCCTCATTCCTCATTTTCTGCGTCATCGTCATCACCATGAATATAGGTTCCGCTTACCGTATCGCTGAATGACCAACTGCGCGACAGCGCGTTGGATTGAAACCCAATGCCGGTAAAAGACGTGCCGTTTTCACGGTAGACATGCACTTCGTCAGCCGGCCCGCCTGAAAGCGTGCGTTCCTTGTCTTTCCATTCAAGCCGGGTGGTTTCGATGATGACATCCTCGGAGTCAACCTCGATCAACACTCCGTCTTCCATGCGGATATCTCCGGAATCAATTTCAAAAGAGGCTCTTCCGGCCCTGCCATAAGCGTTGACCTCTTCGCTGTGGCTGTGAAACTGCTCGAAGGAAAAATTCCACAATTCCATAACTCTGCGTTCTTCATAGCGCTCGACCCGTTCCGCCTGTAAACGCGCCTGGGGATCCAGGGAGCGCACCCGCACATATTCAACATTATCCATTACAATATTAGGCAGCCCCTTGTCCCCGCCTGGGCTGTCGTAGTCAAAGGAACAAGCAAGTAACAGATAACAGGTAACAGGTAACAGGTAACAGAGGAAGAGAAAAGATGGAAATATTGCCGGTTTCGGGCTTTGATTCTTGCCCGAAAAGCCGTTTAAAGCGGAAAATTTGTCCATTAACTTATAATATGCTATATTTTGGGCGAATTTGCAAGTCACTGGCAGTGACACAGGTAACAGTCCAGGGCCCCGATCCCCGGTACCTAAATAATCCATATCTTCTAAATATTCTCCAAATGTGGTAGAATTTTCGCCTATAGGCAGAGTGTGACAGTGCGGAAAATAATTATACTCGTTTTTTTTATCTGTGTCCGGGAGATACATGCTCTGGATATAGAGATCACGGGAAAGGAAGTTGAAGCGCATCTTAGGGGGGAATATAACCGGAATTACTATTTTTCCGGCGATATATCGGCCATTAGCGCCGTTGAACTGAACAACCGGCTGAAGTTCAGAACAGGGGTTTCCCTTGGATTGGCGGAAGGCATTACTGACCTTAAGATTTTTACCGATGCCCGCTTCCGCCTTTTGGCAAAACGGCCTCAGGGGCCCTTGAGCCCCCTGGGACTGGGGTTTTCATGGATTTACAACGGCCTGCCCGAGTATGAAGCCCACAGCCATACATTGCTGCCGGTTGTTTTCTACAACGCGAAGTATGGGGGAATAACCATCGGCTCCGGTTTCCGGTTTACCTCTTTTTTCAAAGAACCCGCCATATTTCAACCAACGCTGTCCATCAGCGTATACGCGAATTTTGTTAACAATGAAAAACTCCGCATCGGGCTTACCCTTGCCAATTTCAATGATTTCCAGGCAAATAACTTCGCGTTATATTCGCTTTGTTTTAACTCCGCGATACATATAAACAGCCGGTGGTCACTGCTGAACGAACTGGAACTAAAGCAAAGCGGCGGCGACGGGCTTACCGCCGCTTTCTACGGCGTTGCCCTGCGGGGAGGAGCGAGATTCACATGGTGAAGCCCCTATTCAGAATACTTTTGCCAATTCTCCTGTGTTTTGCGGCATTGGGCTGCAGAGTAGATATGGGCGGTCTTTTTGGTTCCAGCGATCTTGACAAGCGCCTTAAAGAAAAAAACAATTTTACATTTCTGAACACCGTGGGCGGGACAACTGTGCCTCTGGGAGATGAATATTCATTTATTGTGATAACGGACACCCATATAGAAGGCGGAGACGCCCACGGGCTGGAAAACATAAAAACCGTTATAGAAGACAATCCGCAAATAAGATTCGCCGCCTTTTGCGGGGACATTACCCAAACCGGAGCGGAACAGGATATAAATAAATTTATTGATATTGCCCGTTCCCTGAGTATCCCCGTGTACCCGGTGATTGGAAACCACGATATTTATTTTGGCAATTGGTCCGTATGGAAAAAACTGATCGGATCCACCAGTTACAGGGTAAACGGAGACAGCGCCGCCCTCTTTATACTGGACAGCGCCAATGGTTTTCTTGGAAAAGAGCAACTGGATTGGCTGGAAAATGAATTAAGAAGCGCGCCCGGCAAGGCCGATGGCAGGGTCTTTGTCTTTTCCCATCATAACCTTTTCGCGGGTTCCGCGGTAAATATCCAGCAAATGGCCGATACAAAGGAAATAGCGCGTATTGTCTCTTTGGTAAGCAGAAAACGCGGCATAATGTTTACCGGACATTCCCATGAACGCCTTGTTAAAGAAACGGGGGGCGGGTTGTACATCAATATCGAAGATTATGTCTCAAATAAAACCTATTGCCTGGTTACGGTAAAGAGAACCGGCGTAAGCTATGAATTTAAAAAATTGTTCTAAAAAGGGATCGGGGTCTAGGGGCCAGGGATCAGGGTCTTTGTACGAAAGCTATGCTTGTTAATAACACGATGAGCTTACATACCAAGACCCCGATCCCCAGTCCCTGTGTTTATTGGTACATTATTATATACGGCCGGGGGTTGAGTGCGAATACATCTTTGGGACTCATCAGGGGGTTGTCGTAGCCCGCGCCTGGTATTCCGAAGTTATAGAACAGTTTGAAAGCTTTAACCGGAATATTGGCCGCTTCGGCGTTATACGCATAAGAACCGCGCTTGAGGTGCGGCGGGCCGAAACCGTCGGCGCAGTGGACAAGCCGCACGCGCTGGAAATCGCTTCTCACCCTGTCCCTGTTGCTGATCATCTTCGCGTTAAACTGGTGGATAACCAGGAAACGCTCGCCGGGAATGTTATTGGCGATTATGTAATCCTCCATTTCCTTCTGGGCGCGGTTAATCTCATCGGCGGTGACCGATCCGATTTCCTTCATTGGCTTGGTAGTGCGCCATTCGGGATCAAGGGCCAGGTGGACGTTGGGGTATTTTAGCCAGGGCAGCATGCGCCTGAGGGAAGCGACAGGATCATAACGGCCGATCTGGTGATCGATAAAAACAAGGATATCATGAGCCAGCGCGTATTCAATCCATTGGGTAAGAAGCTCCGAGTTGATAATGCCAATCTCGCCTTCGGGCCATACGGTGCCAAAAATGATATAGAACGCTTTTATTACGTTTCTGCCGCCGGCGGTCTTGTATTCAGAGGCAAGAACGGTGAGTTTTTTATCAAGTTCTTCTATCGGGAAACGGCCAAGAATGCCCATTATGGTAGAACGGGGATGCCCGTAGAAAGCGAGTATGTCATTATTCAGAAGCAGGGAGGTATAATCGCTTGTAAGGCGGTTTATGGCTTCCTGCTCGGCCTGCGTATTCGCCCAGTACGGAAAGGAATCCTCAGCCTTTCTGACCGCGTCAAGCGTTTCGGTAAAGTAAATCCGGGGGAAATACCCTCCCCCGCCTTTCCAGACAGCCTCGTAGCTGTTCACGGTTTCTGCGGAAACAAGAGGCGCCGCAAACCCGCATAAACTGATTAAAAAAAGAAAAGCCGCCCAAAACGGCGTGAAATGAATACGTATTGACATGTGCTATTTTTATCGGCAGAAGCAAGATAAAAAATAAAAGAGAAAAGAGAAAAAAGGAAAAAAATCATCCCCCTCTTACTTTATTCTCTCTTCTTTTTTCTCTCTTCTTTCGTTAAGCCCTCCTTACGGTGAATTCCTGCTTTACCGCCACAGGGCTGTCGGAATCCCTGGCTGCGCGGGAAAGCATGTCTTTCTGGATACGGAACGGCTTTTCTTCCTGGGACGGGCTGAGCTGTTTCCATGACCCCGAGGAATCAAGAACCCTCGCCTGACAGTTGTCCCGGAAATACGCGTTTAATACGTCAAGAAGCTCATCCCGTATCTTTTCATCCTGGACGGGAAACATAATTTCAACGCGGCGTTC
>Ga0268262_10005597_pt1 | contig 12397 bp, 13 predicted proteins | sample TergutNc150P3_FD_190354 | JGI IMG/M metagenome (GOLD analysis project Ga0268262, IMG submission 190354) | Nasutitermes corniger P3 segment gut microbial community from laboratory colony in Florida, USA - Nc150 P3 (SPAdes) (version 2) | ecosystem: Host-associated > Arthropoda: Insects >... | reverse complement strand
AAACAACGACACGCCGGTTAATAAATCCAATAACGCCGGCGGTATTCTGGGCGGCATTTCCAGCGGTCAGGATATTATTTTTAATGTTGCCTTTAAGCCCACGCCTTCGATTGCCAAGCCTCAAAAAGCCCTCGGTAAAGCCGGGAATGAAATTGTGGATTTGGTGATCAGCGGACGGCATGACGCCTGTATACCGCCCCGCGCGGTTCCGGTGGTGGAAGCCATGACCGCCCTCGTGCTGGCGGATTTAATGTTGACGCAGAGAGCGGCTCGGGTGTAAGACGCTTACTGGTTTCCTTTGCGAACATATAACGGAATAGAGCCGGTTTCTTTGTCGTCCAAAAACAGGGTGAAATTAACGACGCTGGGGGTTTTGAAGCGCAGGTTGCCGATGGTGAAGACCAGATGCGACACCGCGGTGGCGTTGCCGACACCCCGCACGTCAAGGCTGCCGCTGATGGGTTCCATGCTCATCTCGCCGTCAAGGTTGCGAGTTTCAATGCGGAAGGTATGGCTGGAAAATTCCCAGAGATCAAAACGTATGCGGATTACCACCGAGAGTTGGGGATGAATGCAGGGAAAATTGCGGGAAATGATCGTATCAAACGTTCCTACGATGGTGAGCTTGCCGCCGTTTTCCTGGGCAAAATCGCAAAAGGTAAAAAGTTCTATTTTCACTTGCTTCATCATAATGGGGAAAGCCCCTTAGGTCAACGGTAAAAAAAAGGGGCTGTCATTCGACAGCCCCAAAAGTCCAAAGTTAGTTAAATGGCAGGTACTTATTTTTCAAGGATAAATTCAACGCGGCGGTTCTTCCACCAGTTGTCTTTATTGAGTTTCTTGGTGGGTTTACCTTTTTCGTCTTCCTTGAAGTAACCCACGATAGTACGGGCGCTGCCAACGCCTTCGGGTGTAAGCCGGTTCCGATCAACGCCCAGATTTACCAGATAGCTGACGACGGCTTTTGCCCGTTCTTCACTGAGGGGTTTCAGGCCTTTTACGGTTTTGGTGCCGCTTTCCTCACTGGCGCGGGCTTTGGTTCCCGGCGCGGTGGTCGGGTTCGCGTGGCCTTCAACCCTTACCCGGTACGTGCTGAACTTGTTAAGAACCTCGGCAATACGCCGTAAAATTTTGTCGTTGTTTTCCGCTACCGCGGGGGCGAGGCCCTTGATAAATTCCGCGGAGTTGGGGGCAAAAACAATGGACGGAACAATAACCTTCAGCACGTCCCCTTCCCGTTTGACCAACACGTCAACGGCAATGGGTCCCTTATAGGTTCCGCTGTCGTACTGATTGGTAACGGTCAGCACAAACTGATAGTCGGAGGCCGACTGTACCAGTTCGCCTTCATTACTTAGTCCGTCCCAGGTCAACGCTTCCGGCGGCATTCCGTCACCACTCCATTCGGAGAACGTCAAATACGGCGGCTCCGGCTCGTGTATCTCAATATGCCAGTTTTGAACAGGAGAGGCGCTTTCAACCTTTATCTTTACATGGAGAATATCATCAACGCCGTCACCATCGGGACTGAAGGGCTGGGGTGAAATAACCACTGATATTACCGGCGGGGAAGTATCCGGCGGTTCTTCTTCCGGTTCAGGAACCTCTTCCGGCTCAGGCGGCGGCGGAGGGGGTGGCGGCGGCGGCGGCTCTTCAGGCACTTCTTCCGCTTTTGGCACTGATTTACAGGCCGTAATAACAGAAACCGTCAGGAAAGCGGCCAAAATTATCAAAATCAGGGCAACAGCTCTTTTCATAGGTATCTCCTCTAAATTTAACGTCTAGGACTATTGTATCACGGTATGCTTTTTTTGTCCATAATCTGATCCCTTGAAAGTATTTTATTCCCCCGTTCCAGGGCTACAAGGCCGGTACGGGCCAGTTCAAGAATACCGTAGGGCCGCGTCAGGAGCAGAAGGCCGTTCAGTTTTTCCGCGTTGCCGGTGGCCTCTACCGTGATGGTTTCGGGGGAAACGTCCACCACGCGGGCGCGGAAAATACCGGCTATTTCCAGAACAGCGGGGCGGTTTTGTTCATCCGCGCTGACTTTAACCAGCATTATTTCGCGGCGCAGGCATGAACCGCCTTCCAGTTCCCGCACGGCGATTACATCAACCAGTTTGCTCAACTGTTTGATGATCTGTTCCAGCGCCTGTTCATCGGACTGTTGTCCGCCGCCGCCAATGGCAATGGTCATCCGCGAAATTGAAGGGTCGTCGGTTTCGCCTACCGTCAAACTGTCGATATTAAAACCCCGGCGGCTGAACAGGCCGGATACCCTGCTCAGGGTTCCCGCCCGGTTTTCCACCAGCGCCGATACAATATGCTGACTCATACCATAACAGGGTAACAGATGCGGCAGCTTTTATCTAGCGTAGTAACTTGACAAATTTTTCCCTGTTGATAATAATCAAAGTTTCTACATTATATTATGAAAAGTACGAAAAGACACATAAAACATTATAGATGGTTTCTGTTTGTCACGCGGGTAATGCGCGGCATCGCTATTCCTGTTTCAAAAATTATGTGGGGATATACACGCAAACTGGAACAGGGGCCGGATACGCCGAGTATCATTATCTCCAATCATAATACCAATTTTGATCCCGCCATGGTCGCGGTGAACTTTACCCGCCACATGTGGTTTGTGGCGAGCGAGCATACCTTCAGGCACGGTTTCCGATCAATATTTTTAAAATCCGCGTTTGCCCCCATTCCCATCAACAAGGCCCAGGCGGACGCCTTTACCATGCGGGAAATACTGCACCGGCTGAAAGCGGGTTACAGCGTGTGCGTTTTTGCCGAGGGAAACCATTCCTTTAACGGGGTAACCGGGCCTATTCCCCTTTCAACGGCCAAGCTGGTGAAGATGAGCGGGGCGGATTTGATTACCCATCGTCTGGAGGGAGGCTATCTCACCAAACCGCGCTGGGCAAGGAAAAAACGCTGGGGAAAAATGACGGGGAGGATGATGGGCCGGTACTCCGCCGCGGAATTAAAATCCATGACCCCTGAGCAGATTCTTAAAGTGATTGAAGATGATATTCATGAAGACGCCTATGAACGGCAAAAGGAAAAGCCCGTCCGTTACCGGGGAAAAAAACGGGCGGAATATATCGAAATTGTTCTGTACCTGTGTCCCCGCTGTAAAAAAATAGGGGCAATTCACTCGCGCGGCAATCATTTTTTCTGCGATTGCGGGCTGAACGCGGTATATACGGAAAGGGGGCTTCTTGAAGGGGAAGACCTGCCGTTTTCAACCATTACCGATTGGGACAAGTGGCAAAGGGAATATATAACGCGGATCGTCAACGACGCGGGCGATGAACCGATTTGTACGGATGATAATCAACAGTTGTTTTTGGTTCAATCGGCGGTGGGAAATACCTTTATCGCGGAGGGAACATTGTACATAAGCCGTACGGAGTTTCATTGCGCGGGTATGGATTTTCCGCTGCAGCAAATTAAACGGTTTACGGTGCTGGGTAAAATGATACTTTTATTTACGCTGGATGATGGAACCCAGTATGAAATACGCAGTCCCTTTCCCCGCAGCCCGCTTAAATACCTGGAAATAATGCGTACCTTAAAGCGGGATCAGGGACTTCTTATTGATTAACATAGGCCGGCCGGTACGCTTCACAGGCGGGCGTTTAGGCAATATAATAAGGGCATAAGGAAGCCCATGAAGACACCCTGGTTATATTTTTTCTTCTGCCTGCCGGTGATTTTTTTCGCCGCCGCCTGTACCCCCGCGAATGTCGATTCCATACAGCGTGAAGACCTTTTTTCCCTTGATATCGGCCCCATGGAAGACCAGATTGCCCTGTACAGCCTTGAAGGAAACGCGCGGCTGCGCCATGTCGAGCTTGCCATGCGGGACGGTTTTTTTTACATTGCCGATAACAACGGCGGGAAAGTTGTCCGGTATAATTCCTATGGCGACCTTTTGTTTATGATCTATAACGATGAAACCAATCCTGAGCCTGCCGGTCTGAAAACCAAAGTTGAGGACGGCGCGCAGGTGACCCGCTGGGCTTTTACCTACCCGCTGCGGTCTACCGGCAAAATTGTCGTGGATTCCCGCAAACATATTTATGTCGAAGAACGGCTGCCCTATGAACGGCATAATTTTGACGCTGAAAACAAGACGTTGCTGGACAGCGTTATTCTTCATTTTGACGCGGACGGCCGCTTTATCGAGTATTTGGGACAGGGCGGGCAGGGCGGCAGCCCCTTTCCCCTTATAACGGGCCTGTACAGTTCCGTGTTAGATGAAATTGCCGTCGTCTGCCGCCTGCCTTCCGGCTGGAATGTCTATTGGTACAGCGCCCAGGGCGAACAGCTTTTCCTTGTTCAACTGGAAAATAACGCCATTCCCGCGCCGCCGAACTGGCCCGGCTTTTCCGCGTCGGTTGCCGCGATAATAGCCGCCCCCGATGTCCGCAAATTGTACATCAAGGTAGATTACTACCGGGATGTTTTTGATGAATCGACCGATACGCGGGCAAGCACCGAGCCGGTCAACTCTCTTATCTGGATACTGGACGTGGAGAAAGGCGCGTACGAGCGTTCCGTGGAAGCGCCCTTCTACGAGAGCAGTTTTTCCGAAAATGGCAAAACAGTTTATACGCGCCTGTTGTACTCCATGCTGGGAGTTGTCCGGGGCGGCGGCATACTGCTCTCTTTCCCCATTGAAGATGGTTACGCCGTTTTGCGCGTAGATTCGGACGGACACCGTCAGCGCCGGGGCTTTATCAAAGTTGATCCCGAAGAACTGCGTTTCAATAATTTTCACCTTTCCCCGGAAGGCATACTTTCCGCCCTGCTGGTAAGCGACTGGAAAATAAAAATAGTCTGGTGGCGCATGGATAAATTTATGAGGGACACGCTGTGAACAGAGAACCGTTCGCGCTGCTTTCCGCGGCGGGGGCAAAAGCTCTGGATGGAGAAGCGTCGGCGCAATGGGGGCTTAACCCTTTTGCCCTTGTTGAAGCAGCCGGCAGAGGGTGCGCTGGGGCTTTCGCCAATGCTTTCGCCCGCGTTTATCCCGCGGAAAAACGGGAAGGGCTTTCAATCATCGTGTTCGCGGGAAAAGGCAACAATGCCGCGGACGCTTTAATTACGCTCAAGGCGCTTATACTTAATCGTTACGCGCAATCGTCCGACTGCGCCGTTTTCGCCGTTCAGATTCCGGAAGCGTCTTCCGGCGGCGGCGCGACCCCGCTGTCCGAGGCAATGCTGGCCGCGCGAAAGCTGGGCGTCCCGGTAACGGCATGGGAACCTAAGGCGACTGCTGTCGCCACAGCCACTACCGCGCTTGCCCAAGCTGATGTCGTCATCGACGGAATAGCCGGTACCGGCGTGACCGGCCCCCTGCGCGGCGCCGCTCTGGAAATGGCGGAACTGATTAACGCCGCCGGTCAAGGTAAAAATCAACCGTTAGTCGTTTCCATAGACCTGCCTTCGGGTAATTTTGACGGTTGGCAGCCCGGAATGCCGCTGGTGAAGGCGCATGCCACCCTTGCCATTGAGCCGCGCAAACTCTGCCTGTACGCGCCCGCGGCGCGGCCTTACGCGGGGACGATTATTCCGGTGGAGGGAATATTCCCCCCGGCGCTGATCGGCCAATACCGCGAGGCGGAACTTGTCGAATGGGAGTCCGCCGCGGCGAGAATTCCGCCGGTTTCCCCGACCGCTTATAAATACGAACGCGGTCTGGTTGAGATTAGGGCCGGTTCTTCCGGCGCGACAGGGGCGGCGACGCTTGCCGCGCGGGGAGCCCAAGCCGCCGGAGCGGGGCTGGTACGGCTTATCGTTGACCCTTCCCTGTATCCGATTATTGCCCCCGGCTGTTCCGGCATCATGGTTGTTCCCGGCGGCGCTTCCGGCGATGATACGGAGAACAGCCGCTTTACTCCCAACGCCGTATTGTTGGGGCCGGGCTGGGGCCGGGGGGAAGACCGTACGCGCCTTCTGGAATCTTATCTGCCCCTTGAACAGCGGGGCCTCCCCCTGATCCTTGACGCGGACGCGATAGCGCTGGCGAAAAACATTACATTTAACGGAAACACCCTGTTGACCCCTCACCCCGGAGAATTTGCCGCCTATACCGGCCTTTCCAAAGAAGAGATTACCGGCAACCCCTTACCGGCGCTCCGCCGTAGTGCCGCGGAAAAAAAAGTACATATACTGTATAAAAGTCACGTGCTGTACGTGGTTTCCCCCGACGGCCGGGTGGGAGTTATTGACGGCATGAATCCCGCGCTGGCGGCAGGCGGTTCAGGCGATGTGCTGGCAGGTTTATGCGCGGCGATCGCCGCCCGCGGTTCCCTTGATATGCACGCCTGCGCCCGCGCCGCCGCGTCGCTGTTGATACAAGCGGCGAAAACAAAAGACATTGCCGGCGCGTTTTTTGATCCGGCGGAACTGGCCCATGCCGCCGCCGCCCTTGCCGGAGCCGCCTGGCTTCCTCAGGGAAATATCTATGAGTGATAACAACGAAGAAAAAAAACGCCCCAACGCCAACTACAAACTCAGCAATCAACATATCGATGAAAAAAATCTTGTCTTTCATTACAGCCGGGAACACCGTTTGGAAAAGGCCCCCCAGGCTGTCCGTGATATGTACAGCAAGTCGCGGCAGCCTTATCGTTTCAACCTGATAAAGCCGCTGATCAGCACCAGGCCCCTGGCGATAATGTTTGGCTCAATCATAATAATCTGCATAGTTATTCTGGTGATCTCGGCGCTGGGCCTTGCCGGCAGCAGTTACAATCTGGACGGAAACCGCGTTTCCCTTCAGGCGATACAATACGAAAACGCTACTATTGTGGCGGTGAAGAAGACCATCCCCAAAGACATCGTTTCCCGTTTTCTTTCCGCCGCCGCGCCCTATACCGGCGCGGTTGATATTGCCGTACAGCCGATCATAAAAACCGGCGCGGATCAGAACCAGCAAGCCGTGTTCTACCATAAGATTTTCTTTACCTTTGAGCCGGAGGAAATTTACCGTTTTTCCGTCCCCTTTGACGCCAAAGAATTGGCCGTTGTTTTTAAGACCGAACAAAAAACCCTGGGAGTGACGGTAAAAGCGGATTGAATACCGCCCCTTGACAAAATTCGTGTTTTTGTATAGTATACCAGACAATGATACAGCTCTACTTTCTGTCAATAGTATTTAACGGGTTAGCCGGTTTTCTCTTTGTTTTTGGGGATATGGGGAAAAACGATACTACCGAAAACAGCGGAAAATTCTCCTTTGTGAGCGATGGTTTTCTCCTGGTTACCGGTATTTTGGCAGGGATAATCGGCCTGCTTAAACTGCTTTCCCCCATGAAAGGGATGCCCATCCTGGGGGACTTGCTCCCCGCCGTGGCGGGCGTTGCCGCCGGTTTTATGCTGATTTTTGGCTTTTACCGGGAACATTCCTCTGTTGTTGATGTCGAAGGAAATATTAACCGCTTCGGGGAAGTAATCCTCCACTACAAAAAACCGGTCGGCATTATTCTGCTTGCCTCCGCGGTACTGCACTTCCTCTTTCCTGAAGCGTTTCTGCTCTAAAGATGAATTCCGTCGCGGGCATTGCCATTGAGCAGGGTAAGGTCTTCATAGCGCGGCGGAAACCGGGCGGCGACCTGGGGGAAAAATGGGAATTCCCCGGCGGCAAGGTTGAGGAAGGGGAGGGTGACACAGACGCCCTCCGCCGGGAATACCTTGAAGAATTCGGCGTTGCCGTTGAAACCGGCCCCCTGCTCGCCCATTCTGAATTTACCCACCATGAACGAAAATTTTTACTGAACGCGTACCATATTTTTTTTACCGATTACCATTTCAAAATGACCGAGCATACCGAATGGCGCTGGGCCGCCCTCGCGGAAATTGAAACGCTTGATTTTGCCGATTCAGACCGCGATCTGCTCCCCGCCTTACAGGTGTACCTTGAGACAGAGGCCGGTATCAATCACCGATAGACCCGCGCCCGCCGTGCCTGCCCGTGTATAGAAATCGGCAGAAGTCTCCTTCGTATAGGTTTCACCGCTGGTTTTGCTGATGTACCGCCAGGAAACCCCCAAAGACAATTCAAACCGTTTGCTGGCAAACCAGGAAAAATGAAATCCGGGTTCAAGGAATATACCGCCCCACATATAGTCCCGAAATTTATAACCTGTTTCCAGATGTTCATCAAGATCGTCGCAGAAAATCAGCGGGCTTATTTGAAAAACCAATTCAGTGTAAAAACGATCGTTAAAATAATAACCCAGAGAAACACCGGGAGCGATAATAAGCCAGTCCTGGGTATAGTTAATTACTTTACCGTTAAATGGTATTTTTTGAGGGTTATCATCTATTGAGGCAAATATACCGCTTTTTGGTGGTGTTTCACGGGCATAAATTCCATAACCGTTTTCTCCGTAAAAACTAAAATGTGTATACGATACGGTCAGGTATGTTTTCATAAGCAGAATACGTTTCAGCGGGAAGGAGACCCCCGCGGAAAAATCAAGGAACAACAAATTATTGGTAACATTGTCATGAATTGAATAATTGGTAAGATTTGTATTTTCTATTGACTGCCAGTCCCGATCTTCCATATTTCCGCTGTTACCGGGAATACCGCTTTTCAGGGAAAAGTTTGAAAAGAACCCCCATCTGTCCATGGGCCGCGCCCGTGAAAAATCCATCGCCAGGCCGTAGTAGAAAACCGGTTTTATATCCCAGAGCAGTTGGCTGAGCAATTCGGCTTTGGTATCCGACGGATATACAATTTCTTCCGCCTGACCGTAGAGAAAACCGAATTGGGGGCAAATCGAAACAGCGTAGGAAGCGGTCTGTTCTTCCTGGGTAAAGGCAGGCTGGACGCACTGTATCATAATGACTAAAACCGCGAAAGCGGTTATATTTCTCATTAAGTATGAAGATAAGAGTTAAATATCACCCCAGTCAAGTATGCTGGATAATGGTTTTACTGATTATCATGTCCGCCTGCGACCGGAAAAGGGATGAAACGCCGGTAGTACCGCCGCTGACCTCCCCCCTGTCACAGACTTTTATCGGCTTCGGCGTGGTAAACGTTTCCTATACCCGAGTCGCCGCCCAGCCGGAGGAAGACAATCTCGCGGAAGATTCCGAGGAAACCGCGTCTCCGGGTTATTTACGGCGCGGCTCGGTAGTCCGCATACTCCAGCGGCGGCTGGTAAAAAGTCAGGAAAAGCCCGAGTCCTGGGTACTGGTCAACGGCTCATGCACCGGCTGGCTGAAAGAATCCCTGGTAGATATTTACGACACAGAACCCCAGGCCCGCACCGCGTCAGAATCCATGGGCAGGTGAAAATTCTTAAATTATAGTTTTCCCTCTGATATAAGGATTCGCGTAAAACGAATACAATAATTGCAGAAACATAATACACCATATAATCGGTTCACAGATAATCACGCCAAAGTAACCGAGGGCGGGCACCAAAAAGAAAGCGAACAGTATTTTACTGCCAAACTCTATGGCGCTGGAAATAAGCGGGACAATTTTTTTTCCAATTCCCTGGAGCGCGAGGCGGAAAATAAAAAGCATGCCCAGAACGGTATAAAACGGCGAGTTTATCCTGAGATACCGCGCTCCGTTTTCAATAATAATACGTTCATTCGAGCCGGAAAGTAATCTTATCAGAATCGGGGAAGAAAACATAAGAACAATCGATATAAACGCGCCCCATATTACCACGATAAAATTGCCGTAACGCACCGCTTTCCGTATGCGGCTGAGTTGGTTCGCCCCCTTGTTCTGTGAAACAAAGGTAGAAAGCGCGATAGCTATGGTATTCATGGGCATCATGCAGAAACTGTTGATTTTACGCGCCGCTATATGCCCCGCTATTACCAGATAACCCAGCCCGTTTATGGCGCGTTGCAGCGCGACAGAGCCTAAAGTTACAATCGACATCATAAATCCCATGGAAAGGCCTTGCGCCGCGAGTTCCTGATACAACGCGGCGTCATAGCGGAAATGTTTCCGGTGGGGAATAAGCATGGGGCATTTCTTGAAAATATAAATCATACACAGCGCCGTCGAGATGCTTTGCGCCATAACGGTAGCTACCGCCGCGCCGCGGACGCCCATGTTAAAACTGGTGATAAAAATAATATCAAACGCTATGTTCAGCAGGGATGAAAAAATCAGAAATAAAAGCGGCATGGTGCTGTTGCCTATGGAGTGGAGCAGTCCCGCGCAAAGATTATAAGTAAAAGTTACCATTAAAAAGACAGCCAAAATCGAAATATATGAATATGAGGCGTCTATTATATACGACGGTATGTTAATCAATTTTAACAGCGGCATCATAAACAAACTGGCGGCAAGCGAGATACAAGATGTCAGCAGAATGCCAATTACCATCGCTCCGGCGACGGTGCGCTTAAACAGGTCTTGATCGCCCGCGCCATAACTGCGGGCCGCGACAATGCCGAAACCTCTGCTGATACCTATAACGAAACCTATGAGCAGCTCAAATATCGCCGCGCACGCGCCAATGGAAGCGAGAGATGTTTCGCCGAGGAAATGCCCGACGATTACCATGTCCACCGTGTTGTACAACTGCTGAAATATATTGGATAACAGCATGGGAATCGCGAAAACAAACAATACGCTCGTTATTTTGCCTTTTAATAAATCCGCTTTTAATAAATCTGTTTTCATCTATTGATTACCCAACTGTCCGCAAGCGCCCATAACGCCGCGGCCGCGGCGGTAACGGCGGGTGACGTTCAGCCCCAGCGTTTTCAGACGTTGGGTAAACGATTCAATTTCCGCCGCCGATGGTTCCCGCAGGGTCTTGCCTTCAAATTCAAGCCCTTTAACCGGATTCCAGGGGATAAGGTTGACCGCCGCGTCCAGCCCTTTGGCAAAGCGGGCTATGCCCGCCGCGTCTTCATCGCGGGTGTTTATGCCGCCCAACAGAACCGCCTCCAGCGTTATCCGCCCGCCGCCTGAGTCCTGAAAATGGCGGAGCGCTTTTTTGACTTTGGCAAGGGGCTCCCGCGCCGTTATGGGCATAAGCCGCTGTCTGAGGTTTTCATCCGCCGTGGTCAGCGAAAGGGCAAGCCGTACCGCGGGCCCCTGGTCGGCAAGGTCGGTAATACCCTGGGCGATGCCGCAGGTGGAAACCGTGATCCGCCGCCGGGAGAAATTTAGCCCTTTGGCGCTGGTGATAACGGCAAGCGCCCGGCGCAGTTCCGCCAAGTTCAACAGCGGCTCGCCCATGCCCATGACGACGATGTTGGCGATGGGAAGCGCCGCGGGCGGCGCCGATGACACCGCCGCGGACTCATCCGCCAGCGCTTTGAGCCGCAAAAACTGTTCTACGATTTCGGCGGCGGTTAAATCGCGCAGAAAACCGGAGCCGGTTTTACAGAACACGCAGCCGGCGGGGCAGCCGGCCTGGGTGGAAAGGCAGGCAGTCCGCCGCCCGGAGTTATCGGTAAGCAGTACCGCCTCAATCCGCGCCCCGTCGGCGAATCGCAGCGTCAGTTTTACCGTGCCGTCCGTGCTGGGGTGTTTTTGTACGGCGGCTTCCGGGCGCGGGATAAAACGTTCCGCCAATTCCTTGCGCAGCGGCAGTGGCAAATTGTCCATTTCATCAAACGAGGAAACACCCGAGGCTATCCATTTGTATATTTGCGCGGCGCGAAAACGCGGCAGCGGGCTGATCCGTTCCGTCAATTCTTCCAAAGGCATGCCGCTGAGAATGGGGATTCCGGTCATGAGAATACGCTCATAATTTTCCGAGCATTTCGGCGATTTGAGTATTGCGGATTCCCAGCCGCTGGAATTCTTCCAGCGTTTCAACCGCCTGGCGCTTGTCGCCTATTTTAAGACAGCAATCGGCAAGCTCCACATAGATACGGTAATTTTTGGAATCCTGCTGTTTAAGCCGCCGCAGGGACTCAACCGCGTCGGCCAATTTCCCCTGGGCTTTGGAAATCAGGGCAAGCCCCATGACGGCGTAAGTGTCAAATTCTATATTGAGGGCGCGTTCATAATATTCCTGGGCTCTCTCAAAATCATTCAGATTGCGGTAAGCGTCGCCGGCGCGGGTCAGAATCACTTTATTCCGGGGGTCCTGTTCCAGTATACGGTTCCAGTATTCAAGGGATTTTTCCTGTTGATTCAGTCCCCGGTAACAGTCGGCAAGCCCGAAAATCGCGTAAAAATTACTGGGTTCTTTTTCCAGGGCCTGCTTAAAGAAGGGTATGCCCTCCTCAAAGGTTTTCAGTTTGCGATGGCAATTTCCGATTGAGGTAAGCACCCGTATATCTATATTTTCAGGATTGGTATTCAGCATTTTTTCCCAGTAGAACAGGGCTTCCTGATAATCCTTGAAATCATAGTGCAGATGCCCCAGCC
>Ga0268262_10005596_pt1 | contig 12397 bp, 10 predicted proteins | sample TergutNc150P3_FD_190354 | JGI IMG/M metagenome (GOLD analysis project Ga0268262, IMG submission 190354) | Nasutitermes corniger P3 segment gut microbial community from laboratory colony in Florida, USA - Nc150 P3 (SPAdes) (version 2) | ecosystem: Host-associated > Arthropoda: Insects >... | reverse complement strand
TTCATAAATTGTTCAGAAGCATAGATGCCGTAGAGTTTTTAGAAGTCGGAACGATAATTGATTCTGCAAATAGAGCCGTAAAACGAGGGTTTGTAGAATCCATAGATATTTTACACTCACTGAAAGATTTGAGAAATGAAATAGCGCATGAATATACGGAAAGAGAATTAAAAGATTTATTTTCAGAAGTCCTAGAATCTGTACCTTTGATAATTGACATCTCTAACAAAGTGTTTGAGTATTGCAGTAAATATTAATCTGCCGTCTCGCGTGTCGGTGAAGGTGCCTTTTTGCTGGGCAAAGAGGGCGGTGCAGAGCAATGTGCAGGCTAGGGCGGCGGTTTTAATCACTCCAAGTTTCATCCCTATATCCATCACGATATATTCCAACTAAAATACTTTGCGCATTTTTTCTGATTGCTTCTAGCAATGCTTCTTTATTATTGAAAGTCATATTGAGTTTCATAAAATATGAAAATCTAAATACCTTGTCTTTTTGCAAAAACGACATATCAAATATTCCAGTTTTGTCCTGTTTTTCTAAATGCCTTACGCTAGGGATTGAAAAAGATTCATAAGCCGCTTCATAAGTCGTATCTAGCGAATATTCGGGATAAACATAAGATCTAGACACATTTACCGCAATATAAACGCTATCTCCTTTTGCCATATTGTAACGGCTGTATCTTTCAAGTTTTTTTTCGTTGCCGGTATATAGATATTCCGATAATTTTACATCCTGTAGAGAATTCCACGTTTTTAGTTTTTTCTGTTGCTCGAAGGCTTTATTATTAAATGAATTATGATGAATCGTGGGAAGTATTTGCCACTTATTATCATCATATAGCTTTTCCTCATCATCCAACACCACATGGACTACGCTTCCCTCTGTTTCTAACTGTAAAAAGATAACTTCGCCCCAATAAATTCTTTGGTTTAAAAAAGATGTTATGGAATCACCAGAGTAATATAACTCCCCTTTGTTATCCACATAGTGGTAGCGTTTTCTCTGAACATCAACTACTTTTCCTGCTAAAAGGTATGCCTTATAGGCAAAATCTCTCAACAACTTATTGTGTTTTTTTTCTTCGCTATACGAGAGAATTGTGTCTATGGGAGCGGAAAGGAGGTTTACTGGTTCAAATACATTGTTTCGTTCTATGGCGTATTTAAGAAAATCGTCTGAAACATAGTCGTACAGATTTAATTCAATATTAAAGCCCCTTTCCGCAAGTTGCTTGTTTTTATCGGATATGTTTTCACGCACATTTTTTGGAGTTGAACAACTATGCACCAGAGAGAGCCACGCACTCATAAACAAATATGATATTAAACTTATAAACCCTATAAAATACGACATAGATGTTCCCTAATTTGGATAAAGTAGTAATTTTGTATATTTTGCCGTCTCGCGTGTCGGTGAAGGTGCCTTTTTGCTGTGCATAGAGGGCGGTGCATAGGAGGGCGATGGCGAAAGCAAACAAAGGATTACCTAATCCATAAAAAATTAACCTTTTCCTGCTTTTCTATAACGTCAAATTCGTGATGGTCAGACGAAATTATTTTTGCTTTGTACAGCCTTGCTGTTGCTAAAACAAAAGAATCTCCAAGCGAAATTTTATATGCAGATTTGAAATAGCCTGCATTTCTTATTGTTTCTTCCGTTATTTCAAACAAAATCTTGATAGGAGAATCATTAAAAATCCATTTAAGGAATAAATCTGCTTTATCGCTTTCAATCCTTTTAATTGCATCGTAATAAACCTCTAAAACGCTTACGGAATGCATATATATTTCATTATCGCCGTTTAATAAATCCTTTACTGTGTCTTTTCCCTGTTCCCCATATAAAAAAGCAATTATGGCGCAAGAATCTAAAACATATTTATCACTCATATTTCAAGTTCCATTTCTTTCTGCTTGTTTTTTGCAAAATCGTCTGAAACCGAAAAAGGAATTTTTCTTGCGAAAATTCCGCACATTCTATCAACAGAGTTTTTCTGCTCCGATTCTTCCTTTTTTTCCGATTTATCTAAAAATACAACCACAACCCTATTGCCATTCTTCTTTGCAATAGGTTCATCCAATTCAACAACGCCATTTAAATAAGTGCCTAATAACGCAGCTTGCATATAAACTCCTTAAATTGGAATATAGAAAAATGTCCGCCTGTTTGCTGGGCTAGTCTTTCAGGCAGCGGATACTGTGCAAGTCGTTGCTCTTATTGCCGAAGTCTCCATAGACATACTCGTTGTCGTAGCTCATGCCCCGACTGTAGGCACTGTTAGCACTGTACTTGTAATTCAAATTCTCCGCCATCCAAACCTGCTCGCCTATTTTTACGGTTTTGTAGATTTTCTTATCGCGAGGGTCTTTGAATTTACCTTCTTCTTGTTCGCAAGCAGCAAGGCAAAGGATGGTGCAGAGGAGGAGGAGTGTGGCGGTTTTGTTCATTTATTGCAATTTACTATATTACACCGTGAGGAAGTATGGATATCGCAGGATTAAAAAAAGCATTGGATAAGCGTCCAAAGTCATTGCTTTTTGCTCGTTTGTCCGATGCGCTTAGGCTGGGAACTGGCGTTGGGCAAAAGAACGAGGCTTTAGCTGTGGTAAACAAAGGTCTTGAAATAAATTCAGGCTTTTTGCCGGGTAGGCTCGCCAGAGGGCGCATACTTTTTGAAAATGGAGATTTCGCAGGGGCAAAAGCTGATTTTGAAGCCGTGGCGGAACAAGACCCATTTTGCCTTTCAGCGCAAAAACTGCTTTTAGAAACGCTGGTGGTGCTTGAGCAACAGCCAAAAACGGGAATTTACACAAAAATATTGAACGCCATAGAACCAAAAGTTAAGGTTGAAACTAATGCGCAAGAGATACGAAAAACTGTATCTGCCGCATCTGCCGCGCCAGATTCGCAGTCTGTTTTTGATGCGTTGGACAGCATTTTAAATGAAGAAGATATCAAGAATGAAACTGAGATTTCAAGTTTGCTTATGCAAACTTTTGATAATGTAATTGGAAAAGAGTTAGACAAAAAGCCTGTGGCTGCACCTAAAGCAGAGCCTTCTGCTCCAGTTGCTGTTCCAGCTGTGGCAGCAGCTACAGCTACAGTGGCTGCTTCCGCTCCACCTGCGGAAAAACTTGTTGCGGAAAAAGCACCCGATTTGACCAAAGAACTGGATTCCTTGCTAGAAGACGAAGGCACCCCGCCAACCGATACCGCTGCCGCCGCTTCCGAGCCGCCCGCAGCAGAACCCGCTGCGGAGGAACCCGCGAAAGAAGTTGCCGTGGCAGAACCAGTCGCGGAGGAACCAGCAAAAGAAGCCGCTGCGGAGGAACCCGCAAAAGAAGTTGCTGCGGAGGAACCCGCTGCGGAAACAGCGGCTCCAAACATAGACGATTTGGTAGCGGAGCAGCTGAAACCAAAAGAGAACCTTCCCGATTTGACCAAAGAATTGGATACCTTAATGACCGACGAGGGCATCCCGCCCGAAGAGGATACCGCTGCGGCAAAAGCCCCTCCAAGCATAGACGACTTGGTAGCGGAGCAGTTGAAACCCAAAGAGAACCTTCCAGATTTGACCAAAGAACTGGATACCTTGATGACCGACGAGGGTATTCCGCCAGAAGAGGATTCCAAAGCTGCGGAAAAAGCAGCTCCAAGCATAGACGATTTGGTAGCGGAGCAGTTGAAACCCAAAGAGGAAAACCTTCCCGATTTAACTGGGGATATGGACTCACTGCTAGCCAAGGGCTTGCCACCGGAAGAAAATGCCGCTGCCGCTGCTCCGGCAAAACCCGTAGAGACAAAATCCGCTCCCAACTTAGATGCTTTGATAGCGGAACAACTTGCAGACAAAGCAGAGAACCTTCCCGATTTAACCGGCGATATGGATTCCCTGCTTGCAAAGGGTTTACCGCCGGAAGATACAGCACCAGTCGCACCTGCTCCGGCAAAACCCGTAGAGACAAAATCCGCCCCCAACTTAGATGCTTTGATAGCAGAACAACTTGCGGACAAGGCGGAAAACCTTCCCGATTTAACTGGGGATATGGACTCACTGCTAGCCAAGGGCTTGCCACCGGAAGAAAACGCCGCTGCCGCTGCTCCGGCAAAACCCGTAGAGACAAAATCCGCCCCCAACTTAGATGCTTTGATAGCAGAACAACTTGCAGACAAGGCGGAAAACCTTCCCGATTTAACTGGGGACATGGACTCCCTGCTTGCAAAGGGCTTGCCGCCTGAGGATACCGTTGCTGTGGAAACGGCAAAACCCGCCGCCGCTCCAGCAAAAGCCGCGCCCAACTTAGACGCTTTGATAGCGGAGCAACTTGCGGACAAGGCGGAGAACCTTCCCGATTTAACCGGCGATATGGATTCCCTGCTAGCCAAGGGCTTGCCGCCTGAGGATACCGTTGCTGTGGAAACGGCAAAACCCGTAGAGACAAAATCCGCCCCCAACTTAGACGCTTTGATAGCGGAACAACTTGCAGATAAAGCGGAAAACCTTCCTGATTTAACCGGCGATATGGATTCCCTGCTTGCAAAGGGTTTACCGCCGGAAGATACCGCTGCTGTGGAAACAGCAAAACCCGCCGCCGCTCCAGCAAAAGCCGCGCCCAACTTAGACGCTTTGATAGCGGAGCAACTTGCAGACAAGGCGGAAAATCTTCCCGATTTAACCGGCGATATGGATTCCCTGCTTGCAAAGGGTTTACCGCCGGAAGAAGATGCCGTTCCTGCCGCTGCTCCGGCAAAACCCGTAGAGACAAAATCCGCTCCCAACTTAGATGCTTTGATAGCGGAACAACTTGCGGACAAAGCTGAAAACCTTCCCGATTTAACCGGCGATATGGATTCCCTGCTTGCAAAGGGTTTACCGCCGGAAGAAGATGCCGTTCCTGCCGCTGCTCCGGCAAAACCCGTAGAGACAAAATCCGCCCCCAACTTAGATGCTTTGATAGCGGAACAACTTGCGGACAAGGCGGAAAACCTTCCCGATTTAACTGGCGATATGGACTCACTGCTAGCCAAGGGCTTGCCACCGGAAGATACCGCTGCTGTGGAAACAGCAAAACCCGCCGCCGCTCCAGCAAAATCCGCCCCCAACTTAGATGCTTTGATAGCGGAACAACTTGCAGACAAAGCAGAGAACCTTCCCGATTTAACCGGCGATATGGATTCCCTGCTTGCAAAGGGTTTACCGCCGGAAGATACAGCACCAGTCGCACCAGCCCCGGCAAAATCCGCCGAAGCTCCGACAAAATCCGCGCCCAACTTAGATGCTTTGATAGCGGAACAACTTGCGGACAAAGCAGAGAACCTTCCCGATTTAACTGGGGATATGGACTCGTTGCTAGCCAAGGGCTTGCCGCCGGAAGAGGATAACGATATTCTTGCCCAAAATCCCACTTCAACTCTTGCGGAGCTTTATATAAGTCAAGGGCTTCCACAAAAAGCTGTGGCGGTGTATAAGGAATTGCTGTCTCGCAACCCAGGCGATATAGAGTTACAGGCAAAGTTAGCCATTGCCCAGGCAAAAGCAAGTGTATAGTGGAGATATGGTGCCTAAATTTACAATAGGTCAAAAATGGACGAGCAAAACGGAGCCGGAATTAGGTGTTGGGCAAGTTATTAAAACGGATTTTAGGACTGTAACTTTGCTTTTTATTGTTTCTGGCGAACAGAGGATTTACAATTCCAAAGACGAACCTCCACTAAACCGTTATATTTTGAAAATAGGGGAAAAAGCTACGTCAATTAAAGGCGTATCTCTTTTTGTTGAAGAAATTACGGAAGAAAACGGGCTTTTGCATTACAGAAGCAAGGATAAGGTGATTCCCGAAAACGTGCTTGGATTTAAGCAACAAGGCGAAGATATCTCCGAGGAAATTTTAGAAAAATTGCTCGCCAAAAATTTTTCCAGCAATTTTGATTTCTGTTTAAAGGAACAAGCTGCAAAGCTACGCGGAACATGGGAATCATCAATAGTTAAAGGGATGCTCGGCCCAAAGCTGAGAATGTTGCCGCACCAGCTTTATTTAGGTTTTAGGGCAACAAGGGATGTTTCTCTGCCAAGGTTAATGCTCTCCGATGAGGTTGGGCTTGGCAAAACCATAGAAAGCGGTTTGATTTGGAATATTCTTCAAACCGAAGGTAAAATAAAAAGAACCTTGATAATTGTCCCGGAGCATTTGAAAAATCAATGGATAATTGAGTTTGGGAAAAAATTCAACCACTGGTTTTCAAACATAGATGAAGATTATATTTATGAGTATAGAAGGAATGTTTCTGATTTGCAGAATGTGTTTTTGCTCCACGACACTATTCTATGCTCGCTGGAATTTTTGCTTGCGGATAGCTATATGGCTACCGCCGCTTTGGAAGCCCCCTGGGATTTGCTGATTATAGACGAGGCGCACCGCCTTGTGAAAACCTCTAAGGGCGCAAATGAGGAATATATTTTTGCTGAAAAACTTTCGCAAAAAGCAGCAGGTTTGCTTTTGCTCTCCGGGACTCCAATACAGCTTGCGCCAGAAGCTTATTTTTATAGGTTAAAACTTTTGGATAGCGCACGTTTCCAGAATTGGGAAGAATTTGAAAAAAATCAGGATAGCTATAAAAAGGTAGCTGAGGATTTATCTAAAATCGCGCTTGATTCCGATGCGGAAATTTCGTGGGAAGCGTTGCGAAAAAACATCCCAAAAAATTCGCCCATAAGTTCGTGGCTGCCCATAAAAGCGGATTTATCTTTGACCGCTGCGGAATGGATGCGGCGTGTTATAGATGCTCTTGGCACCGGTTCTTCGGTATTTCGCAACACGCGCAAGAGCGTTAAGGGATTTCCCAAAAGGATTTTGAGAATGTATTCCCTTGAAAATGGAACTCTTAATTCCTGGCTCTGCTCTTATGTGAGCGAGCATAAAAAGGATAAAGTTCTTCTGATATGTTCTTCCTCTAAGCAGGTTAACGAGTTGCTTATGCTTTTGAACGAAAAGAACGGCGAAAATACAGCTGTGGCTTTCAAAGAAGGGGAAAATTCCCTGGAACGCGACAAGGCAGCGGCGGAATGGATGCAGCCTGATGGCCCTAATATTTTATTATCGTCTGAAATAGGCTCGGAGGGCAGGAATTTTCAGAGCGCACAGCATTTGGTGCTTTTTGACTTGCCCGAAGATTCCTCTTTGCTGGAACAGCGCATTGGGCGTTTAGACCGCATTGGGCAAGGGGAAGAGATTTACATACATGTTCCTTATGTAAAAAAGAGCAAAACGGAAATGCTCTACCTATGGTATCACGAGGCTCTGGGCATTTTTGAGCATTCGTTGATGGGCGGCGGCGAAATTTACGCCAAATTTGAAGACGAGTTGAAGAGCTATTTGGAAAGCCCCGCGAGAAAGTTCAATAAATTTGTAAAGGAATTTTTGCCTCGTGGCAAAAAAGAGATGCTCTTGCTGAACGAAAAAACGGAAAAGGGCAGAGACAGGTTGCTGGAATTCAATTCGCAAAACAAAAAGTTCTCAGAAGAGCTGCTCGCAGAAGCCAAAAGAATGGATTTGAATGAGGAACTTTTGCCCTTTGCGTTCAATATGCTGGAAAGGCTGGATGTAGATGTCCAAAAAGGCATTTACGCGGATAGTTTTGTGTTCAAAGGAGCACCTGAGCAACCCGAACACGCAACGCTTTTGGGGGTGGAGAACTTGCGTTCAACGGAAAACGGGGAAATGTCTGAATCCGATGGCTGTTCCATAACTGTTGCGACAAAAAGGGAAACGGCTTTGAATTACGAAAATGTTGAATTTTTCCACTGGGAACACCCTATAATGCAAAGGCTTTTTGACAAGGCTTTGAACGATGATTTTGGAACCGTTGCGTGCGTTGTTTGCGATTTTGTTCCGAGTGGGAGAATTTTTGTTCAATATAATTTTATTTTGGAGTTCTCCGTAAATACGCACTGGGGAATCAATAATTTGATAAGCAAAAGGTTTTTAAACGCGGTTTTAGATGATGAAGGGAACTTGCAAAGCGATATTCTGGAAAAACTGGAGGATGCGGAACTGAAAAACTCCAAAGCGGCGGATATTCCTAATTCGGTTTTGGGATATTTTACCACAGAAGGTTTTGAAGCGGCAAAAAAATCACTAGAAGCAACGGCAAAGGAAATAGCGGCAGAAATGGAAAAAGCTGCAATTTCAACCTTGGAGAGCGGGTTGCATCGTTTAGAGGAAACTTATGCCCTTTTGCGTGATTTTGAGCTTGGCAAATTGATAGATAAAAAGAAAAGGGATATAATAGCTTGTAAAAAGAGCCTTGATGCGCCCAAGTTAAAACTATTTGGAGTGAGGATTTTATGCGCAGCCTAGATCTTAGTTTTTTTTATTTTTGGCGGCGGCATTCTTTCCCCCCAAAGATAGACCGGGCTTTGAGGATTTACACCCGTTTGGGAGACGGCTATGTGTGGATTTTAATGATAGTGGCTCTCTATGTTTTTTACGGAAAAGAGACTTTATTCGAGTTGGTGGAGCGAGCTATCTTTGCCCTTTTGGTAAGCCTTGCCCTTTACTGGATTATAAAACTTTCTGTTCGCCGTAAACGGCCCTTTGATTTGCTGGAGGAGGTAAAGGCTAGGGTTCCGCCGCTGGATAAATATAGCTTTCCAAGCGGGCATACCATGAATAATTTGGCTGTGGGTTTCATTATTTTTGCGGAAGCTCCGGCTATAGGCTGGGTTATGGTAGTTATGCCTATCACGTGGGGTCTGTTACGGGTTTATTACGGGGTACATTGGCTTTCTGATGTTATTGGCGGGGCTTGCCTTGGATTTTTAAGTTTTTGGTTAGGACAGATGATTTTTGTTTTGTTTTCGCAATAAAAATGTATATTTAGAGAGAGTATAGGAGTTTGACATGTATTATGGATTAGAAGAAAAACACAAGAGCCGTGCTAACAAGCTAGTCTTGTTCAGCGGGGTGTTTTTTAGTTTATTAAGAGTATTAGCCGAAATAAAAATGGGGGATTATTATTCAGCTGCTGTATGTGGGGTAATTGCTACTGTTGTCTTGATATTGTTTGTGTTTTTCTCGAAAAAAAATATTGAAATATTCCCATTAATCTTTTCATTCTGCCTGTACGTCTCCTATATAGGGGCTTCTTTTGCCATAGGTTCTTTTAAATATTTTTATGCCTATTATGTGCTTGTTTTGCTCATTTGCGCGGTATATTTTAACGCTAGGCATTTCTTGATTTTGTTTGTTGCAACGCAAATTGCGAATGTATTTATTACCATTTTTGAGTTGCCCAACCATATAAACGGCAACCTTTGGGTGCATTTTAGCCTTATATTCTGTTCGGGATTGATGGTTCTCCTTATGGTGCAATTCTCGGTTAAAAAGTCAAACGAGGTTAATAGTGCCTTTACGTCTTTTGGCGCACTGATGAATATAACCCCTAACGTGCTTATACTGATAGATGAAGACAACAAGGTAAAATACCTGAGCAGGTCTGTTTATAAAGTGCTTGGCATAAGGGAGCCGGAAAGCTATGTAGGCAAAAATTTCTTAGATCTGTTCAAGGAGAATTCCGTCAAAGAATTGTTTAGCGAAGTGGCAAAAAAACGGGTGTTTTTTGAGAATTATCAAAAGATAAGCATAGGCGGGCGAATTAAAACCTTTGATGTATTTGCGGATAAAATGTCTGAAAAGGCAGCAGATGGCATGTTCTTTATGTTTAACGATATTTCGGAAATCATAAGGTTAAAGGAGCTTGCAGAGCAAGATTCCATTATGGACGGGCTTATACAGATTCCAAACCGCAGGGGCTTTGACAGGCAAATTATAAATGAATGGAACCGCGCTTTGAGGGATAAGGTAAATTTGAGCTTCTTAATGATAGATATAGACTTCTTCAAGAAATATAACGATACTTACGGGCATAGCCAGGGTGATGAGCTTCTTAAAGTTGCCGGAGAAGTTTTTAAGAACTCTCTGAAGAGGAGCACGGACTTTGTAGCTAGGCTGGGCGGCGAGGAATTTGGCGTTTTGCTCCATGCCACAAATTCTTTCCAGGCAAGCGTGACCGCAGAGAGAATACGCAAAGCCGTTGAAGATGAAATTATTGTGACGAGAAACGGGGAACAGACTAGATTTACGGTTAGCATAGGCGTTTGTACCCTTATTCCGCGAGTTGATTTAGAGCACAATTATATTGTTGAAGAGGCGGATAAAGCGTTATACAAAGCAAAGGAAAACGGCAGAAATCAGGTTCAGGTGGCAGATTGGGTATAAGATCGCTTGCAGTTGTATTTTTCACAGTGTTTTGTGCTGTTGCTGCTCAGTACCAGCCTCTTGGCAGAATGGCTTATTTAACATCTTCTTTTGGCGAAAGCAGGGGAACGCGCTACCACGCTGGCATAGATTTTTCAACAAACAAGGAAGAGGGTTGGCCAGTGCTCGCTCCGAGCGATGGGGTAGTGGAATATGCGGCAAGGGGGGCTTTTGGCTATGGGCGTCATATAAAGTTCAAGGCTAAAGACGAGCACGTTTGGCTGTTTGCCCATCTTTCGCAATTTAATCCCAGAATAGATACCTTAATTCGCAAAGAGGTACTGAAAAAAGAAAAACCAAGCGTTTCGCTATCTTCTTTAAAAGTTCGTTTTAAAAAAGGGGATACTTTGGCATATAGCGGCAGCACGGGCATTGGAGACCCGCACCTTCACATTGAGCGCAGAACTCCGGATTCTAAAATAGCCCTTAACCCTTGCAAAAATATGCAATGCACGGATACAATAGCACCGTTTATCATAGATGCTATGCCTTTTGAAGATGGGTTCACCATCAAAATTGTCGATTACAGCCGCGAACCGTTGGATAATCCTATGTCTATATATTCGCTGGACATATATCAAAACAAAAAATTGATTTTTGGCAAAAAATATGATTCGCTTTCTTTTGCCAACAAAGATATGGCAAAGATAAAAGAGGATTTAATAGAAGCGGAGAACGATACCTCCGCTGGCAATTGGCATTTTATAAAAGCAAAGGTGAAAGCGGAGTCAAAAATATTTGTGGTGGCAAAAGATTTTGTAGATAATGTTACGAGAAAGGAACTCGTTTTGCAGAAGGATTCTCTGAAACGCAGAACTAAGGATTCCGTTGAGGTTGCTCTGGACACTATGCCGCCGCGCTTGGGAAAGATTTATTTAAAACCGGATTTTGCTGGAAGGTTGCAATGCCGTATTCCCGTTTTGGATTCTTTATCCGGCTTGGATTTTGACAGCGTTGATTTTAGGGACAAAGAGAGCAAATGGGTTATTTTTGATTATCATTTGAATTCCAAAGAGTTTGTGATAGAAAGAAGAGATTTTGATTTTATTGAGCCGTTGAATGTTAAGTTATGCGATAAGAGCCATAACTGCACGGAAAAGGGAGTGAAATGCGCTGCCTCTGCGTTATAATTTCGCTTTTTCTCTCTGTTGCGTTTTCCCAAGTGGATACGCTTCCCCTCTTTGTTCCGCAAAAACCTGAAAAGCCAATCAAATTTTGCAAGGCGCAAAAGGAGTGGATTGCGGTTGCGGAAAAGTTTGAGGATTGGCAAGAGGTTAGGGGAATGAGCAATTTGGTAGTGAATATGCCTTATGCCACTTTTGACAATTTCACGGGGCATAACCTTTACTGCGATATTCAGCGGGCGTTTTTGCATAAAGACGCTATGGAAAAATTGAGGTGGGCGGCGGCTCTGTTAAGGAAGAGAGAAGCAAATTATAAATTTATCCTTTTTGATGCGGCTCGCTCAAACCACGCTCAAGAGGTACTGCGCTCTGCGGTTCGCGGCACTCCGTGGCAGCATTTTGTGAGTAGCCCTTCAAAAGGGAGCATACACGCATACGGAATGGCTGTGGACATAGGTTTGCTGGATGAAAGGGGCGCGTTGGTTGACATGGGGCTTCCTTATGATTCCTTTGCTTTTTATGCGGGCAAAAGCGGCGAGAAACAGGCCTTGGAACAGGGTTTGCTCACAGCAACTCAAATCAAGAACCGCGAACTTTTGCGCTCCGTAATGGTGCAGAGCGGCTGGATAAGTTTATCCAGCGAATGGTGGCATTTCAACGCCGCCCCCGGCGACACAATTAGAACTAAATACGTTCAACCATTGCCTATTTCGCAATAAATTTTCTACCTTTCTTGCATGGATTTAAAGAAAATTGAAGAAGGGTTTCGCCTTGTTTTGCAAGGTTTAGGGGAAAATCCTGAAAGAGAGGGGCTGGTAAAAACACCTGAGCGCGTGGCAAAAATGTATTCGGAGCTATTGCGCAACATAAACAGCGAAGAAAAAGAAGAGGATATTTTAGCCACTCAATTCGTTGAAAAATACGATGAGATGATATTGCTCAAAGATATTC
>Ga0268262_10005595_pt1 | contig 12398 bp, 14 predicted proteins | sample TergutNc150P3_FD_190354 | JGI IMG/M metagenome (GOLD analysis project Ga0268262, IMG submission 190354) | Nasutitermes corniger P3 segment gut microbial community from laboratory colony in Florida, USA - Nc150 P3 (SPAdes) (version 2) | ecosystem: Host-associated > Arthropoda: Insects >... | reverse complement strand
AGAATTAATCGCCTCGTTATATGAAAAACGGTTGTAAGCCTGAACGCCCAGCCTGAACTCTTCGGCGGCGGTAAGCGCGGCGGCTCCCGTTCCGCCCGGGGGGCTTGTGCGGATAACAGGATCGTTTTGGGCGGAAACAAAAAATGAGGCAAGAAAAAGCACGCATAAAAATACGCCTTTTCTCATATTTTCTCCCCCGTAACAATCTTAAAGTGCCTTTCTATTTCTTTTTCTTCTGGGGCGATATCAAGCGCCCTTCTGAGCCATGTGCGCGCTTCGACAACTTCGCCGCTTTTGTAGTACGCCCAGCCGAGCGAATCAAGATAAGCCGCGCTGTTCGGCCTTGCGTCAACCGCCCTTCTGCAAAGGCGCAGCCCCCTCATTATGTCAAGACCTGAATCGGCAAGGATATAACCCATGCTGTTCATCGCCGTCGCGTTATTTGTGTCTATCTCAAGAGTTTTTTCATAAAGATCAACCGCGTTTTTGTTTTTCTTCTGGCACCACGCGGCGTAAGCTAAAGTGTTGTAAAGAAGCGGCGATTCAAGCCCGGAGTTCTGAAGCCTGTTTAACTCAAACTCCGCCATTCTTATCCGTTTTGTAATAACATATATATACGCAAGAGTCATACGGCATTGATAAATGCGCAGTACGTCATTGCCTGTGGTAACAACCTGTTCCAGATAATTAAGAGCTTCGTCATATTTTTTAAGTTTCGTATAACACAGGCCAAGATAATAGGCAAGCTCCATTTGCTCGTTTTCTTCAAAAACATCAATAGCCCTGGATTTAAATTCTTTTAAGGCAAGCTCCCAGTTTTTTTTGCGGTAAAGGTCTATACCTTCCTGCAGTTTTTCAAAGGCGCGGATTTCAACGTTTTCACCGCCGCCCGCGGCGATGTTTGCGGATTCATCCATAAACCGTTCATACCTCCCTTAAAACCGGTTGAGATTTAACCACGCTTAGCGCGGCGTTGTTTTTTAACACTTCCGCCCAATCAGAACCCTCCGCCGGCTGATTTCCAACCTTCCCCGTTCTCGTAAAACAGAATAATCCGCCGTCAGGAGCAGTATACCTTTCTACCTTATCATTATAATAACGCATAGATGGAAAAGAAGGAACAAGAGCGGCGGGTTTTTTTCCATTATTTGGAAAATTTATGTTAATAAAGGATCCGGGCTCCCAAAAACCCATAAATTCGGGCAATTTTTCGATAATATACGAAATTATAGGGTCCCAATGGTACATTCCCATGTCATTATCAACCAAAGAAAGCGCTATAGAGGCAATACCGAAAAAACTGCCCTGCCTTGCCGCCGCCGCGGTTCCAGAATAGGTAAGATCCGTCCCCAAATTCGCCCCTAAATTAATCCCGGATAGTATCAAATCAGGGGCGTTTTCAAGGTTCAGCTTGTTCTCCATAGACGGCTTTATGTTGATTTCAGGTATTCCGCCCAAAAGCGCGATTATCACGCAGTCAACAGGGGTTCCCGAGCAGGACCATGTATCTTTTTCGATTTCCTTTAATTTTACGGGATCGTCCAAAAAACTGATTGAATGCGAACAGCCTGAACGGTTTTTATCGGGAGCGACAATAAAAACCCTGTGCCCCGCCTGTCTTAGGGATGCGGCAAGAAGATTTATTCCTGGAGATGAAACCCCATCGTCATTAGTTAAAAGTATCCGCATAAACTTCTCTTTTTTCATGCAAAAGCCTGGCTCCGGAGGCGATTTTTACTTCGTAAATTACCGGACGAAACCCGAAAATGCGCTCGTAATCTTCCAGCCTTCTTTTGTATTCGTCTATAAGTTCACGCCGTATTATCGTGTAAGTACAGCCGCCAAATCCATGCCCTGTCATTCGCGAACCGGCGACGCCTTCCAGTTCCTGCGCGCGCTTAACAAGCCAGTCAAGCTCAGGACAGCTTATTTCGTAAAGATCGCGCAAACTTTCGTGCGAGTGAAAAATAATTTTAGATAAAGAGGCAATATCGCTGCGCTGTAAAGCTCCGCATGCGTCCTGCACCCTGCGTATTTCTTCTACTATGTGGATGCTCCTGCGCCTTATTTGCTCGGGGAAATCGCCTAACGCGTCAAGAAGATCCTTTGAGCCGAAATCCTTGAAATTCACGCCGTCAAATTTTCCGGTAAGAAACTCAAGCCCTTTTGTTGTATCCGCGTTACGCGACATAATTTCGCTTTCTATTCCCATGCGCGGAACGCGGGAATCGACAAGCAGGATACGAAACTGCGAAAGCGGGGATTTTATTTTTATTATCTCCCCGGAATGGGTATCGATAAATAGAAATTGATCTTTTTTCGCCGTTAAGCAAATTTGATAATCCGCGACAGACGCCGCCGCGCCGAAAAGCCTGACATGGGCATCGTGCAGTTTTTGCGCCAATTCCAAATCGCTTATTTGGGCGTGAAGCAGGCTTCTTAAAGCAACAGCCGCCGCCGCTTCTATGGCTGTAGAGGAAGCAATCCCTATTTGCTGGGGTATATTCCCTGAAAAAGAGATATTAAGACCGTGCACAGGATAATCCAAATTAATAAATAGGGAAATGGCGGTTTTAATGTAATTTGCCCATCTGTCTTCGCGCCTGTGTTTTATATTTGCCAATGTGCTTCGTTTGCGTTCATTTAAGTCAGAGGCGAAAAAGCGGAATGAATTGTCTTTCCGCGGGCTTACAGCCATTTGAATATAACGGTCTATTGCCGCGCAAAGATAAAAACCGGAAGAAGGGTCTCCCTGCCCGCCCAAAAAATGAATTCTTCCGGGCGCTTCGGAAATAACAACAGGAATTGATCGGCCTAATCCCAGTTCATACTCGCTTCTATGGATTTGACCAATATCCGCCATCTAAAAAACCTCACATTTATGATAAAAGCCATTTTATATGGCGTTTTTGCCATTTTATCAAGAAATTGGGGGAGATTCAATGGAGAATATAGCGAAAATATGGCGTTTATTAATATCGCTTTGTTATTATATTGATAATTGTTATATCACCATAACAAGCGATGAATAATCCGCAAGCAAAGAGTTGCTTGTGATAAGGCGCAGGGGAAAAGTGATAGCCTGCGCCAGTAACATATGATCAAACGGGTCTTTGTGAATATTAGGCAGTTCTAAATAGGCTTTAAGGCAAGCGCCCGTCAGAGGCAGTTCAGTAAATTTGTGTTTTTGGGCATGGGCATAGAGCTCATTTATATTAACATTCAACTTACCGCCTTTTATTTTAATTGCGATTTCCCATAAAGAAACAGGACTGTAAAATATATCAGTTATTTCAGATTCAAATAATTCTTTTATTGCATCAATGCGATCGGAACCCCAAAAATACCATAACAATATATTGGTATCCATTAGAAAGTTATTCATTTTTTTTCAAATTCCTCAAAACCTTTCATGCTGTAAAATAAATCGATTATTTCATCAGGCAAAGGAGCATCCCAGCCTTCATAAAGTTCCATTTTTCCTTTCATACAGCCAAAGGCTTGTTTCCTCAATTCCGCCCGTAATTTATTGGGATTGACCGCAGAAATAACCGCTTCAGGTTTCCCATAGGCCCCAATATAGATTGTTTCCCCCGCCGCCGCCCTTTTGACCAGTTTGGACAAATTTGACTTTGCCTCATGAATTGGGATTGTTTTTGTTTTATTTGTTGTCATTGTCATGCTCATACTTATAACTTAGCCTAGACCGGGCTAAATGTCAAGAGAAAAAACACAAAAAAAATCTTACCCCCATTTTTTGTGTAGTATTCTACTTGGGAAACACTATCAGAGGGCGGCGCTGCCCTGTCTGCTGGTACACGCTACCCTCAGGGAGGCTTAAATCCTGTTCCTGAGTTTCCTCAGAATCCGTTTTTTCAGGAATTTCAAGCTGTATTTCAGGAACATGCAATAACTCAGGTTTTGCCTCGTTTTTTACAACCGGTTTTTCGACCTTTACCGCCGGCTTTTTTACGGGCTTTGCGGGTGATTTTTTAACTGTTTTTACAGTTTTTTTAACCGCAGGCTTGGCGGCTTTTTTAACCGTTTTCTTTGCCGCAGGCTTCTTTGCGGCTTTTTTTACAGGTTTTTTGGCGGCTTTTACAGCCGATTTTGCGGCCTTTTTAACAGTTTTTTTTATCGTTTTTTTAGCGCTTTTTACTGTTTTTTTCTTTTTTAAGTCCTTAGCCATACTTTTTCCCCTTTATTCAGGTAATTTACACCTTTTCTTATTTTAACACAATATTAAAATTTTGTGAATTTTTTTTTGCTGATTTTTTGAAAAAAAATAAAAAAAAGATTAAAGTTAAGTATATAGGCTGCCGATAATGATTATGGCAAGTTGTACTTTTACGGAGAAACCGCGGATTTCCGGACGGATATGACAGGCCGAACGGGGGCATGGATGCCCTTGTATAAGTTCAAGGAGGATCAATATGATCATTAACCACAACCTGAGCGCAATGTTTGCGGACAGGTCCCTCAAGGTAACCCAAGTTTACCTAACCAAAAACATGGAGAAACTCTCCTCGGGTCTTCGTATCAATCGCGCAGGCGATGATGCGTCAGGACTGGCGGTATCCGAGAAAATGCGGAGCCAGATTCGCGGCCTTAACCAGGCTTCGACCAACGCTCAAAACGGCATTTCTCTGATTCAGGTAGCGGAAGGTTATCTGCAGGAATCCCAGGATGTCCTTCAGCGCATGAGAGAATTGGCGGTTCAATCGTCAAACGGCATCTACAGCGACGAAGACAGAATGTACATCCAGGTGGAAATTTCTCAGCTTGTAGCCGAACTCGACCGTGTAGCAAGCCATGCCCAGTTTAACGGCATGAACCTTCTTACCGGCCGTTTTGGACGCCCAATCGGCGGAAACGTAGTTACCGCTTCTATGTGGTTCCACATCGGCGCCAATATGGACCAGCGCACGCAGGTCTTTATCGGCACAATGACGGCGAAAGGGCTTGGAGTCCGCCAAATGGACGAAACCTTTATCACAATGTCAGCGCCGGATACGGCAAACAGGTCTATCGGTACTCTTGATGCGGCCTTAAAAATCATCAACAAACAGAGAGCCGACCTTGGAGCGTATCAGAACAGGCTGGAACACGTGGTACGCGGCCTCGACATAGGCGCGGAAAACCTGCAAGCGTCCGAATCCAGGATTAGGGACACCAATATGGCCAACCAGATGGTTGACTATGTAAGGGATCAAATCCTGACACAGTCCGGTGTCGCAATGCTGGCACAGGCAAATCAGAGGTCAAATTCAGTATTGTCATTACTGCAATAATGTGGTAAAATGTGGATTTAAGGGAGGTCTCGGCCGATCCCGGGGCTTCCCTCCTCTGAGATTTTAATCAGCCCGTCATCTGAATTCAGGTGATGGGCAAGTGTTCTTTGAAAACCACTCTCCATTGCCTTATTTATCCAAAAGATAAATATGCGCGGGACGGCTCGAAACGTTCATTTACCTTTTGGTGATGGTCGTTTCGTTCCGTCTGCGGGAATAAAAGGCGGTTGCGCGAAACCGTCTTTGAAAACCGCTCCTGCGGAACGGCTCCGGCAAGGATAGCCGGAGTAAGCAAAACATGGAGGGTATATTATGATTATTAATCACAACATGAGCGCCATTTACGCCGATCGTCAGCTCGGCGTAACCCAGCTGGATCTGACCAAGGACATGGAGAAACTTAGCTCCGGTCTTAGGATCAACCGCGCGGGGGATGATGCTTCCGGACTCGCGGTTTCCGAAAAACTCAGAAGCCAGATCCGGGGCTTGCATCAGGCCGAACGCAATATCCAGAACGGTGTGTCCTTTATTCAGGCTACTGAGGGTTATCTTCAGCAGACCCAGGATATCCTGCACCGTCTCAGGGAATTGTCGGTACAGTCATCTAACGGTATTTATTCCGATGAGGATCGTATGCAGATCCAGGTCGAAGTATCGCAGATGGTTGATGAAGTGAATCGTATAGCAAGTCATGCGCAATTCAACGGTATGAATATGCTTACTGGAGCTTTTGCGCAGAATTCTCCTACCGGCAGAATTATGCAGCTTCATATCGGTGCCAACATGGATCAGAACGCAAGGATCTATGTAGGCGATATGTCAGCCGGTGCGTTAGGTCTGACAACTTCACAGGGAGAAGCGGGAAAACTTTCCATTGCCGATCCCACGGAAGCTAACATGGCGATTGGTTCTGTAGATGCGGCATTAAAAATTGTATCAAAACAAAGGGCCGACCTCGGCGCTTACCAGAACCGTTTTGAAATGGCAGCACAGGGTGTAGCCGTTGCGGCCGAAAATATGCAGGCCGCCGAATCCCGCATCAGGGACGCGAACATGGCGACAAAGATGGTTGACTACACAAAGAACACCATCCTGACCCAGACCGGAACCGCAATGTTGGCTCAGGCCAATCTGCGCACACAGTCGGTGCTTCAGCTTCTTTCATAAGAACGGTTAAAGAGACTTCTGGACGTCGTCTTTTTAACAACTCCGGTTAAGTGATCTTTGATTATTAGACCGGAAAATGACAGTGGAGTTCGCGCCTCCACTGCCCGCCTGACCACATAATTTTAATTATGTGGTCAGGCAAATTTTACCATTTTCTGCCAGGGATTGGCGGAAATGAAGGGCTTCCTAAGCCCTTATTACATGGAGGTATATTATGTCCGTAGCAAGCGTGGGATACACCCCTGTCTCACCAACGCCTGTTCCGATTGTAAACAGGCCGGATGCGGTAGCAACAGAACCCAAAAAAGAAAAAGCTCCTGAAGTAAAAGCCCATGTTATCAGCGCAACCGCGTCTGATCTGGAAAGGCTTGTCTTCAACAGAAAGCTGCAGTTTGTAGTGGATCACAATTCACATGAGGTAATCGTAAAGGTGATAGACAAAGATACCGATAAGGTGATCAAGGTGCTTCCGCCCGAAGAATTACAGCGTTTACACAACAACCTTAGGGAGTCGATTGGGTTTTTATTTGATGAGCGGGTTTAGTTTTTGACTGTTTTTTTACAGTCATAGCCGGAAATTTGGGAGATCAGGTCTATGTCCGATGTTTATATGCCGGGAATAAAAAGCCGGTTTAACACAGAGAAAACAATTGAAGATCTGATGCGCCTTGAGCGTATTCCGAAAGAGAGAACAGAACGTAACATAGAAAACCTGCAAACCCAAAAAGGTTATTGGCAGGAAGTAGGAAGACGTATAAGCTCAGTGCGGGAGAGCGCCCGCTTTCTTTTTTCTTTTCAAAACCCCTTTAACGACAGGCTCGCTATATCAGCGGACGATTCTGTAATAACAGCTTCCGCTACACGCGAAGCCGCCGAACAGTCATACCGTTTTTCCGTTAAACAAACGGCGCAGGCGGACCGCTTTTTGTCTTCCCCCCTTGATGAAAAAACAAAAATCGAAGCCGGTAATTATAACTTTACCGTCGGAGATGAAAAAATATCGATAAATTTCCGCGGCGGCACAATAAAAGATTTTGTTGATCTTATAAACCGCCGCGGCAAAGATAAAATTTCCGCAAGCCTTATCGCGATTCAAAGCGGGACAAAATCACTTTTAATAGAGTCAAAAATAACAGGCTCGGCCAACAGGCTTGGCTTCCAGGATGACGCCGCTAAATTAGCCGTTAAAACCGGCATGATGGAACTTGGCAACGACACGCGTAAAAACATCGCCATATCCGAGAACACCGTAAAAAGCGGCGGAACACAGCCGGCAAACACAACAATTAACGACGGCGTATTAAAAGTAGGGGTGCAATCCACCGCAACTCTTCCATTGGCGCTGTCTTTAAGCGCGGATTCCCCCGTTATGTTAAAACTTGAAACATCTACCAGAGTTGAAGACTCCGGCATTTTAAATATTCCCACGCCTCCGCCGGGACCAACGGTTCCAAGCGGTTCCGTTACTTACGGCGGTATCACGGTTGAAAACGAGCCGTCGGAAGCGCCTTTGCCCGACAACAAGCCGCCAGCCATTCCGCCGCGTAATGACGACATGTCCGTTTTAAGGCTTGTTTTTTCCGACGGAACTTCCGCAAAACTGCCGCCTATTACGGACTCAAGCGGTTTTGTAACAAGACAGTACCAGCTTTCAAGCGCCGCGCAGGGCAGGACAATTACTTCTCTTAACATCGAAAATAACAATACCCACCGCGAAGTTTCGGTCGGCAAAATTGAAATATTTGACCCCACTTCCGCTTCCGGCGGCTTAAAACCGCAGAACGCCCTCTCTTCCGCCCGTGACGCGATCATAATGATGGAAGGAATAGAGATAACGCGCCCGTCCAATAATATTGACGACGTTATTCCCGGCCTTACGTTAAATGTAAAAGGGGTTTCAGAACGCCCCGTGGAATTAAAAATAAGCGTCGATACGGAAAAAGTAAAAGAAGCGATTATTTCTTTTGTGGGAAACTACAACAGGCTTATAGCGGAAATAAACGTGCTTACAGCGAGAAGCGTTTCGTCAGGCTCAGGTTTCAGGACAAACGTAGATGACACCGTTCTTAATGAATTAACATACTTAACAGCCGATGAAAAAGCGGAAATGAGAACAAGGCTTGGCGCTTTTAACGGAGACATGACGCTGGGCCAGCTTAAAAACAGGCTTTTGCAGACGGTTACAGCCCCCTACCCCACCAGCCTTGAACGCGAGCTAACCTTGCTTGCGCAAATCGGAATTGGGACTAACGCTACAAGAAGCACAGGCTATGAACCGGCAAAACTCCGGGGTTACCTTGAAATAGACGAGAAAACCCTTGACGCCGCGCTTGAAAATAAAATTCCGGCAATAAGGGAACTTTTTGCAAGCGACACCACGGGCGACATGCTAATGGACACCGGGGTAGCTTTTAATGTTGACTCTATTGTAAAACCATTTGTCGAAACCGGCGGAATTATATCGTTAAAAACAAGCACTCTTGACTCGCGCATCACTCAGGACGAAAAGCGCGTTGGTAACATGGAACGCCAGCTTGCGGCAAAAGAACAGGAACTTAAAATGCAATATGCCAGAATGGAAGCCGCTTATTCGCAGATGGAAGCCATGTCAAATTCCCTTAACAATTTCAGCCAGCAAAACCGTTCAGGCAACAGGTAAGGTATGGAAATAAAAATAAACGGCCGGACGGCGGACATAACAATCGACAATGAAAAAAATATTGCGCAGGTTATGGCGGGCATCGAACAATGGCTTGCCGGTTCCGGGCACAGGTTAAGCGGGCTTACAGTAGACGGACAGGCGGCTGACTTGTCTTCTCTGGAAATTATTTTCGCAAAAGAAATCGACAGCGTTAACACTCTTGATGTTTTAACAATGCCCATAACCGAGCTTGCGGTCATGAGCCTTGTAAACCTACTCGCCGACATAGATGATTTTGACGCCCTCGCGTTTGACGATAGAAACAATTTTTTTTCAAACTGGAAAGAAACGCCTCAGGCGGTTTTTGTCTTTGAACAAATACCAGACCTTTTTTCTTTCTTTGAAAATACCTTTTTAAACGGCGCTTTCAGCGCGCAGACCCTGCGTTCCATAACGGAAGAAAGGCTTCGCGAAATTCAAACGCCCGTTGACGAATTTTCCAATCTGCGCCCCCTGCTTGAGGAAACTTGCGCAAGGCTTACCGACCTGCCGCTGGACATACAAACCGGCAAGGACGCGAAAGCAGCCCAGACAATTCAGATTTTTTCAGGTATTACCGAAAAAATTTTCCGCGTCTACAAACAGCTTGAAATACAGGGTTATATCCCAAAAACCGCCGCCGAAAAAAATCTGACCCAGCAAATAAATGATTTTAACGGCACAGTAAAAGAACTTCTGCAGGCCTATGAAAAAAATGACACCGTTCTTATCGGCGATCTTGCGGAATATGAAATAGCGCCGCGCCTTGCGGAAATTTACAATACGGCGGCGGGTGATAAATGACGCTTTATAATATTTTCCTGACGTTATACCCTCTGCAAGTTGATGTTTCAGACTTCTGGAAAAAACAGGATTCCTCTTCCAACAAAGAATCCATAATTATACTTGTTATTTTTGTCGTTATTATTGTTGCGGTTGTTCTAATTAATTCCGCAAGAGGTAAAAGCCCCGGTTCAGGTTCAGGCGGCGGTAAAGGCTCTACAGGCCTTTTTGCCAGGCTTGCCCTGCATAGAATGGGAAGGGATATAGGCCTCGATAATGAACAGGTTAAAATGCTTGATTTTGTCTTTAGGACGGATCAGGTTATGGAACCTGAAAAATCAATTGCTAACCCTGCCCTTTTGGACAGGCATTTCAGGCGGGCATACAGGGTCATAGAACAAACATCAAAAAATGACGCGGACCTTCAATACCGCCAGGCGGTGCTTTTTTCCACCAGAAATATCCTGGAAAGCCGGGTTTCAGGCGGTTTATCTTCCACACGCCAATTAACGGACGATACGTCAATTATTTTGAACAATGGCAAGGAAAAATATGAAGTTTTGGTGCTTTCTTCGTCCGGGGAAAGCCTTGCCGTGGAATGCCCCCAAAACGCCCTTGGAAGCTCTGTTAAATTACAGAAAGGAACCAGAATTAACGCTTTATTGTTTACAAAAAATAATAAAGGGTTTTCTTTTGAAACCCATGTTACAGGCTATAATACCGTACACGGCAAAAACGCCCTTTTGCTTGCCCATTCAAACAAGCTAAAATTCCTCTCCCAAAGGCGCTTTAGAAGAAGGCAAATGGTTATTGCCAGTAATCTGTATTTGGTGTATGTTGAAGGGAGCGGGAAGAAACAGCGCCTGATTGTTGACAAGCGCCGTCTTACCGGAAATATTGCCGATATTTCAGTCGGCGGCTGTTCGATTAAATCCAAAGCTCCTATACAGGTAGGGGCAAGGATGAAGATTGAATTTACACATGGAGAATATTCAGTGGCGGCTTTAGGGCAGGTATTAAGAACAAACCGCGCCGGTATGGTAACGATTGTTCATATTAAATTCCTCAAGGTTTCCAGGAAGTCAATGAATATAATTAACGCCTTTGTTTATGAGTATGCAAATGAATAATCAAATAGGAAGGGAGCTATGAAAGTAATTTCAATTAAAGACACAATCAGAAAAGATATCCCTATCTATTACCGCAAACTCTACACTGGCATCGCCGTTATAGAAATGACCAAAGGCCAGCAGGATTACCGCATTGATTTCTCCATTGAATATAAGCCTACAGGTCAAAAAGAAATTATCATTACTTTTATAGACTCAATTGACTACCCTCTTGTGCCTGTAAATAAAGAACTAAAAAAATATATTGATGAAATGGACTCAGGCGGAGTGCTTCCTGATTGAGTTCCTTTCCAATTCGCCGCAGGAAACTTTTTCTCTTGGACAGCGTATAGCATCTTATCTTACCACGGGTTCCGTCGTCGGCCTTCAGGGAGAACTTGGAAGCGGTAAAACGTTTCTTGTAAAAGGAATTGCGAAAGCCCTCGGCGTTACGGAAACAATAACAAGCCCTACTTACACGATAATAAGCGAATACCCTTCCTCGCCTGTTATGTACCATATTGACGCATACCGCCTTTTAAATGATGAGGATTTTGAAAATTCAGGCGGCATCGAAGTTATTAACTCAGGCGGAATTTCCCTTATTGAATGGAGCGAACGTATTCCAAAATCTCTGCCAAAGAATGCAGTCACGGTTATTCTTAAAATAACAGGACCTTCTTCCAGATTAATTCAAATAAACGGGCTGGAAAAAATATGAATTTACTCGCGATAGATTCAGCTTGTTCTATTCTTTCAATCGCGGTTTCACGCGAAGAAGAAATTTTTTATTACGAGACGGAAGCGGGAATGAAACATTCTGAACTTGTAATGGGCATAATAAACGCTCAAATGGAAAAAACCCGCCTTAAACCCGCCGATTTAAACGGTATCCTTTGCATGGGTGGTCCCGGTTCCTTTACCGGGCTTCGCATCGGTTTTTCAATCGCCAAAGGGCTCGCTCTCACTCTTAACATACCCTTTGTTCCCGTTCCAACGCTTGAATGTATAGCGTACAGGACGGCAGGTTTAACCATTCCGGTAATTCAGGCGAGAAAAGACGCTTTCTTTTTCGCTTTATTTGAGAACGGTGTTCGCGTAACAGAGGATACGGACGGCGATGTAAATCAAATTTCCTCAGTATTACGTGAAAATGAAAAAATTACCATAACAGGTCCCGCCGCAGACGCTCTCTGCAATGCCCTGCCCCCGGAATTAAAACCGTCTTATGAATATTCATGGAAAAACACGGGATACGCTAAAGAATTGATTTATATCGCAAAAGATAAAAACTTATTTTATGCCGATAACACAGCGTTCTTATATTCCGGTCCCGAGTATATCAGAAAAACAGACGCCGAGATTAAT
>Ga0268262_10005594_pt1 | contig 12398 bp, 13 predicted proteins | sample TergutNc150P3_FD_190354 | JGI IMG/M metagenome (GOLD analysis project Ga0268262, IMG submission 190354) | Nasutitermes corniger P3 segment gut microbial community from laboratory colony in Florida, USA - Nc150 P3 (SPAdes) (version 2) | ecosystem: Host-associated > Arthropoda: Insects >... | reverse complement strand
TCATATACAGCACCGCGGAGGAAACGCAGTTGAATCTGCCATTGGAAAGCAAGACGCCGATTCTGGTTTGATTGAGTGAATAAGATTTTAACAAGTTTTTATGCATGAACCCAAGAATGAATTCCGCCCTTTCTTTTGCCGCTTCCGGATACGCAGGAGAATTGTTCAGCGTTTCTGCCGCTACGCGAATTTTATCAAGAGGGGAACCTTCAGGATTGGAAACGGAATAATCTCCGGATGCCCAGAGGCTGATTTCCGCCAACTCTGTCCATGAATAGCCGTGATCCCGCCCGGAAAGCCTGTAATATTCAAGCGCCTTCGGGTCAGGCTCCAGCCGGGGAAAGGCTGTTCCGCTCTGGGCAAAAATTACCGGGCGCAAGTGGAAAAACAGGAAGAAAACCAGCGCAATTCCAATTGATGACTTCGCGCTCACAATTTAATATACCTGAAGCCGTATAGAAAGACAAGAAAAAGCAGGCTGACTGGTAACAGGCGCCGCTTTTATCCCCAAAGCGTGACCTATGATAAAACCATTGACAAACCGCTGAAAACGGGCTATATTTATAATGCCACTTGGGGAGGCGGCCGCGGATTAAAGTCCGGAGTAGCCTCCTCTGCCACAATCCGGCCCCGAAAAGGCCGGGTTTTTTATTTACCCACTATAGCTCGCAACTCGTTATAAGTCCAAAAATACAGTTCTTCTGTTGCCTCAAAATAACAGATACAACAGCCTTCATCGGCAGAATTTTTCAATTCTCCCGCAATTTTAGCCCGAACACTCTCAACAGAAAATGGGGTAAAAACCCGAAGAAAAACTGAATGTTCAGCGGTTATCCCATGTTTTTTGAGTAATGAACGTCCCTGTTTATAGCCACGCCGGAAAGATTTACCCAAGGTTGCCCTATTACCTGATACAGTTTTTATTTCAACAATAACTCCGTCAATGACAGAATCGGCATGCATATTATGTATTTGTTCTTCCCTTACTGTTTCTTCTTCTTTAGTCCGCTCAGGTAGAAAATAGGCAACGCTCCCTCGTCCGATCAGAATACGAATATCGTCAATCTCACGGTAAAGTTTTGCCTGTTCTTTATTCCCCCCTGAAAAGCGGCTTTTTGCTACAAATATACCTTCCCCATGAGAAATCCATTCTTCATGGGGAAACAATTTCGATGCCAAAATCAGAGATTTTTCGGCATTTAAGCGAGTTAGTTCAAAGTTGTTGAGCATCGGATCCATATTTTACCTTAATTAGAAGTTCTGGAAGAACAACTATAATACCGAGGCCCATCATACCAGAATATTGAAAGGCATAAAGTCGGATATTGTATTGCAGGATTTGAACGAAAATATTTTAGTTTTTTTTGAAATCAAATTGGAGTATGAATGAAAAGCGTCGCCCTCCCTTTGTCGGCCTATTGCGCCAATTCTCTGTAGTACCGCCAATTTCTTGACGGCACTACAGAATTTCGATGACAGGCACTGTTGCGTTATCCAACTGGCGGCGCTACGGAAATTCAGTTGGTGATATTTCCTACATATATCGCAATGCCTGAAACATCCGTATTTTTGACTGTGACTGAACTTGGCACTCCATGTGTAAAGAACAGTCGTGTGTCTTCATCTTGATAACCACTTACACCAATTACAATCTCTGTATTGCTGGTGTAAGCCGGTATATAAACAGTCCACGGGGCATTCGCAGACGGGCTGTTAAGTGTCTTCCCGCAAACCCATTCATAATTGTTGTTGCCCACCTTTTTATCGAAATGTAATCCAACAATGGGAATCTGATTTCCTTTGTAAGTAACGTTGATAGTTCCACTCAAGGTTATAAGATTTAACGCAATACCTGAAACATTTATATCTTTGACAGTTATTGTTGTCACATTCGATGTACTGAACAGTTCTTCGCCATTTTCATCTTTACCTGCTACACCAAAAGAAACCCCTGTATGGCTGGTGTAAGCCGGTATTACAAAAGACCACGGGGTATCTGCAGACGTGCTATTAAGTGCCTGCCAGAGATACCACCCATCTTCGCCCTCTTTTTGGATGCTTATAGACACAAAGGGAACCGGGTTTCCTTTGTAGGTAACATTGACAGTTCCGCTCACGGTTATGCAATTTAACGCAATACCGGATATATTTTGGTTCCCGACTTTTACGCCGAAACCCTGTTCCCAAAGATTAAATAATAGATCATCTTCCCATGGAATTGGACCGTCAAAACCACAAATCTGAAAAAAAACATCAGTATTACTATCCTGAGCCTCAATCATTACTGACCAGAGAACGCTGTTCCTTACATTATTGAAGTATACCCGTCCAAGACCTAAACCATCAGCTTTTCTATCTATACTCATTACCATAGATGGAATTTTTTTTCCATTGTAATCAAGGTTCAATGTCCCGCTTATGGTGATGAGTTTTAAATTTTCCAAGTTTATAGTGATATCGGTTACATCTGTATTATAGACTGTCTCCTTAAAACCATCAACAGTATAATAAAAAATGGGATCATTAATATCATTTTCATAGCCTTGTATGGTAAAGACTATATCTGTAGGGCTTGAAAAAGGCTTGGTAATTATTGACCACGGTGAATTTGCCGCCGTTGAGGGAATCTTGGCAGATCCTCCTCCCCAGCTCCAGTTATTGGTATGGGCCCATATTTCAACATAGGGGACAGTCTGTCCGTTGTTTTTTATGGTAATGGTTCCGCTCAAGGTAATAGCGGGGCCGCTTCCGTTTTTCTTTGCTGTGTTAAAATTAGCAAGCGCCGCTTGCAAGTTTGTCTTTGCTGTATCTACAGATGACTGGCTTAAAGGATTTACTTTGGTTTCTACCGCTGTTTTATAAACACCGTTAAAAGCATTCCATTCGCTTTCGGTAACCCATTTCTTTCCTGTTGGCATTTCCGAAGCGATTGATGCTCTTTCTACTCCGTCTCTCGCACTCCAAGCCTCATGGATCACCGCATCAAGGGCGGTTGTATCAATGGAAGAAGTTATATTATCTTCTTCTTCTCCTTCTCCTTTTGTGCCGTTGTCTCTTGTGATGTTATCGCAAGCCACTATTGAAAATCCGATTACCACGATAAAAGCAATAAGTCCAAATATTTTGAATACGTTTTTCATATCATACTCCTTGAAATTTCCTAAATTTACACCGTTGTTTCCCAAAATACCCATTATATTATGCTATTCATCATAATATAATGTACAACATCATTAGTCAAGTAGGATAAAGGTTTTATTATTATGTAGAAAGTAATCAAATGACTAGCCTTCGGGATATTTTGGCCCATAATTTGAAGACTAAACGCCAGAATTGCGGCTTTTCTCAGGAAAAACTGGCTGAAATGGTCGGCGTGTCCACCCACCATATCGCCACTATAGAAACTGCCCGAAATTACCCTGCTTTGGATTTGGTAGAACGCATAGCTAATGCCCTGAACATAGAAATCTATGAACTGTTTATAAACCCGCTTTCTCCCCCTGAAGAATTGGAACGTCTTTATAAGGAAGTAGCAAAAAACATTGAGCATGTAGTGGGCGAAGCCGTAGAGAAAGTCCTCGCCGGTAAATACAATGGCAAAGAATGAGGATTAAAAGTAAACACTGTTGTCCTTTAATGCAACTTGAAAGTAGGAAATATTATATGATAGCATATCTTAAGTTAAGATATGAACATTGTTTATAAGCCGTCTGCTTTTGAACATGAAATAAGCGAAAGCAATATACGGTATGCATTTATGAATCCTTATTATGACGGACCTGTTGAAGAAGACGGTAATACAGAGAATCGATATATCCGAATTGGTTTTGACAAGTCTGGTAATTTGCTGACCTTCGGTCAGCTTGGAAATCATGTATAATGAATATGATGGTGTTTATTGTATATTTCATGCCATGAAATGTAGGGGTATTTATTTACATTTGTTGGAAAATTAGGAGAAAATTATGGGAATAATGACAGATGAAGAAGCCTTTGCTCTTGATGAGTACTACACTAAAAATCCGCCCGAAGTCGATCCTTCAAAGGCTCGTATTCGTATTCCGTTAGTTCGTGTTGATAACGCTTCTGCGGAATATCTGGCAAAAGAAGCGAAAGCAACACATAAAAAGCCGGAAGAAATAATTAGTAACCTCATAATAGAAAAACTTGGGAGAGTATCCGCCGTACTTTGATATCCAAAAGTAAATACTGTTGTCTTCTACTCGTCAGCTTCCTGAATCTTGAACGATTCCCTGGCTTTAATAACGTCATCGGCGATGCGGCCTGAGATTGGCGCGTAGTGGTCAAAGGCCACGGCAAATGAGCCGGTTCCCGATGTAATTGAGCGCAGGTCTATCGAATAACGCAGCAGTTCCGCCTGGGGAACTTCGGCGCGTATTTCGGCGATGCCGCCCGCCGAATCCTGGCCGAGTATTTTTCCCCGTTTGCCGGACAGATCGCTCATTACGTCGCCGAGGTATTTTTCTTCCACAAAAACCGTCAGGTTCATAACCGGTTCCAGCAGGGTGGGGTTGGCCTGGCGCATGGCGTCGCGGAAGGCGTTACGCGCAGCCAGCTTGAACGAAAGTTCCGAAGAGTCGACCGGGTGGTATTTGCCGTCCACCACTTTTACCTCAACGTCCACAACGGGGTAGCTCGCCATAGTGCCGTGGGCCATGCCTTCCAGTACGCCCTTTTCTACGCCGGGAATGTAGTTTTTGGGAATGGCCCCGCCAAAAATCGCGTTGATAAACTGGTAGTTTTCGCCGCGGGGCAGGGGGGCGATTTCCAATAGTACCTTGCCGTACTGACCGTGGCCGCCGGTCTGCTTTTTGTGGGTATATTCGGCGCCGGCTTTTTTGGTGATGGTCTCGCGGTAGGCGACTTTGGGGATATGGGTTTCAATTTCAATTTTTTGATTGGTTTTAATTTTATCCAGGATGATGTTGATTTGCAGTTCGCCCATGCCGGAGATGACCGTCTCTTTGGTTTCGCCGTTGAAATTATAACGGAAGGTTTTGTCTTCTTCCGCGGCGCGTACCAGAAATTCGCCGAGCTTGTCATCGTCTTTTTTGGCGACCGCGTTGACCGCCACCGAGTGTACCGGTTCCGGCAGGCGCAGGTGGGCAAAGTTCAGACTGTTGTCCGTTGCGGCTAACGTGTCATTTGTTTTGAGGGTGGCGGACTTGGTGATAATGCCCACGTCACCGGCGGACAGTTCCCGTACTTCTTCCAGTTTTTTACCCTGACAGGTGTAAATTTTGCCGATGCGCTCTTTTTTATTTTCTGAAACATTATAGGCTTCGGTATCCGCCGCCAGTTTGCCTGAAATGACTTTGACCCAGGAAAGTTTGCCGGAAAATTGATCGTAGGTTGTTTTAATGACCAGCGCCGAGAAGGGTTTATCCGGGTCCAGGGGGAATTCGGTTTCCTTATTTTCCGCGTCCAGCACGGTGTCTTTCGCTGTCCGGGGATTGGGGCCCACATCGGCGATGAAGTCAATGAGCGGCACTATGCCGGAATTTTTGAGCGCGGCGCCGGCAAAGGCGGGAATGTACTTGTTTTCCGCCAGAGCCTCAATCAGTCCCTTTTTCATTTCTTCCGGCGAAAGGGAGCCTTTGTCGATGTAATGTTCCATGAGGGTGTCGTCGCCCTCGGCGGCCGCCTCAATTAATTTTTCCCGCGCCGCCGCCACCGTGTCTTTGTATTCATCGGGGATGGGGCCTTCTTTTTCAACCGCGTCAGGGGAAACAAAATACGCCTTTTCATGCAGTACGTCAATAACGCCTTTGAACGAGCCGCCCGCTCCCATGGGAATGGTAACCGGCACCGGCTCCATTTTGAATTTTTCTTTTATATCGGCAAGGGTCTTGTTAAAGTCGGCCTGCTCATTATCCAGCTTGGCGATAAAAACGCCCCGTGGTTTTTTGCGGTCGTCCAGGTTTCTCCACAGTTTAACGGTCTCAATCTGCACGCCGGCGCGGCCGTCTACCGCCAAAAGGGCAAATTCCGAGGCCCTGAAACTTAAAATTACGTCCCCGGTAAAGTCCGAAGAACCGGGGGTGTCAAAAAAGTTGACTTTTATCCCGTTCCGCTCCACATGGCCCATAGCGGCGTGTATCGAAATTTTCCGTTCAATCTCCTCAGGACTGGAGTCGCCGGTAGTTTTACCGGATTCCACCGTTTCCGCGCGAGGAATCACCCCTCCGGCAAACAGCACATGTTCAAACAGGGTCGTTTTACCCGTTTGTCCGTGTCCGGCGATAGTAACATTTCGTATCTGGTCTGTCGTATGGCTCACAGGTGGCTCCTTTTTAGGCGTTTTCACTAATGATGCCCCGATATGGTCGGATTGTCAAGAAAAAAATACAATGCGTGCCGTTGCCCTATGTTGGTACAGGCTGGTCGGTGGGGGCGCTGCGGGGTGAGAGAGATAAAGAAGAATTTTTACCACGGAGTACACGGAGTTTCACGGAGGAAAAGATGATTTTCGTATCAAAACTCCGTGGTACTCCGTGCCCTCCGTGGTTAAATTTTCTTAATTGAGCATGTGGCATACCGGTTTATTTGACAGAAATGCCCGTTATTATTATAGTGAAGAAAGATCATGTCCAAAAATACGCCAAAAGATTATACAAAAGATACCATCAGAGCTATTGACGCGAAATTTGAAGCACAAAAAATTGCTTTTGCCCCCCTTACGTTTCAGGCGGTAAGGGCCCTTCTGGAATTGGGGCTGCTCAAGGCTGTTTCCGACTCCGGCGAACAGGGGATCAGCCTTGAAAAAGCGGCGGAACAGACGGGAATTTCCCGGTATGGCGCGCAGACGCTCCTGGAAATTGCTTTAGGCATGAATTTGGTCAAAATACTTCCGGGAACTTCGCCCGATAAGGGCGGAGAAACCCGCTTTGTTCTGGGAAAAACCGGCTGGTTTCTGCTGGAAGACGAAATGACGAGGGTGAATTTTAACTTTATCAATGATGTGTGTTATAAGGGGGCATTTGAACTTAAACGCTCAATAGAGGCCGGAAAACCTCTGGGGCTTGAGGTTTTTGGCCGCGAAGGGAAAACCATTTATGAGCTTCTCGCGGCTTTGCCGGAAAAGGTAAAGGAAAGCTGGTTTGCCTTTGATCATTTTTATTCCGATATAGGGTTTGAAGAAGCCCTTCCCATTGTATTTTCCCATAACCCGCGGAACATTATCGATATCGGCGGGAATACCGCCAAGTGGGCCATCTGTTGCTGCCGCTATAATCCTCAGGTTGAGGTAACCATTGTAGACTTGCCGGGGCAGACTCAGGCGGCGGGGCCTGCCGCGAATGTGTATGTTCTGGAACCCTTTTGGGACAAACAGCGTTTTGAAGCCGCTTCTTATTCGCTTCAGGCAACGTCCCTTTATTTTACCTGCATGGCCAACGGCAACAGCAAAATGTACCGCTATGGGGAACTTGCGGAGGCGATAGAAAGGGCGGGCTTTGACATTGTTGACGCGCGGCATAATTTGGGTTCCAACGATTATTCGCTGCTGTGCTGCCGGGGCAAGCCATGAGCGGCGGACCGTATGTTACCCGCCTTGCGGCGTGGGCTCCCGGAATAGAGAATTCCGGCGAATGGAATGAATGGGCGCGGGGCGGGCGGGAAATAGCTTCCGGCGCGAAAGGCCCGGAAATCGCTTTTACCGATTCGCTGTTCCGCCGCCGCCTGAGTCAAATTTCCAGAATGACGGTGCAGGTTGTTCATGATCTGCTGCCCGTTAAAGAAAACACCAAAATGTTGTTTGTCTCATTCCGGGGAGAGCTTGCGCGGCAGTATCAGATTAATAAAATGTTAATAGAAGAAAAGGCCCTGATGCCCGCGGCTTTTTCGCTTTCGGTTTTTAACGCGCCGGCGGCGCTGGCTTCCATTGCGCTGGGACTCAAGGGGGGATACTCGGCGCTCTATCCGGGAAATAATTCTTTTGCCTCAAGCCTTGCGGCGGCGGAAGCGGCGCTTTCTTCGGAAGTGGGAGAACTTATTTTTGTGTATGCTGATGAGGAGGCGCCGCCGGAATACCGGCGTTATTTTAATGAAGGTCTTCCCGCCATAGCCTTTGCCCTTCTGTTGACACGGGCTCCTCAATCTTCATCCATTCCCCTTTCGTCGTTTGAGGGAGTGGACGGCCCTTCGGGCGGCCCGCTTGATTTTCTCAGGCGGCTTTTGCTATGCGGACAACTCTATGCTTCCTCCTGAAATGCCTCCGGTGTTAAACAAGCCCCTCTACGCGTACCGGGTATTGGCAAAATGGATCTCGTTCTTTATGTTTGGACTGGCTACCTTGGTTCTGGTGATAATAGTTTTTCCGCCCATGCGTCTGCTTCTTCATCCGCAGGAACGGTTCAAAAAATACGGAAGGCGTTTTGTTTCATTTTCCATGAAGTGTTTTGTTTCGTTCATGCATTTGTTGAGAGCTTTGGATATAGAACCCGATAACCGGGAAAACTACCGGCATCTTTCGTCAAGGATTGTTGTTGCCAATCATCCGTCCCTTCTTGACGTGATTATACTGCTGTCCCTTATCCCCAACGCCGACTGTATTGTGAATACTCGCCTGAATCGTAATGTTATTGTAAAGGGAGTGGTACGCCAGATATATATACTCAATTCCCTTGGCTTTGATGATCTTATTCAGGCCTGTAATGAATCTTTAAGGCAGGGAAATTGCCTCATTATTTTTCCGGAAGGAACCAGAACCCCCCGATCCGGTAAAATAATTCTCAGGAGAGGAGCCGCCCGCATTGCTATGGCTTCCGGTTGTAATGTTGTGCCGGTGCATATAGGCGGCACGGACAAATACGGTCTGGGCAAAAAAGATCCCTGGACCGGTTTTAACCCACAGGAACGTTATGTCTATAGTATCAGCATGGGGCCTGAAATTGATCCTGAAAAATACCGAAAACTCCCCATGCCCAGGGTGGTGCGGGCGCTGACCAGGGAAATGGCGGCTTTCCTGTTCCCGTCAAAAGACGCCGTTGTTATAAATGCCGCGGAAAAAAATGATGAGACATAAACTCGCGCTGTTCTTTGCGCCGCTCCTCTTTCTGCTTTTTTTCTCTTCCTGCAAGACTATAAATTCCAACCGGGCGGAACTCAACATTCCTCCCTCCGTAATTTACTTCAGTTTTGATGACGGACCAAACGCCCAGGGAGATAGCACGGCCCGGCTGCTGGACGTGCTGAAAAAACACCGGATTAAAGCTATGTTTTGTCTGTTAGGTGAAAACGCGGAGCGTTATCCCGATCTGGTCAGGCGTATATACGATGAAGGGCATTGTATGGTCAATCACGGGTATTCCGATAAATGGGCGGGCAAAATGAAACCGGAGCGGTTTCGTGACAACCTTGTCCGGGGGGGAGCGGCAATCTCCGCGGCTATGGGGCAGGAAATGTATCCGCGGCTGTACCGGCCCCACGGAGGTTTTTATCATTCCGCGCAGGAAAAAATCATACGCGATGAAGGTTACAGGGTGGTTCCCGCCACGGCCAGAGCGTATGACGCGGTTGTTGACGGAACACAACGGCGCAAAGTGGTAAAAAAAATTATCAGAAAAGTTGAAAAGCAGGGCGGGGGAATTATTCTGCTTCATGACGCGCGGGATTCCCATGTTCTGACGGAAGCGCGGCTTGCGAAAGATCCCCACGGTGTTTTTGACCGCTCATGGATTCCCGATGCCGTGGAGGAAATAATATCCGCTCTTTTGGATAAGGGATTTGTTATAAGTAGTCCCGATACCTTATGGGAACGATGATTCGTCATTGACAAGAAAACCACAATTATGCAATATTTTATACAACTATAGGTTGTATTATTACTGAAAGCGGGGTTTTCTTGGACAAAGCTGCTGTTTATGAAAAAATAAAAGGACTATTAATCTCTGAATTAGGGCTGAACGCCGATTCAATCAGCCCGGAAAAGCGGTTGTATGACGACCTCAAACTCGATTCGCTGGATATGGTTGACCTGATACTCCTCCTCAATGATTATACGAATAAAAGAGTAGATCCCACCCTGTTCAAGGATGCCTGCACGGTACAGGATTTAGTTGACTCATTTGCTCCCCACTGGAAATAAGCGAAAAGAATTTTTTACCACGGAGTTGTGATACGATAATCTGGACCTCTTCCTCCGTGAAACTCCGTGTCCTCCGTGGTTATATTCTTGGGATTGAATTAATGAGCGATTATCTGGTTTTACAAGAGGCTCTTGATTTCATCAGCGTTAAGCTGCCGGTAACCTGGTTCGCCTGAAAAATCCACCTCAAAAAATTCCTCATCATAAAATGAAAGTTTTGAGCCGGTATTGGGATTGCACTCAAGGTACATGATCTCGTTGAGGTTCAGGCCCTTGCTCCGGCAAATCTGTTCCGCCAGATTTTTTCCCGCGGCGGTGACCGAGGTTCCCGGATTGTCCTGGTAAAGTTCGGTAACGATGACGACAGTTTTTTCCTTCCGAATAATTTTCAGGCCGCAGCGGGAAGGCATGTCCCATTGGCCCTTGAAATCGAAAATTTCATCGTAGTATTTTTCCGGTACGCGCATTTTTTCTAATTGCCTGTTCCAATGTTTCGCACAATGTCTTTTCCGAAGGATTTATGAATCAGCCGCCGGCTGCGGGGGCGGTAGGTTCCGTCTTCCATTTCACGCTCAACAACGGTTGAAAGCAGATGGAACATTTTTTCTTCCTGCGATTCATCCTGATAAAAAATTTTCCACGCGTCATCGTACAGTTCCTGCAGGCGTTCGACGCTCATGTGTTTTGGGGTAAAGACCACCTGACCCGCGTTGTAATGATCCCAGTCGCGGTCAAAAATACGCCCCTGCCGGTTCAGGTCATCCCAGGCTTTGGTATGGGGGAAGGGAGTCAGCACGGTAAACTCCGCCAAATCAAGTTTGATCCCCAGCAGAAAGTCGATGAGCCGTTTGATGTCGTCTTCGGTTTGGTTGTCCAGTCCCAAAAGGATCGTACCCTCTACGCCGATGCCGTGATCGTGGTAACGTTTAACGCGTTCCTTTATATAATCCGATGTGTCATAAACAGCCTGATATACATACCAGGCGCCGGCACGGGCGGCAAGGTCCAGTACTTCCGGATCGTCTTCGATAGTGTGGCTGATCCATTTCTTTTTGAGGGGAATCATCTCCCGAAACAGATCCATTTCCCATTGTTTGTCCTGGGCCAGCGAGTTGTCCACGATGAAGAGACGGTTGTTATCAATACCCGCCAATTCTTCAACCGCTTTGTCCAGGGGGCGGGGGCGGAATGAGCGGCCCCCCAGATAGGAAACCGCGCAGGGGTAACAACTGAAACGGCAGCCGCGGGACGCGTGGAACAGGTCTACCATCTGAACGCCCTTGTGGTTGTAGAGTTCCCGTTGGTACAGATCCCGCCGGGCCGAACCTACCGATTCAACCGGCGGCTGTTGGGACATAAAGTTGTACACCTGCCGCAGGCGGCCCTCTTCCCAGTCGGCAATAACCTGTTCCATGCGGGTTTCCACCTCGCCCAAAAATACTGAGTCCGCGTGCGGTATGGTTTCCTCGGCATGGAGCATGGCGGCAATGCCGCCGAAGATGACCTGTTTGCCCCTCAGGCGGTATTCATCCGCGATAGCCCAGCCCCGCTTTACCTGGGTGCTGAGCATCATGGAGATCGCCACCAGATCGCAGTCTTCATCAAAGTCGATGTTCTGAACATTTTCATCGGTAAAAGTTACCTCGACATTGGCGGGCAGGGCGGCGGCGAATACCACCGGCCCGTGGGGAGGCAGATTAAACGTGGTCTGCCCCGGCAGTTTGTTCCACCGTGGATAAATGAGTTTCAGTTTCATGGGCGCAGGCAGAAATGCCGTTCCTCTATCAATTTGAGCGTCTTGCGCAGATCGTCTTCCAGTGGGCGGTCGTCTTCCAGCGGTTTGAAGAAAGCGGCGACTTCGTTATACGTTTTTTCCGTTTGCCCCAAATCGCCGGGTTTAAGTTCGCCTTTTTTTAACCGGAGATCAAGGGCCTGAAAAGCGGCTAACAGCAGGGCGGCGCATACCTGGGCGGTCAGTTTGTTGACCCGTACGCAGTCGCGGGCGGCGATAGTCCCCATGCTGACCTTGTCCTGGTTATGACATTCGGTGGAACGGGAGAATACGCTGGCGGGCATCGTGTTTTTCAGGGCTTCGGAGGTCCAGGCGGAAACGGCAATCTGCACCGCCTTGAATCCGTGATTGCAGGCAATGGAACCGCGCGTTCCGGTGAGGTTCGGGGACAGCCCCCGGTTGTATTTGGTATCCACCAGCAGGGCAAGCTGCCGGTCCAGAAGATCCGCTATATTGGCGATGATGTTTTTCAGTGAATCCATGGCGAAACAAATATGG
>Ga0268262_10005593_pt1 | contig 12399 bp, 19 predicted proteins | sample TergutNc150P3_FD_190354 | JGI IMG/M metagenome (GOLD analysis project Ga0268262, IMG submission 190354) | Nasutitermes corniger P3 segment gut microbial community from laboratory colony in Florida, USA - Nc150 P3 (SPAdes) (version 2) | ecosystem: Host-associated > Arthropoda: Insects >... | reverse complement strand
AAAGCCCCGACGCCTCCGGCCTTGCCTTCGGGGTCTCCCTGCTTGACGGCGAGCTTCGTAAATGCCTGGCTGCCCGGCAGCGAAGGCCATTGGGACACGTCGCGCCAGTCCTTGTATTGCGCCAAGAGGCCGTCTGCGGACACGAAGGGCTTGTCCGCCCATTGGTAGATATACTGGCTGTCCGAGCAGCACGAAGGCCAGTACATGAGCCTCGCCACTTCAAAAGTCGTGGGGTCGGCCATTTCCAGGGCTATGTACTGCGCCATCTTCCTTGCGCAGGGTTCGTATTCGTCCGAGGTAACCGTTCGGTCGATGGGTATCAGTATCCTGAGCCTGGGAGCCGCCCCGTGGTGCTTCCTTGTGCTGTATACGCAATAGCCGATGCCCAGCCCTTCCAAGCGCCTCAGAATATCCTCCGTAGCGCCTGCGGGTATGCTGTCGAAGTCAAGCGTTATGACGTCGCGCCCGGTCACGTTGCAGGCTTTGCGCTTGGGGCCTGACAGGGTTCCCGCCATAAAGCCGCCCTGGGCGTCCTTGAGTTCGTCCTGCTGCGCCCTTTTCATGCTTAGATAGGCATTAAGCGTTTCCGAACTTCTAAAAGGCGTCCTGAGCTTTTCGTAAAACTCGGACAGCAGCATAGAGACCTGTTTCCAGTTTACGGATCGGCGGCTGTTTCCGACCGACAGGCTTATGTATCTGTCATTGGTCATCGCCGCTCCTCCCTGCCCTCCGGCGGGCCAGTGAAAACGATGCCGCTTTCTATGTCTCTAAGCTCGATATAGTTCAGCAGCGTAAAGCCGTTTTTGGCAATGATAGCCTTTAGTATTTTAATCAGGCGCTTCAATCGCTGGTTCGCCTCTTCGCGCTCGATGCGCTTGAGGGCTATATAGGGCGTGGGGTTGGGGACTCCGAGGCCATTGTAAAAGTCTTTAGGCGTCATTTTTATCTTTGATGGCTTTCTATAGATTGCCCAAACCAGCGAACCTGAATTAATGGAATAATACGTTCTTTTCCATTAATCTGGCGCATCCAAAGAATGTATGCGCCGAAGCGTACCTCGGAACATTCAAACTCCTCTAAATATCCGTCAAACCATCTAACAGAGACCGTGTTGGTTTTCTGGATTATTTCTGGTTTTGGTTTCATATTTTCCCTTTTACAAGAGCGGCACAAGCTTTTACCATAAAGCCCTCGATAGCTTCAGGCGTGGTCATCTGAGTAACCAGTTTTTCAGCGCAGGCAAGCCGTTCTTTTACTATCCCTTCCAAGTGCGCATAGGCATCATCGAGGGCTTTTTGATATGTTTCTTCAATGAGCTTTTTTGCAACTTCGTCTATCGCTTTTTTGATAATGACTTTTGAATCTCTCTGACTCCAATCACCTATGCAATCCACAATATCGTGATCAAGTTTTTTCCCGAAGCGTTCGAGCAGGCTATGATTTACAAGCCTATTTACTGTTTGATTCAAAAGACTGATCACGCTATTGTCAAAGACAATGTGTGATTCAAAGTCTCCCTCTGGGAGTAGTTTCAAAAGGGTTTCTTTGTCCAATGCTATTCTGACTGTTGGTTTTGCCATAATGCGGCCTCCTAAAATATTGTTTTCCAACAAACTGTTGGTTTAATTCTCTTTGTGATCCCGTTCCCATTTTTCAGTCATGGCGGCAACCGTAAAATCAAGTACCTTTACGGTATCCTCGCATAATAAAAAGTCCGGCACTTCAAATAGAAGTTTTTTATTTGCGTCCCATACTGTCTTATCTATGCGCTTAAATGGTGGTGTTATTATTTTTTCTAAAGTCTGTTTGCTCATTTTGTCTCTCCTCCCCATATTCCTTTTTTTATCATGCTTCGCTTAAACTTTTTGAATTGTTCAAAAGCAAAATCAGATAGGTCATACCATGACGATTTACTGATCTTGTCTTGCTGTATGACTTCCATATATAAATTGGGGTATTGTTTTATAGCCAGTTTATGAATAGAGTCGTTGTCGATTATTTGTACAGGGTGTTTGAATGAGGTGGGTGTTAAAAGTCCGACATAGCAGGGAGCATCTTCGTTCTTTTCTTCCGATGTAAATCTTTTATACTTGTCTGCATGTTTTCCTGAAAGAGCGCATATGCAAATAGGGCAACTCCTTTTATTGCAGCGATAAAAATATTTTTCCTTTTCTGCTACTTCCACGGTGTCAAAATCTTCCTGACGCTCATAACCTGTTCCGATATAGTCTTTTCCGTCCTCATATCTTTTCCTTGCTTTTCTTAGTGCGCTTCCATAGGACGTAGCTTTCACGTCAAAATAAATCCATTTCTTAAAGCCTAGACTTACTCTGTATCTTTTAGTTTCTTTCATGGTTTCTCTCCTTTAACCGTATTTTTTACCGTGTTTGAATGGGCGTGTTTTGTTATAAGTCATTTTTGCTTTCACGTGCCAGTCAAGATCAATTTTATTATGCCCAGCTAAAGCGCATATTCGCATTATTGCATCTGCAATCTCTTCCTCGACAGTTCCCTTAATATACTTTTCATAGAACTCTTTACATTGTGTTTCTGGCGGCATAGAATCGTGGTATCTATTGAAATGTTTTGCATAGTATTTGCCGGCTCTATCTGCTTCAAGTGCTTCTGCTAATTCAGAAACAATTAGCATAAGGCTTTCGCCAAAGTTAAACGGCGCTTTGTGAAAGCCTTGTTTTTCTGCATAAGTAAACATCTCGTCACGCAGTTCATTAAGCGTCATTTTGTCTCCCTGTTAAAATGGTATTCAGTGACGGCAATGGGAAAGCTCTCAATCTCGCTCGCCCATAGGCACGATCCTTTTCCGTTCAGGCGTTCCCATATCAGGGGAAAGCCGCCGATCCCGTCGAACAGGCTCGCCATTGTGGTATCGTCCCCGCAGCACAAACTGAGCCTATGCAGGACGTATTCCCACGGCGGGAGCGCAATGCTGTTGCCTAGCGCCTTGTACCGCGCGGCGTCGGAGCTTTCGTGGGGCCTTCCGCTTTTGTCTTCCCACGTGCCTATGTCAGTCCAGCCGTCCGGGTATCCCTGCAAGCGCTCGCACTCAAGCGGCGTGAGCTTTCTGATTGTGTAGTCGTCGCTTATCTCGGTATCAGTGTTCAAAGTATCTCCCCCCCTTTGTTAGGTTTTATTAAAACGCACGAATGGCCTGACCCTGGCTTGCTACCTCCGCAGACTAAACAAGCGTGCTTTTCTTTTGATAAGTATGTTCGCCCGCCATAGTTTTCAGTTACGCTATAGACTGTAATGTCACGATCCATTTTGTTTTTCCGTTGGATGGCAGACTATGTGCATCTGCCCGCTGTTGGTCAGCAAAGAGCCAATTATTTCATTGCCGACGCTCATAAAATTGCCTATGTATGCTGACATCACGGGAGAGTCGCCTCCTTTTGTTTCTCCTCTGGATAGCAGACTATCTGCGGGCTGCTCCCGTATGCCAGTAAGGTATTGCTTACATCCTCTGTCGCTGTCATAAAGCTTCTGTATGTCATTGCTATCACTGGGGGGGGTGCCGTGTGTTTAAGCACGGCGACGCCGTTGCTATATGCCGCCCTTAATGTAAAGGCGGGATCGTCGTCTCCTCCCATTGTGTTTGTAACTGACTGGATGTTTGCTGGAAACACTCCTGAATTATTTGCCGCTTTAACAGCGTCTCCATTAGTTCGGGCAGTTTGTTTCCGTGCCTGTTCGCCCTGTTCAGTATTCCCATGCACGCCCTCGCGCTCAAAAAGTATTTCGGGTGCGGCGAGACCTCCAAAATCTGCGACAAGCGCGATTCTCTTTCTTCTCTGGGGGACTCCCCAAAACTGAGCGTCGAGAACGCGCCACGCAAGGCTCCATTGTCGTCCCAAAAGGCATCCTGAACTCGTCCATCCGCTTCTAGGGACAGGAATATAGGGAGCCTTTTCGCAGACGACCCTGACCGTCTCTTCGAGGACGCTTGCGAAGTCTTCGCCTCCGTTGGAGCTGAAGGCTCCGGGGACGTTTTCCCACACCATAAAGCGGGGTCGTATGTGTTCGCCTGTTCTGCCATGTTCAATGTCTCTCCTCCTCATTTCCTTTATGATTCGCAACTGCTCAATAAATAAGCCGCTGCGCGTTGTCTCATTGTCTTCGTTGTCCGTGTGCTTGATCCCTTTTTGCTTTCCCGCGACGCTGAGGTCTTGACAGGGCGAGCCTCCAATAATCACGTTGACAGGCTCGACGGATGCGCCGTTAATTTTCGTTATGTCGCCGTAGTGTTTCATGCCTTGACCGCCTCCGGCATCCGCACGGCCCTGTCGTCCCAGTATTCAGTAGCGTATATTTTCCGAGTGTCGCCGCCAAAAGCTTCTATTATATCCGGCAGGTTTTCGTTCACGGCGTCAAAATGAAGGCCGTTGCTATTGCACCATTCCACGGCGGCCGTTAGGCGCTCGTTGCATCTGCAAGTCCAGAGGATCAGGCGCGTGCCGTTTTCTTTCTCTTGTTTTAGGCGCGATATGGTTTCGGCTATTCCCTCGCCTATGCCTGGAAATTGGTCCGTTACTAGGCAGCCGTCAAAGTCTACCGCAATAATTTTACTCATGTCGTTATTTTCCCTCCCATGAAATACGGTTTTATTAAAAGCGTTTCTATGTCTTTTACAGGAATGTTTATCAATTCAGACAGTTGCCAAAAAAAATCTTTAAGGGGAGTTATTCCCTCTTTGGTGTAATAAAACAGATCGCTAATCTGTTTCTTGAATTGTTTTAAGTCGTTTTCAAGTTCAGTCTTTTCGGCTTTTATAACAGCATCTGCCGCTTGCCGTTCAACTAAACCGACATATTCATTCAGCCGGTCAATCTCAAGATTGAGTTCGTCTATTTTTTCTTCATATTCGTTGCGTTGTGCTTTTGTTATTCTTGTCATGCTGTTACCTTCCACGGATCAGTGTTCACTTCGTCACCCCATGCGTCCCAGCCCTCGACGGCATTTCTGGCAAATAGTTCTATGCGGGTTTGATCTGCGCCCATTAGTTGAATGATACGGTCGCGAACTTCGTCGGGTTTTTTGCTATGCTGCTGGACAGGCGAGAATATTAATTGGCTTACGCTGTTGCTTGCGCGCGAGGGCTTGCCTTTTATCGCTAATAGGCAAGCTTCGGTATTGCCGCGCGTCCAATGCCCCAGTCCATAGAAAAATCCAAGACCTGAACTGTTTGTTTTTACCCACTGGAAAGCAACATTTTTATAGCTAAAGCCCCATTCGTGAATTACATTTAAGGCGTTCTGTATCATGGGGTATGTCGTCCAGAGAAACAGGGCGCAGTTTTTGGCCGCTATGTCTTTGACCGGCAGGGCGCAGATTTCATGCGTCTTCATAGGCGGGTAGTGTTTAGACGCTGCGCCGTTGCATCCCTTGTCAGAGTAGTCCCACGGCGGATCGGCGTAAATAATGCCGTACTTTTTAGCGGGGAATGGAATATGAGCCATCACCACACCGCCCTGAACCAGTTATTAGTACCGTCGCCACAAAAGAAATAATAGGGAGCGGTCGGCGCATACAGTTCATGCGTCGGAGGTTCCGCGCCCCGCGCCCAGTCCATAAGCTCCGCCATGACAAGGGCGCACATAGCGGGGTCAAGGGGATTTTCGGCGCGATAGCCTATGAACTGGCACTTTGCCGTAACAACCGCCTCTATAGTATCGCCCCAGTCGTCGGCGTCCACTCGTTGCAGCACTGTCCAGACCACAAGCCGCCACTCCTCTTTAGCGCAGCCCCGCGCCTCGCCCCATACCGTCTTTGCGAGCAGTTCAATGTCATGGGTTGTATACGGAGGCTCTATGTATTCGCGCACTGGAGTCGGTTCAATCGCTAGCGCAAGGGCGGTCAATTCTTCCGGCTCAATAATAAAGTTGTCTTGCGTTAGGGCGACATCCTGAATAGAATCGAGCTTCATGCTTGACATGTCAGCGACAATCGCTGTGAATAGCAGCAAAGCCGTTATTAATTTTCTCATGCTTTTTAACCTCCTATGTTAAAAGCCGCTTCGTATAAGCGCTTCTGCGCCGTTTCAAAATGCTGAGGGGATATTTCTATTCCCATATACCGCCGGCCGCTTTGCAGGGCGGCGACTAACGTCGTCCCGCTTCCGGCAAAAGGATCAAGGATCAGATCGTTCGGCTTTGTGGTCATTTCTATAAGCCTCTGCATAAGCTCAACGGGCTTTTCGTTTGGATGCGTCATTTTCATTCCACTAAGCCTCTGACACTGAATCACGTCTGCGGGTCGGCTGTTTGGAAATACATACGGCCCTTTTATGGCAAATATGCAGGTGTCGTATTGCGGGGCAAAAGCGCTTTTTAGGTCGCCCATGCCGTGAGCCATTCGATCCCATACCAGCACTGACTTGACGGAAAACCCGGCTATCTTCATAGCGTCTATAAATACCTGCTGGACGTCCCAACGGCTGAAACACAGCAAGCCCCCCCCGTCAATAAGCACTCTGAAAGCGTCGTACAGCCACCATATAAAAGGGCTTTTGTCGTTCGCAATTTTTTCTTTGCGCCGATTCTTTTCGACTCGGCTGCTCTGAAAGTCCACACCATAGGGAGGATCGGTTATAACAAAGTCAATGCTGGAGCTTTCCATTTGCCGCAGCACTGTCAATGCGTCGCCGTTTATAACGGCGTTAGAGTTCGCGTCAGGCATGATTGAACGCCTTAGAAATGAACTGACGCAATTTAACCAGCAATGACGGGATCACTGTTTCGCTCCTTTGCCGCTGTGCTGGCGGGGGGGGGTGTTGCTGTGCATTGTAACCGCCGACGAATAGCCGGGCCTTCCAGAGCTGCCTTTGTGATAGCCCTTTTTGCTGCCCCTATGCGGGCTTACATACTTTATTGAATAGCCGCACTTTTCCTGTTTTCTCCTCTCATGCCTGTTCATAATCGTTTCCCCTCTTTAGTTGGTTAATATGTGATGTCTTCAAAGACCTCTGGAATCAATTTTTTGATTTCTGTCAGCAACGGGCGCGTGATTTCCCGCATCTGCGGATGCGCCGATTCAGCTACCCGCAGCCTGAAAAAATGCCGCCATTCGCGAAGGTTTGCGGTCATAACGATTTCAGTCTTTAGGCTGTTAGGCAGTACGGATCGCGCCTCTTGAGGCAAGGCGCCGTTTTCAAGTAATGCTAGGTATGTTTTTTCTGCGCGGCTTATACAGTCAAACCATCTATTATATTTTTTATCTTCTGACGTGGCATAAGCGCCGTGGTCAAGTATGTTGTTCCAAAAGCAAGGCGCAATAAAAGTACAGCCTTCATTATTTTTGCCATAATTGCAGTACCTTGTGCTTTCCTGAGCGAACGACGCTATCCTATGCCTGACAATTTCATGCGACACGCCACGGTCGCAGATAAACTTGACCGAAAAGCTGTAGTGTTCGAGCATCGCCTCGTGTCCGCGATTGATCAGCATTTTGACAAAAGGGCGACAGCTATATTCGGTGATCCTGTCTTCGCTTTTGTAGCAGACGCGCCCTATTAGTTCGATGTGCTTTAAGATTTCCTGACCGTTGATCGGCGTAAGGATTTCATACCCGGCTTTGATTATTTTCATTGTTTAGTCCTTCCTGAAAAACTCGCCAGTCCAGCCGTCCGCGCCGAGGGGCAGGTCAAGCGCCCAGGGCATGGGTTCGGCCATTGCTTTGACAACCGTATTGAGGTCGGCAAGGCCGGCGGCTATGTCTATAACAATTTCGTCATGGACGTGAAAAACGATCGGCAGTCCTTTTGCCTCTAGCCTCTCTATGGCGCACGACAGGCAATCGCGGGCAATGGCCTGTACGCAGTTTTCAATAAGCTTGCCTCCGTAGGTTTCAACGTGGCCCCATCGCTTTGTCGCCTGCTCCATTCCCATATAAGTAATTGAGGGCTTTCCCCATTGGTTAGTTCCGAGCGATGGGCTGATATAGAAGAGCTTGCGCCCAGACGGCAAAAGGATCGTCATGCAGTCTATTTTGTTGGTGTAGTCAAACTCGCGGGATAAAAGGACGCGCCCGACGCCCACGCTACCGCCCTCTGAAATGACTTTGATTGCGGCGCTTTCCATTGCGTACCATAGATCGCGGATTCGCTTGTTCGCTTCGCGCCAGCGGGCAACGATGTCGGGCAGTTCGTCTTCGTGCAGCCCCATAGAAAGCGCGCCCATCTGAATAAGCGCGCCGGTGCTGCCCTGATAGCCTAGCGCCAGTTCTGCAACCTTGCCTTTTTGCCTGAGCGCGTATTCTGGATGCCCCTTCGCGATTTTCTCAAGCGGGACTCCGAACATCTGAGACGCCGACGCCTCGTAAATCTTGCCATGAGTGCGGAACACCTCAAGCCGCCACTGTTCGCCGGCAAGCCACGATATGACCCTCGCCTCTATCGCGGAAAAGTCGGCGTCAACTAAAACATTGCCGGGCGGCGATATGAAGCAGGTACGAATAAGCTGGGAAAGAGTGTCGGGAATACTGCCGTATATAAGCCTCAAGGTATCCGGCTGTTTTGTTATTACAAGTTCGCGCGCAAGGGGCAGGGGTTCTATGTACGTTCTCGGCAGGTTTTGAACCTGAACAAGCCGCCCCGCCCATCGCCCCGTTCGGTTCGCGCCGTAGAATTGCAGCAGCCCCCGCACTCGCCCGTCCGAACATACAGCCGCCTCTACCGCGTCATATTTCTTTGTAGAGGTCTTGCCGAGTTCCTGCCTGATCTCAAGCATCCTCTGGACTGCGCTACTGTTGCCTTCCCTGCTGATTAATTTGCCGACAGTTTCTTTGTTCAGGCTTGCCACCTCTTCGTCCATTTCGGTTTCAAGCCATTCGGCAAGCTGCTTGACGCTGTTGGGGTTCCTGAGACCCGATATTTTCATTGCCTCCTCTATTAAAGAGGCGCGGGTGCTGTATCCAATGCCAAGCGCGGCGCGCACAAAGTCCATGTCAACCGCCACGCCGCGAGCGTTAATGCGTAGGTCTGTCTCCCATTCTTTCTGAACTGCGTCGGGCATGGGGAACCCTGCGAGCTTATTTTCAATCGCCATTTCGGTTACTACGTCCTGAGCGCAGTATTCTTTGAACAGCCGCCAGCGTTCGGGGTCGTGCTGCGGAAGGTTCCGAGTCCTGCCGCCGTTTGTCTTTGTCGCCTTGCAAGGCACGCAAAAGTAGCGGATCAGGGCTTTGCCTGAGTTCAGCTTTTGCTTGTCGCTTTCAAGCCCCAGGGCCTTGCCTGTCGCTTCCAGACCTGCCGTGTATCCGCAATAAAGGCCATGAGCCATTGTGCAGCGCCATTGGCTAGCGAGTAACGGGAACGGCGCGAACTTTGACAGGCATGCCCATTCAAACATTGCGTTATACGCATGTTTCATATATAAGGGACTGGTCAGCGCTTCTATTATCTGGGGAGGGAGCGTTTCGCCCGACGCCAGATCGACAACCTGAACGGGGCCTCTGTCAAGTGAATAGGCAAAAAGCAATATCTGAAAATCCGGGCTTTCTATATACTTAAACAGGCCGCACTTTTTAAGGTCAACGCTGCTGTATGTTTCAAGGTCAATGCTTAAACTATGATTCATTTTTTATCCTTTTTTCTTGAAAAAACTTACAGTTATAAGCAGGGCATTTTGGATAGTGTTCTTTTGGATCGGGACAGTGTTCTTCCACTGGCAAAGAAAAGTTATCTTTGCACCGCTGAGGGCAATTTTTTACATGACAATATTTACAGCACTTTTTATAGCCGTTCATACGGTCTCCTCTTTCTCAAGCTCTTCCCATAAAAGGAACAGGGCATTGCAGACCACTTGCGCCATGTGCCTGAGCTTCGCATCGGGCGCTTCGGGATCAAACACTTCGCCGTCGCGCCATTCGGTTAGATGCCTAAGCAGGGCGCCGGTGTATCTCTCTTTGGCGTCCGGCACTTTTTTCCAGTTATCGGGCTCGTATTTCTTCGCGCCATAGGTCAGCACTTTTGCGACTTCCCGCAATTCACGGAGGGGGAGCAGTTCCATTTTGATCTTGTCTTTGTCGTATTTAATGCCGTTAAGAACTTCCATCATTGAAACTCGCTCCCCCTAATAGCTCAGAAATTAGTTATGCCTGTCCCCACGGATTCGCCGCCCCATTGCTGGGAGGCGCTCCCCACGGGAACGGCACGGCGGCTCCGGCCTGCCCCGCCGCATTGCCGACGCCGGCAAAGTCGGCGGAGGCCGAAGCGTTGCCGGCTAGAGGCTCCCCGTCCTTTGTCTTGAGAATGTTGCCAAGCCCGCAGCCGATTCCCTTGTTGCCGCTATTGGAATAGCCAAAGAATCGAATTGTTACGCGGGCATACATGCCGCTATAGACGTCAGACGGCGCGAGTTCAGCGTTGATGTTGTCAATGCCGACAACCTGCGGCTTGATCTTAGTGGAGGCCGTCATTACCCAGTGTCCCTTGCACTCGTCGCCGAACGGCTCGCCGGAAGGGCGAGGGCCGTCGCCGTCATAGATAGGCACGCGTAGGGTCGGAGGCCGCACTCCGTTCCAGACCTTCGACACGGCTTCCTGCGCCGCCGCTTGCATACTGGCGTCAATGTCGGCCTTAGTCGCAAAGTCTTTTTTTGGAATCAGCAGAGTTACTGAATACTTCGCCTCGCCGCCCTGTTTGGGCGCACGGGGCGTCACTACGCTGACATAGGACAAGCGACACTCGCCCGTCAGCACTTTCATTGGATCGTTTTGATACATCCTTAAGCTCCTATAAGTCCTTGTTTCTTTTGAGGCTTTGCAGCCTCGTAAGCCTTGATAATCCTGCGGCATCGGTCTAATGCTTCCTTTGCCTTTTTTGTTTTCCTTACTTCCGTTTCCGCATAGCCGCTTATCTTTCCGGCGTCCCATTGCTGCAACGCGGCTTTTGTAAAGGCGTCAAAAAAGCCTTGCAGCCATGCGGGAAAGAATTGATCTAGTACCTCAAACGCCTTTTCGTTCTGGCCCGGTCGCTGTTTTATCAATTTGAACAGCGCGTAAATCTTTGGGAGATCAAGCAGTTCAAACGCTATAGGCAGGTTCAGCATTGCCTTAAACCTGTCGTAGCAGATCGCCACTCTGAGCGGCTTTGGGGGCAGGTCGCATGAGCCGTCCAGCTTTCTACCGTGCATGTACGACACACGAGTCCCCCCCCCTGTCATGCCGGCACTCCCGCAAAGTCATTGGCCGCCGTTTTGTATGGCTCCCGCTTGTCAGACAGGGGCGCGAGCGTCGGTTTTCCGGGCGGCTTGTAAATGAACGAGCCTATCTTTTCGGCGAAGTCCTTTTTGCCCATCAGCTCCTCAAGACCTGTAAGGGTTTTCGGCTTGCGCTCGTAGACCAGGGCCTCGTCATAGCCCGCTGCGATGACCGCTTTGGCGGCGGCGTCAATGTCAGTGAATGTGCGGTTGCTGCGACCTGCGACAACCTTCCATCCGGGAATCTCCTCGCCTTTAAGGATTGCGTTGAGCGCGAACTCCTCAAGGTCGCCGTACCATGCCACAAGGCTCTTGCCGCGAACAAGCAGGTCGCCTATTTCGGCAAGGGTCAGGACAGGCGCGCCCTCGGAGGCGGCGTCCGCTTGCGGAGTCCCCGGCATGGGGACGTCCTTAAAATCCTCAAGGGCTGTATGGGCCTCGGCACGGGCGCGGCACTGCGCCCTTCCCCTGCAAAAGCGGCAATGCTCTCCGGGGACGAACTCCCCAAAGCCGCTGTACGCTTTCTGGGCTACGGCCTTAATGCCTTCGCCCCATGCCTTCAGCTCTTCCACAAGCAGGGTCTCGCTGGTCGGCTCGTCCTGTACGCGCGGCTGTACTATAGTCATGCGTACTTTTTTTATCATGCCTCCATAGAACGGCTCGTATTTTGCCAGTGCGCCTAACGCGTAAAGCCTTGTTTGCGGATTCTCAATGGCAGATACCGGGACGCCCTTGCCGTGCTTGTAGTCTGTTATGTCCAGCATGTCGCCGCCGATCATTATGCAGTCGCACGTCCCAAAGCCCTCCGGGATATAGCCGGTAAGGTCAACTTTTACCTCAGCATTGACAAGCGGCGGGCTGTTGTATCCCATTGCCTTTTCCGTCAAGTGTTCGACATAAAAGTCGGTGGTGCGATCCATCTCCTCCGTATACAGTGGCGCTTTTTTCAGGTTGTTGAGCCTGTTGGTGTAGGTGCGCTGGTTGATCGCCGTCGTGAACTTTTTGAGTACCTTCAGCTCGCATAGGCTATGGGCCAGCCGCCCCTCCTCGGCATATTCCGAGGTAGTCTCTGGAAATTGCGCCTCGTATCGAGGGGATGCGGTGCATAGTATCCAGCGCTCTGCCGATGACGCGGATAGTAAAGCGTGGGCGTTATTCGCCATTGTCTCCCCCCCCTTATACCTGC
>Ga0268262_10005592_pt1 | contig 12399 bp, 13 predicted proteins | sample TergutNc150P3_FD_190354 | JGI IMG/M metagenome (GOLD analysis project Ga0268262, IMG submission 190354) | Nasutitermes corniger P3 segment gut microbial community from laboratory colony in Florida, USA - Nc150 P3 (SPAdes) (version 2) | ecosystem: Host-associated > Arthropoda: Insects >... | reverse complement strand
ATTCATCGTGGCTTAATCTGGTAGAACGGTGGTTTGCGGAGATAACCAATAAGAGCATACGCAGAGGCAGTTTTGAATCGGTTGATGAATTAATCGCCGCAATAAAAAAATATATAAAAAGCTGGAACAAATCAGGCCGTACGTTTACCTGGACAAAAAAACCTGATGAGATACTTACTAAAATCCAGAAGGCTCGATCATTTTGAATTCTGTTTCGGACAGTACACTAGTTGGCATAATACTGACAATTCTATGGGAATCTTCTTGTTTAATATCTAACACTTTAATATATAGTTTAAATATTTTTCCCGGCATATCATTTATTACAATACCTTTTCTTTTTTCTAATTCAATGCTCGTCATATTTTTTTCAAAATATTCCCTTGCAATATCACTTTCAACTAAATATTCTGAGTATCGTTTTTCTCTATGTTTTCTAATATTTTCTTCAAATTCTACCTTCTGTTTTACTCTTTGTTCTTCTTCTATGTATTCCCTTTTTATCCTTTCATTATAATTTTTTATCAATATGATAGACAAAATTAGTCCAAAAACGAGAACGGAACTAATGGCAATAATTATCTTTTTCATACAATAATTCTAACCAAAAAATACAATTTTGTCAAGTGACATTTCGCATAACGTTCCGGCGGTAAACGACATTTTTTTGCGCCCGATAAGAGAAAATGCGAAGCAAAATACCACAAAAAGGCATAGCCCCGACTGTGTTTTTGCGGAAGCCGATCCACCGTAAAGCGGCGAAGCAGTTACAGTCCTATTAGGGACGTTATGTTTTTTATCTATGGTTTTAATATGCCATAAGCTTTTCCAATTTCATCTTCAGCAAATTTTTCATCCGGCAAAATCATTGATACTTTTGGATAAGGGATAAAATCCGTAAATATATTAAAATGCCATTCATAAATTTCCCTTGAATTTGTATTAACACTTGTAGAACTTTTATGTTTCTGTGTACCAAATGGATTAATACCAAGAGTATTCGCTAAAGTTTTTTCTGATTTCCCAGTTGTTGTGGCAGTTGATATTGTTTGAGTTCCAATATGAACCCTTTCACGAGTAACATCTTTAATATTACTTTTATTATAAATAACAAAATCACCAGAATCAGTTGATAAATAGGCACAAATATTATTATCATATATAAGCGCGTCTGTATAATAATAAAAATATGTTGCCCCCTTAAAATAATTTTCAACTAAATAATGAGCTATAGCATCACAATGATGTGAAATTTCAACTAATAGTTTTTCATCTGCATTTGCTTTAAAAGAATATTTTGTAAAACCAAATACAAAACTACCACCAATAAAAGCTACAAGTATTGCATAAAATGGATGTCCTGTATTAAATAATATTAATACCGCAACAACCAAAATAACCCACATAACAAGTTTACCAATATTTGCATTTCTAATGCTAGTTTTATGTTTTTCTATTGCTTTTTTCCCACCATCAGAATCAGCAAATCTTGGGAATTCTGCAAAATCATAAAGATTTACCTTGTCTGGAAAACCAGATAATTCCTTTTTTCCAATTTCACTCATATTTTCCTTCAAAAAATGATATTTTTATTAATTATATACCTTTTTTTTATTTTGTCAACACCTATTATTAATATAATTTTTGCGGTACAATCCAATGACATCGTACACAGTTATGTACAATGACATCGGAAACACTTTTCAGGAATTTTTTGTTAGCTGCATTATAGTGAAGTTGGGATCTATGAGTCCAGTGTCATTATTAATTGTGCCCAAAAGATAATTTCCAAACCATACTTTAGTTGGCTTATCAACAAATTCTTTTACCCCCGCGTAGTATCCTGCAAACGGATTCCAGACAAACACACGTTTTTGTTTTAGGTTTCAAAATCCCCTGTCGTTGACAATACGGACTTTAAAACCTCTCCCGTATCTGTGTTCAACATTTCCATCGGAATATTTTATTTCCGATTTTTTATATACGTCGGCGGGCACTTTCATTCCCAGCGCTTCATGCGGCCTCGCTTCGTTAAAATCTTTGCGCCACTGATCAAATACTTTTTGATGCTCGTTAAGCGATCCGTCAATTTGCCCTTACAGTTCGGTCTTCATGTCGTGGTGCATCCCTTCATGCCCGCCGTTCTGTTCGGGATGCCCGGGATCGTCGCGGTCAAGCTGTATTCCCAGCGTCATCCACCACACTGATAATTTTGTTAACCCCCAGAAATTAAGCACGTTCGCAAACGGCGGGCCGTTGTCGCTACGTATACACTGCGGTATTCCATATTGTTTAAAAACACGCTGGAAAACCTGTTTTACTGTGGCCTTATCGCCTTTTTCGACCACGTCTATCGTCAATATGTATTTGCTGTACTCGTAGCGTATGGTAAACGGGACAACACAAGAGTGACCATCAATACCGTTTATTTCTTGCTTAAAAAGCCCCATCCGGAGTTTGTATTGCTTTCAAAATACCACGGGTTTCCATCTGAATTAAGTTGATAGATACCAACTCCTATAACAGTAAATAAAACAAACAACACGATAACAGGAACTATCCAGCCAAATTTAAAACCATACATAAAATCCTCCTCAAATGTTTATGCTTATAATATATTGTTTGAAAGGATAATAAGCTGTTCTTAAATTGCTGTTGATTGTTCCAAAATTGCTTTTATCTGAATTATTGAAAAATTTATTAAAATGATGAAAAATATTCATTCTTTATCGGTTCATTATGATATAAATCCGGTATCGGTACTGCCATAAAATATTGGCAGAATTTTAATTTTGTTGTTGTCATTCAACAAAAGGAGTTATTATGCTGGATCATTTATATTTATTCATTTATGCAGTTGCCATGATGATGTTTCCCCGTATTTTTCCGGAAGATGAAACTACAGAAACAAAAAAATGCATGTATTGCCTCAGAAGGATAAAAATATCTCATGATAAATGTCCTCATTGCAGATCTACTGATTTTACTTTTGATGTAGATTGACAAAAAATACACAGCGCAGCCGTAGGTGTCCGAGAAGTCAGACCTATGGTCTGTTGTAAAACTTCTTCGGACACTTGAATGAATACTTTCTTGCACCTCAACCGAGCCCGAAGGGCGTCGAACCGAAGGTTCGCGGTTCCCCGCTTGATTTTTGTTGTCACAACTGCCTGTTTACAATAGGGATGCATATACTGCAAACTCTCCCTGTATCAGCCAGACTGCGTTCATCGTAAAGTTCAAAAGCAATCAAGTTATCGTCAAATTCATAACCTGAATTGGGAAGCCATTCGGAAAAAATAAATTTCCACGTATCTTTAAGTATTGATAAAAAATTATTCTCATTGGATGGAGGCGTTGAAAAAACCGCAAACAAGGCTTCGGGTATCGTATAAACATCATACTCAAAAGGTATAGTTACCCTTGATTTTGCTTCTACTCCGATAAGATATACAGATTTATCTTCATCCTTGAAAAAACAGGCTCCGTATTCCGCATGAAATTTAAGAAATGATTCCCCGTGTAATTTTTCCAGTCTTCCATCAGCCCTGCATTCTTCCCATAGTTCCTGAAGTTTATTAAGGGGTTTTCTTCCATCATCAATATCGGTAACAGGGCTTAGGGGATCTAAATAATGCGACACCGGAGACGAAATACTTACGGGCAGTTTTATTTTAAAAGCAAAACCTGCTAGCTTAAAAGATGTTTTCTTTGCTATTATTTTTGGTTCTACAATGAATTCGGAAATAAATTGATTGGACTTTGAAAGATCGGGTATTTTTGGAACATCGAATGTCGCGTAAGCGCGGTATATCTCCGGCGGACACCCAAAATAACGCCGGAACGCTTTTGAAAACCCTGAATGTGTTTCAAATCCGTAATCAACAGCTATGTTGATTATCTTACGTCCTGAATTAAGTTCGGAAGCAGCATAAGCAAGCCGCCTATTCCTGACATATTCCATAATGGAAGTTCCAACGCCGCATTGGAATATCCGGCAGAAATAATACGGAGAAAAACCCGCTCTTTCAGCAAGTTTTTCAACATTCATTTCTTCTTTTATATGTATATCGATGTATTGTAACATCTCCTGTAAAATGTTAATATGATCCATAGTTATCGTCTTCTTTACGATATTATACCATATATATTTTATACTTTATTGTTCCAAAATTGCTTTTTTTATAAATGATGAAAAATGTTCATTTTGCCCGCTTAAAATGATATAATATAAAGAAGGAGCTGCAAGTATGAAAAATTTGTTGGTAATTGTTATACTATTTTTGGCTTTCTGCCTTTTGGCGGTATGTAAAGTATCCAAACAGCAAAAAGAGCAAAAAATAGATCCAAGTACCCAAAACAAAAAATTGACCGGCGGGATAACATTTACAGCCAACAGCCGTGGAAATAAACCCCTGAGCGGTTCGCCTTATGGTTATGAAATGTGGACTCAGGGCGGGAATAATAACAAACTTATATGGTTTGGGCCGGATCAGGGGGGTGGAGCGGCTTTCAGAGTCGAATGGAACGACCCTGATGATTTTTTGGGCCGTGTAGGCTTTTGGTGGGGTAAGGGCGAAAAATACACCGAATACAAAAATATGTATGCGGATTTTAACTACACAAGGTCGGGACAAAACACCGCCGGTAATTATTCTTATATAGGGATTTACGGCTGGGCAAGAAATCCGGACGCCGAAAAGGCTGAAGACAAATTAATAGAATATTATATTGTGGAAGATTGGTTTGGTAATCAATGGCAGGCGGACACCACTCCCATGACCACTAATACAACAGGAGGAGAGGTATTGGGCTGTTTTACGCTGGATGGCGCAGTTTATGATGTTATTAAAAATGTGAGGATTCAAAAGCCTTCAATTGACGGAACCAAAACATTTGTCCAATACTTTAACATACGCCAAACGCCCCGCAAATACGGGACAATTTCCATTACCGAACATTTTAAGCAATGGGAGCGCATGGGTTTACTACTGGGCAATATGTACGATGCAAAGTTTCTTGTTGAAGCGGGCGGGGGCACAGGATGGCTGGAATTTACATACCTTAAATTAACGCAGGAAGATATTCCAAGAAACTGATGTTCCACATATAACCGGATGTATCCAGGAAAGATTCTTTATCTCGGAGGGTGGAGCTTCGCGGAGGAAAAATGGTTTTCGTACCAGAACTCCGTGGTTAATTCTTATATCTTGAACAACCCCGATTTTGACTTCGTCAACAGCCGTAATATTATATACCATTTGGGCCATAAATTTTTTATATTTTTTAAAATGATGAAAAATATTCATTATTAACCGATTCATTATGATATAAATCCGGTATCAATGCTGCCGTAATATATTGGCGGAGTTTGATTTTTTTCGCTGTCATTTGACAAAAGGAGTTATTATGTTGAATCATTTGAACTTATTATTTTATGCAGTTGCCATGAGAATGTTCCCCCGTATTTTTCCGGAAGAGGAAACTACGGAAACAAAAAAATGTATTTATTGTCTCAGAAGGATAAAAACATTTCATTATAAGTGTCCTCATTGCAGAACTGTTGATTTTATTTTTGATGTAGATTGAAAATAGGGTTAATTCCTGAACGAATGAAGCGGCGCCGGTATTCTGCCTCCGCGGTTGATAAAAATATCACTGCGGGCGGGATTTACCGCCATGATCGGCGCGCCTCCCAAAAGGCCGCCGAACTCCGCCCAGTCGTCGGCTTTTTTGCCCGGCACGGGGATAACGCGCACGGCGGTAGTTTTGTTGTTGACCATGCCGATTGCCATTTCATCGGCGATAATCGCCGAAATGGCGGAAGCGCTGGTGTCACCGGGCAGGGCGATCATGTCCAGACCGACAGAACACACCGATGTCATCGCCTCCAGCTTGTCCAGGCTGATGGCGCCTTTTCTCACCGCGGCAACCATGCCTTCATCTTCGGAAACGGGGATAAAGGCGCCGGAAAAGCCGCCGACATGGGTTGACGCCATAATACCGCCTTTTTTTACCATGTCAGTTAACATGGCAAGCGCGGCGGTAGTGCCGTGGGTCCCGGCGGCCTCAAGACCCATTTCCTCAAGGATGCGGGCGACTGAATCGCCTACCGCCGGAGTCGGCGCAAGAGACAAATCCAAAATGCCGAAAGGCACACCCAGCCGCCGCGCCGCTTCCATTCCCACAAGCTGGCCCATGCGGGTAATTTTGAAGGCTGTTTTTTTAATAGCGTCGGCAAGCTCGTCAAAACTGGCGCCGCTCAGGTTTTCCAGCGCGGCTTTTATCACGCCGGGGCCGGAAACCCCCACGTTCAGGCAGCTTTCCGCTTCGCCAACGCCGTGAAAAGCCCCCGCCATAAAAGGGTTGTCTTCCGGCGCGTTGCAAAACACCACCAGCTTCGCGCAGCCAATACCGTCTCTGTCTGCGGTTTTTTCCGCCACCTGTTTGATCACTGTGCCCATGAGTTTCACCGCGTCCATGTTGATACCGCTTTTGGTAGCAGCAACATTTATCGAAGCGCACACCCTTTCTGTTTGAGCAAGCGCCTGCGGCAGCGAGGCAATCAGCCGTTCATCGCCGCCGGAAAAGCCCTTCTGCACCAAAGCGGAAAAGCCCCCCACAAAATCAACGCCCAGATCAACGGCGGCCTTATCCAACGTTTGGGCAAAGGGAGTAAAATCGCTGTCTGTGCAGGAAGCGGCAATCAGGGCGATGGGCGTTACCGCAATGCGTTTGTTGATAATGGGTATGCCGTATTCGGTTTCTATATCCCGTCCGGTTTTAACCAGCGGGCCGGCAATGCGCTCAAGTTTCTTGCGGATATTTCTGCGGGTTGTTTCACCGGAAGATGAGGCGCAGTCCAGCAGAGACACTCCCAGCGTAATGGCCCGAATATCCAGCTTGTACCGCAGAAACATATCTATTGTTTCCTGAATTTCATGCGCTGTATACAACATTGTTTTACCTGTTAAATGCGATGCATTTCGCTAAAAACTTTTTCGTGCATTAAACTGATGGAAACGCCAAAAGAATCGCCCATTACTGAAAGTTCTTTTTTAACTTCTTCAAGGGCCTTCGCGCTGGATGAAAGATCCACTACCATCATCATCACAAAATTGCCGCTTAATACCGTTTGGCTGATATCAAGAATGTTAATGTTTCTCTCGGCCAGAAAAGCCGACACTTTGGCGATAATGCCGACCTTGTCGGAACCTACCACCGTGATGATTGCGTTCATTATTACTCCTTTTGTTGATCGATTTTATGCTCGGTTAAAAACAGGTCCAGCACGGTGAGAAACAAAATCACCAATACAGGGCCCAGAATAAGCCCATTGAAGCCAAAAACAATCAATCCACCCAAAATAGCAAAAAATATTATCAATGGATGAAGCTGTATACGGTCTTTCAGGAAGAAAGGCCGCAAAATATTATCAATACCGGAAATAAAAACCGCCGAGACAATCAGGAAAATAATACCGCCCGCGATATTACCGCCGGCGATTTTGAGAACAGCCAGGGGTATATAAACCAGCGTAGCCCCAACCAAGGGAAAAAACACCAGAAGAAAAGTTACCACCGAAAGAACCAGCGACCCTTTAATGGCGAAAATAGTAAAAATGATATATGCCACAATTGATTGCAGCAAGGCTACTATAATGTATCCAAAAAAAAGATTTCGGGTTATATCCTTAAATTTCGCCGTAAGAGTGCTGATATATTCGCTTTTTATCGGGATGGAACGTAGCGCCAACTGCGAAAGATAAGGACCGTCAATATAAAAGAAATACATTGAAAATGTCATTATCAATATATTTATTGAAAAACCGCCGATGTTACGGACAATATTGCTGCCCAAAAAAACCATGCGCTGCAGTTCATTGGTAATAAGATTCTTTATCTGATGTTCAATATTATCAGCGCTTATAGCAACCTGACCGGCGGAAACATCACGAATTAAATCTGATATTTTTTGAAAAAGTTCACGCAGATATTCCGGTCTTTCGTTTAACAGATCACGGGCATAGCGCCCCAACTCCGCGATTTGCCGAAAAAATATTGAAATCAGCAGTGAAATGGGGATAAGGACAATCGCAAGCGTTCCCAAGGTAAAAACCACCGCCCAGAAATTACGCAGTATTTTTCCCTTTATGGTGCTGAAATCAATCCCCCGTATCAGACGCTTGTGCAGGGGGCCTATTATAATATACAGCAGGACTGACCAGAGCAGAACCGAAAAGAACGGAGCAAAAAGCCTGCACACCGCCAGAAAAAGGAGGATAAGGATGGCTCCAAAAACATAATTTTGAATGGGCCGGTGTGAAGGTGTTAATTTGGGCTGTATATCGCTCATAATCCCGCTTTTATATTTCCTTTTAATATCATAGAATATAACGAGAAGTAAGACAAGGTATGAAGATTCTCTGCGTTTCCGACCAGATCGATCCCTTAGTATACTCACATTCGATAAAAAAACGATTCGCCGATGTGGATATGATTCTGGGAGCGGGAGACCTTCCGCTGGATTACCTGGATTTTATTGTTACCAACCTGAACAAGCCCCTGTTCTTTGTTTTTGGCAATCATCATGTTGAAGAAATGGATAATGACGATAAACCGGGAATCAGCAGTTTTAGTTCTACCCACCTGGGTTCAAAAATACGAAAGGAGGAAGGATTAATCGTTGCCGGACTCGGCGGTTCCATGCGTTACAACCGGGGGCCGAACCAGTTTACTGAATTTCAGATGTACGGTGAGATCGTGAAACTTATCCCCGCTCTGCTTTTCAACCGGATTTTCCATGGGCGTTATCTTGATATTCTCTTGACCCATGCGCCGCCGAAGGGCGTACACGACAAGCCGGATAAATGTCACAGCGGGTTCAAAGCCTTTCTCTGGTTTATGAAGATGTTTAAACCCAGGTATCTGGTTCATGGGCATATTCATTTGTATGATTTATCGGATGTCCGCCGCACCCGCTATATAAAAACCGAAGTCATTAACGCCTTTGGTCACTACATTATTGAGGAATAACAATGGAATACACAGGAGTTAAAAGCCTTGCCGCCGCCGATTTCAACCGTGCCAGAGGCCGGGCAGTGCTGTTAAAATTTCTGTCTTTTTTGAACACCGACAGAGATAAGATGCTTTCATTTTATGATGTAAAGGATATACTCAAACCGAAAAACCAGGTGTATAAGGGCAGCCAAACGGTGCCGATAAAACTTATCGTGGGCAGTGAAGGCCGTTATCATGATTTTAACCGCTTTTTTCTCCCTAAATCCGAACATCTGCGAAGCCGCTGGGAACGAGTAGACGAAGCCCATATACGGGATATTATTCTTCCGGCAATTCAACTGTATGAAATCGGAGGAGTATATTTTGTCCGCGACGGCAACCACCGTGTTTCAGTGGCAAAGACGCAGAATGTTGAATTCATTGACGCTGAGGTAATCAGTCTTTCCTCGGAAATTAATATCAGCCCCGATATGACCACCGATCAGTTAAAGGAAGCCATCATAGCCTCGGAGAAAAATGTTTTTTACGATAAAACCAAATTCGGCGAGTTAACCGGCGATATGTCGCTTGACTTCAGTACACCGGGCCGCTATGACGTGATTTACGATCATATCCTGGTACACAAATATTTCCTGAATGAATCAATGGAAGAAGAGATACCTTTTTCCGATGCCCTTGTTTCATGGTACGACAAAGTGTATAGTCCGGTACTCGCTATTATTCGGGAATGGTGGCTTTTGGCAAACTTTCCCGGCAGAACCGAAGGTGACTTATACGTCTGGATTGTCAAGCACTGGGATTTTTTGAAAAAGAAATACCGTGGTTATTCTCTTGCTGAGGCCGCAGGTGATTTTTCGCGAAAGTATGGTCAAAGCAAGGGAAGGTTTTTTCGATTTCTGGCCCTGTTGCTGGATCGTATTTTTGCAAGAAAATAGGCGCTCCTGGAAGAAGATTCACACAAAGACACCAAGAGGATCAAGGGGTAATTATCAGTAATTCGTAAGTTCTTGTTTTCATTCGTAACTTTTATGGGGATTTATCCATAAAAGTTTGTAAAGAAAGGGTGTTGCATGAAATTTTTCAACTTTCACTTGTAATTTTCATTCGAAATGTGGTAATATCATCCTATGAGCCAGAAAAATCCGTCTGACAGCGACACCGTGGTAATGATGAACCCACACTTTGTTCATTATAACTGCAATTTGCACAATGCAAGCTTAAAATTGCCTTCGGCAATTTTAAGCAGTGATCGCAATCAGGCAATCAGGCAATCAGGCAATCAGGCAATCAGGCAATCAGGCAATCAGGCAATCAGGCAATCAGGCAATCAGGCAATCAGGCAATCAGGCAATCAGGCAATCAGGCAATTATACACATAACCGTCTAAACCGTGTCAATAACTATACAAACTACTTAACATCGCTTTTCTCATCAACCATTAACGTTTCTTCAGTTAACATTTTTTCTCACTATTATTTTGTAAAAACGCCGGATCTTCGCGTATGCGGAGATACCGGCTTTTTTTTGCGCCACGGACGGCGCTCCTTCCATGTTTTAGATGGAAGACAATTTTAAGGAAAGGAGCTTTTCTATGAAAAACACAATCAACGTACTTTTAGTACGCGTGTTGGGAATTATTGCGCTGACTGCAATAATTGGATTCTCAATGACCGCCTGCGGCGGCGGCGACGCAACGCCATTGCCCATAATACCTCTGCCTGATGGCAATAAGATTCTCGTCAGCATCGCCGTAACCACACCGCCGACAAAAACCGCGTACACCATCGGCGAAGCATTGGACACAACCGGCATGGTGGTAACCGCAACCTACAGCGACGAATCAACGGCGGCGGTGACCGGCTATACTCTCAGCGGTTTTAGTTCCGCAACAGCGGGGGAAAAAACCGTTACCGTCACGTACGAAGGTAAGACGGCAACCTTTACCGTAACCGTCCATCCGGCTGGTACAACCCTTACCGGCATCGCCGTAACCACACCGCCGACCAAAACCGCGTACACCATCGGCGAAGCATTGGACCCGGCGGGCTTGGTGGTAACGGCAACCTACAGTGACGGTTCTACTCAGGTGGTCACCGGCTACACCACCAGCGGCTTTAGTTCCACAACAGCAGGACAAAAAACTGTTACCGTCACGTACGAAGGCAAGACGGCAACTTTCACCGTGACCGTTCATCCGGTTGGTACAACCCTTACCGACATCGCCGTAACCACACCGCCGACAAAAACCACGTACACCATCGGCGAAGCATTGGACACGGCGGGCTTGGTGGTAACGGCAACCTACAGTGACGGTTCTACTCAGGTGGTCACCGGCTACACCACCAGCGGTTTTAGTTCCACAACAGCAGGACAAAAAACCGTTACCGTCACGTATGAAGGTAAGACGGCAACCTTTACTGTAACGGTCAATGCGGCAACCCTTACCGGCATCGCCGTAACCACACCGCCGACCAAGACCGATTACAATCTTGGCGAGGAATTGAACACAGCGGGCATGGTCGTAACGGCAACCTACAGCGATGGTTCTACTCAGGCGGTTACCGGCTACACCACCAGCGGTTATGACAAAAACACGAAGGGAAACCATAAAGTTACCGTAACCTATCAGGGCAAAACCGCTGAATTTGAGGTTAACGTTATTGATCCGACCCTTCAAACCGTCGCGAAGCCCGTTGCGTCTCCGGCAGCCGGAACCTACACCGCGGCGCAGAACGTTACCCTGACTACCGCTACCTCAGGCGCGACAATCTACTACACCACCAACGGAACAGAACCCACAAAGACAAGTACGTTATATTCGAGCGCAATCAGCATCAGCGCGACCACCACCCTGAAAGCCATAGCCGTTAAAGAGGGCATGAACGACAGCGATATGCTGACGGCGGTGTATACCATAACCGTCAATAAGGTCATTACCAGTATCGCGGTAACCACACCGCCGACAAAAACCGTGTATATCATCGGCGAAACATTGAACCCGGCGGGCATGGTCGTAACGGCAACTTACAGTGACGGTTCTACTCAGGCGGTTACCGGCTACACCACCAGCGGCTTTAGTTCCACAACAGCGGGGCAAAAAACCGTTACCGTCACCTATGAAGGCAAGACGGCAACCTTTACCGTAACCGTCAATAAGACCCTTACCAGCATCGCCATAACCACGCAGCCGACAAAAACCACCTACGACATCGGCGACACATTGGACACGGCAGGCATGGTGGTAACGGCAACCTACAGCGACAGCACAACTCAGGTGGTTACCGGCTACACCACCAGCGGCTTTAGTTCCGCAACAGCGGGACAAAAAACCGTTACCGTCACGTATGAAGGTAAAACGGCAACCTTTACCGTAACCGTC
>Ga0268262_10005591_pt1 | contig 12400 bp, 13 predicted proteins | sample TergutNc150P3_FD_190354 | JGI IMG/M metagenome (GOLD analysis project Ga0268262, IMG submission 190354) | Nasutitermes corniger P3 segment gut microbial community from laboratory colony in Florida, USA - Nc150 P3 (SPAdes) (version 2) | ecosystem: Host-associated > Arthropoda: Insects >... | reverse complement strand
TTGCAATTATTTCCACTTTCAAAATCTGCGAAAACAAAGGAGGCAAAAAATGAAAAAGTTTAATCTATTCTCGCCAAAATTTGTTTTTGCGCTACTCGCATTATTTGCATTAACCTGCACAAATCCGGCAAAAACAACGCAAAAAGCGCCAGTTGTAGCGGGGGGCACAAGCGAAGAAACCAACACTCTCGCATATCACGAGGTGTTACCTGCTGTGGGCAGAGATGGCCGCAGCAAAACTGCCCTTTTATTCAAAACCCCAAACAGTTTTGTTGCTTCCGATGGTAACAAATTCTCTGCATCGGTTGCATTTGAAATAAGCGCATGGTTCAAAATAGACTCAATTCCGCAAAAATCCGCCATTCCATATAATTTAGTGGGGAAAAACAACATTTTTAGCCTCGCTCTTGTGAATGGTGCCTGCGGAGCGGAAAATCCCTCATTTGCATTCTTTTTAACAGAAGAAACTTCAATTTTTGCCTGCAAACACGCGGTTTTATCAAAAAATCCCGTTAAAGCGGGCTTATGGACTTTTGTAGAGGTAAAATGGGACGGTCGCTACTTAACTCTTTATCAAGATAACGTTCAGGTGGCAAAAGAAGAGCGAATTATGGCTGTTCTACCCTATTCCAATGTGCCAATTTATCTTGGCAAATCTGGAATTTCCTTTGCAATTGACGAACTTTCACTCAACACGGAGGCTCTATGACAATAGACGAAAACATAAATGAAGCCGAAGATGCCGTATGTATAGCAAATAACTCCGGCCGCATATTAACTGCCAACAAACGTTTTTGCAAAATGTTTGGCTTTAACCAAAGTGAGGTAAAGGGGCATTATTTGTGCGATTTATATCGCCACAAAGAAGTGCTCAACCAAATTTTGCAAAATATTCCAGAGCAAGACGATGTTCTGCAAACTAGAATGCGCACAAGAGCTGGTCGCAGCTTTCCCTGCCTTCTAACCTATCGCGGAACAAAATCCTTGGAAGGCATACCGCTGCTCAGGCATTCCATTCAGCGTTCAAGCCGCCAATGAAGATAAAATTCTCTTTGTTCCGGCTATGGAATAACCTTCGTTTTTAAGGTAATGGTGGATTTTCTTTAGGCGTTCTATGGAATCTGTATCATAGCGCCTTTGTGACCCAGCGGTACGGCTGGGCTTTAGGTAAAAATCAAATTCTTTTTCCCAAAATCTTAGCGTATGGGCTGCCACTTGCAGCATTTTGGCAACATCGCTAACCCTAATCGGGATATCCAAAGCCTGAGATGTATTATGTACTATCATATATTTGATAGTTATGCAAAAAATATGCCAGAATTCCAGATTTAGTCTTGTACGCAACGAACATTCAATAAGTTGCTCTTACTGTAATAGTCCCAGGACACGTACTCGCTATCATAGCTCATATACCTATTGTAGGCAGCATCACTTTCACTCTCAGTAGCACTCCACCAATAGCCATAGTTACCTATATCGCTAAAGCCGCCAGTGGGATAGCCATTGCCGCCTGGCAGGGCGGAAAATCCGTAATCGTCCGTGCCATTACCAGATATGCCATCATAATCGTTCCAATTCCATCCATAAGTAGCCTTCAATAGGGTTCCCTCAGACCAATCAACAGAATATATCAAATTATCCCATTCTTCATCGCTAGGAATATGCCAACCTCTTGGGCAGATGCCTTTATGATTTTCATCGCTTCCGTCCCACCATTCTTTATTGTATTTTGTACCTATGCTCATTGCCGTTGCCCAACTATAAAGCCTGCCATATTTGGAACAGTTAGCAGGGTCGTTATTATAACATTTGCTACCATTAACTTCGCAATTATAATTCTCCGCCATCCATACTTGGTCTCCAATTTTAACTGTCCTATAATCTTTTATATTGCAAGAACCACTAAAGCTAGACGAGGAAGGCTCTGACGAACTACTACTGCTACTACTTCGCCACCAATAGCCTCCACAAGTGTTGTCTTCGCGATAAATATCTCCAATGCACTCTCTGGTTTTCTTATATTCACATCTGTAGCTACTAGTATAGTCATAGTAAAGGCAATAAGTAGAATCTTGCCCCAAATAGTCACCACAAGTGCTATCTTTGCCATAATTACCTCCATCACAAGTTCTAATGCTCATATAGCTGCATCTGTAGCCTCCACTTATTTGATAAAGACAGTATATTTTCTCACCACAAGTGTCATCTTTACCATAATTATCTCCACTGCACTCTTTAATGCTCTTATATTCACATTTGTTATTGTAAATACAGTAGGCGTACAAATCCTGCTGTTCAGAGTCATCACAAGTTACGCACGGCATATTATCTCTGCTACTACAGCCTAAAATTGCAAAAACCGCTAATGTTGTAAATAGAAGTTTTCTCATAAATTTATCCCCAAATTTATGCCAAGTGTGCGGTTGTAAAAGTTGTAGCCGTGTTTATCGCTCATATCGGTAAAGCCATAGTTGTAAAACGCACCCATGTAGAACATATCTATATCAAAGCCAAAACCTGCACTCAAGCCAATGTCAAAAACATCGTCAAAAATATCAACATCACTGCTCACGCATAAGCCAATATACGGACCAGCATTTAACCTGAATGCAGAAAATTTGAACGAGGTTAATAATGGTAGTTCAAGGTAATGAGCGGTTACATCGTGCTTCTCGTCTCCCATTCCCTTTTGGATATACATGAGACCTGGTTGTATATGAAACACCTCGCTAGCAGCAAGGTCAAGGACAAAACCAAACTGCATTCCAAAAACATCAAGATAATCTCCTTTACCGCGTATATTTCTACGATAATATGGGTCATACGTATAATATTTCGCATAAATATGTGATAAGTTAATACCAACCCTAATGCCAAAAGATACCGCATTATTGTTTTCTTTATCCGAATCGCTTTTCTGGGCAATTGATGCACCTCCCCCGCCCCCATTAGGCGTAACTGGAATTGGCTCATAAGGCTCATCAACCACACATTCATTGGCAGATAATTTTTTAATTTCGTTCAAAAGTTCTACTATATTCATGCTAGCAACCGCACTCAAAAGCTTTTTGGGATCAAGCCCACCACCTGAGATGGCGGAATTCATAAGAGTTTGTACAAAATTTTGTAAGCTACCAAGTACTTTATCCACATCGGGGAAGCCTTCTGGCAATTCATTTTTTATACCATCTATCGGACATTGTACCATAAAAGACTTAGGCTCCAATTTTTTTCCACCAAACGAGGCAGGAGTGAGCATATCCTTTGCCAATTTTGAGGAACAATCCTGCAATTTATTTGGAAAACCCTCCTTTATTTTAAAAAGAAGTTCATTGATATTGTACGTTCTAGCACACTTTTTTTGTTCTACCACTGGAGCCAGAATTGCAGCAAGAGGCGGGGATAATGTCACAGTATCTTGCTGTGGAGGTACAAGAGTTGTATCGGTCACGGGAATAACAAGGGCAGTGTCTGTTGGAATAGGAGCCTCCTCAACAGTAAGGAGTTGCCCAGCAAGCTCGTTGGAAACCGCATTTAAGTCTTCCAGAGATTTAAGCAAGCGGTCTGTAGAAGCAGTTTTAACAACTTGAGAATCCGTAATTTTTATAAGACGTGCAAATATGGAATTAGTACCCAATACCTCTGTTATGCTCACCACGCACACATAATCCGTACCATAAATTTTGGCTACTTGGATAATCCAAGTTAAATCACTCTTGCCGCTCTTAGCAAGTTCCTCATAAAAGAATACGGGGTCACCTATTTCTGTGTATATGCCACTTTGTACCATAGCCTCAAGCAGTTTGTTACCCAAAGATTTATTTATACCTACACCCTCTGCGCCATACGCATAAACAGCAAGTCTTTCAGGAGCCTCCTGCGCAAAGCACAGAGCAATCCCTAAACTCAATATCAGTGCAATTTTAGTGAGTTGTGTTTCCATTGTTTTACTTGGCTGTCTGGCACATCTGTGCGGATGTAGAAGATTGCCTAGTTAAGCAATCACTCCGAGAGCAACACTTCCATCATCTTCTTACCAGCAGTAGCAATGGGAGTTCCGGGGCCAAACACACCAGCAACACCAGACTTGTACAAAAAGTCATAGTCCTGTGCAGGTATAACTCCGCCAGCAACAACCATAATATCTTCGCGGTTTAGCTTCTTTAACTCTGCAATCACAGCAGGTATAAGAGTTTTGTGACCAGCGGCAAGGCTGCTCACTCCTAGAATATCATCATCGTTTTCAACTGCCATGCGAGCAGCTTCTTCTGGAGTTTGGAAAAGAGGACCAATATCCACAGTGAAACCCATATCTGCGTAACCGGTGGAAACAACCTTGGCTCCCCTATCGTGACCATCTTGACCCATTTTTGCAACCATTATGCGTGGACGGCGACCGTTCTTTTTTTCAAAAGCATCGGTCATGGACTGAACTTCTTTGAACTCTGCGTTGTTTCCTATCTCTGCGCTATACACACCATTTATCCTGTGAATTACCGCATTGTAGCGGCCAACAACTTTTTCAACTGCATTTGAAATTTCGCCAAGAGTTGCACGAACTCTAGCTGCTTTTACCGCCAAGTCTAGCAAATTAGCTTGGCTCTTTTTGCCTGCTTTCCATTCTTCAAAGCAATTTGTTATGGCTGTAACTGCACTATCCACATCGGCTTGGTTTCTGTTTTTGCGAACCTCTTCTAATCTGGCAACTTGGCTGTTGCGAACTGCCGTGTTATCCACTTCCAAAATATCAAGGGCATCTTCTTGAGCAAGGCGATATTTATTAACACCTATTATGGCATCTGTTCCGCCATCTATGCGAGCTTGCTTGCGAGCAGCAGCTTCTTCAATGCGGGTTTTGGGAATGCCTTTTTCTATTGCGCTTGCCATTCCGCCTTCGGCTTCAACCTCTTGGATTAGCCTCCAAGTTCGGTTTGCGAGTTCCCTTGTTAAATATTCAACATAATAAGAACCAGCCCAAGGGTCAACCGATTTTGTGATTCCTGTTTCTTCTTGAATGTAAAGCTGAGTGTTGCGAGCTATGCGCGCGGAGAAGTCCGTTGGCAAGGCAATTGCTTCGTCTAAGGCGTTTGTGTGCAGGCTCTGTGTGTGGCCAAGGCCAGCAGCCATAGCTTCTATGCAGGTGCGAGCCACGTTATTAAAGGGGTCTTGCTCGGTTAGAGACCAGCCGCTTGTTTGGCTGTGTGTGCGTAGAGCCATTGATTTTTCTTTTTTGGGATTAAATGTTTTTACAATTTTTGACCACAGCAAACGACCTGTGCGCATTTTGGCGATTTCCATAAAGTGGTTCATGCCAATGGCCCAGAAGAAAGAGAGGCGAGGCGCAAAATCATCAACGTGCATACCGGCTTCTATACCTGTGCGGATATATTCCCAGCCGTCTGCAAGTGTGTATGCGAGTTCTATGTCGTTGGTTGCACCAGCCTCTTGCATGTGATAGCCAGAGATTGAAATGCTGTTGAACTTGGGCATATTCTGCGTGGTAAAGCTGAATATGTCGCCTATTATTTTCATTGAGGGTTTGGGTGGGTAAATGTAGGTGTTGCGCACCATAAATTCTTTTAGAATATCGTTTTGAATGGTACCTGTGAGTTTGGCTTGAGCCACGCCCTGTTCCTCGGCGGCTACTATGTAGAAAGCCAGTACCGGAAGCACTGCTCCGTTCATGGTCATTGAAACAGACATTTCGCCAAGCGGAATTTGGTCAAACAAAACCTTCATATCTTCTATTGAACATATACTAACACCTGCTTTGCCCACATCGCCAACCACTCTGGGATTATCGGCATCGTAGCCTCTATGTGTGGCAAGGTCAAAAGCAACGGAAAGGCCTTTTTGCCCGCTAGCGAGGTTGCGGCGGTAAAATGCGTTGGATTCGGCTGCTGTTGAAAAACCCGCATATTGGCGAATTGTCCAGGGTTTCATAACATACATTGTGGAATATGGTCCGCGCAGAAATGGTGCCTTGCCTGCGGCATAGTTGAGGTGTTCCATTCCGTTTAGGGTTTCTTTGCTGTAAACCGGCAGTACTGGTATTTGCTCGGATGTCATTGTTTGCAAGGCATCAAAATTGGGCAACTTGCCTGAATCTATGACTTCTTTTTTCCAATCTTCAAAGCTTTTATTAGCGCCTGCTTTAAAGTCTAGTGAACTCAAATCCGGTTTCATAGCAAAATCCTCTATATAAGTGTTTGGGGTAATATAGAAAATAAGTTTGCGCCAAAAGGCGCAAACTTATTTTACTTAAGCATCTGTAGAATACACTTTCTCTTCGTAAAGCGCAGTGGCGCACATATATTCGCGGTTCATTTTTGCTATGAACTCAACCGAAATACCTTTGGGGCAAGCCGCTTCACATTCAAAGAGATTTGTGCAGTTTCCAAAGCCTTCTTTGTCCATTTGTTCCACCATAGCGAGAACTCTTTTTTGAGCTTCTACCTTGCCTTGGGGCAAATACGAAAGGTGGCTCACCTTTGCAGAGACAAAGAGCATTGCAGAAGCATTTTTGCAAGCCGCAACACAAGCTCCACAACCTATGCAGGCAGCCGCATCAAAAGCGCGATCTGCATCTGCTTTTGGAACGGGAAGCGTATTTGCTGGCGGTGCGTTTCCGGTGTTAATGCTCACAAAACCGCCAGCTTGTATAATGCGGTCAAATGCGCTTCGGTTCACCGCGCAGTCCCTTATAACAGGGAATGCGGCAGAACGCCACGGTTCTATAACTATGGTATCACCGTCCCTAAATTTGCGCATGTGAAGCTGGCAGGTGGTAACGAGAGTGTCTGGGCCGTGAGGCATACCGTTAATCACAAGCGAGCACATACCGCAAATGCCTTCACGGCAGTCGTGGTCAAAGGCAAAAGCTTCTTTGCCTTCTTTCATAAGCTGTTCGTTCATAATGTCTAGCATTTCCAAAAAAGACATATCTGGAGAAATGTTAGACAATTTAACGGTTTCAAAGTTCCCTCTTGCTTGGGCATTTTTTTGTCTCCAAGCCTTTATAGTGAGATTCATATTTTGTTCGCTCATTTGTAGCTCCTTGTCATAAGGTGTACGTTCTCAAATTGCAACTCTTCTTTATTTAGTTCATGTGGCTTATTTTCACCCTTCCATTCCCAGGCTGCAACATGACAGAATGTATCATCATTGCGTTTTGCCTCGTTATCTGGGGTTTGATGCTCTTCGCGGAAATGACCGCCGCAAGATTCTTCCCTGTAAAGGGCGTCTTTTGCCAGCAGTTCTCCGAATTCCAAGAAATCTGCAACACGCATGGCGTTTTCCAAATTCTGGTTAAAGGAGCCGTTTTCGCCAAGAACATTGACATTTTTCCAAAACTCATCGCGCAAACCCGGAAGTGCAGAAATTGCTTTCTCAAGACCGGCTTTATTGCGACCCATTCCAACATTCTCCCACATAATGTGACCCATTTCTCTGTGGAACTCGGTAACCGTTTTTTTGCCGTTTATGGAAAGCAAGCGGTCAATAAGTGCTTTTGAACTTTTTGCCGCATCTACAAATTCTGCCTGAGCGGAATTTACTTTGTCTAGTTTGTTGCCAGCAAAATAACCGCCAAGGGTGTATGGAATAACAAAGTAGCCGTCTGCAAGCCCTTGCATAAGAGCAGATGCCCCTAAACGGTTTGCACCGTGGTCAGAGAAATTTGCCTCGCCCAAAACAAACAAGCCCGGAACAGTGCTTTGCAAATTGTAGTCCACCCATAAGCCACCCATTGTGTAATGGCTTGCCGGATAAATGCGCATAGGCGTTTTGTATGGATTCTCATCAGTGATTTTTTCGTACATCTGGAATAGGTTTCCATATTTTGCGCTAACCGCGTTTTCGCCAATGCGTTTAATGGCATCTCCAAAATCCAAAAACACAGCACGTTTAGACGAACCAACACCAAGACCGTTATCGCAAACCATTTTTGCATTGCGGCTTGCAACATCTCTAGGCACCAAGTTTCCAAAGCTCGGATATTTTTCTTCTAAATAGTAATAACGCTCTGCTTCTGGTATATCACTTGGCCTGCGAACATCGCCAGCTTTGCGAGGAACCCAAACTCTGCCATCGTTTCTCAGAGATTCAGACATTAAAGTTAGCTTGCTTTGGTGGTCGCCTGTTACTGGAATGCAAGTTGGGTGAATTTGTGTGTAGCAGGGATTGGCAAACAAAGCACCTTTTTTATGTGCACGCCAAGCTGCACCCACGTTTGAGCCTTTTGCATTTGTGGAAAGATAAAACACGTTTCCATAACCGCCTGTTGCAAGGCAAACCGCATCTGCTTCGTGGCATTCCAATTCGCCAGTTATCAAGTTTCTAACTACAATGCCTCTCGCTTTGCCACCCACAAGAACTATGTCCATCATTTCGCGGCGAGAAAATAATTTAACAGAGCCTTTTGCAACTTGGCGCATCATAGATTGATAAGCACCGAGCAAAAGTTGCTGCCCTGTTTGACCGCGGGCATAAAAAGTGCGGCTAACTTGTGCGCCACCAAAGGAACGGTTGTCTAAAAGACCGCCATATTCCCTGCCAAATGGAACGCCTTGAGCCACGCAGTGGTTTATGATTAAGTTTGAACATTCTGCCAAACGGTGAACATTTGCTTCGCGAGCACGAAAATCTCCGCCTTTAACGGTATCGTAAAAAAGGCGGTGAATTGAGTCGCCATCGTTTGGATAGTTGTGCGCTGCATTTATGCCGCCTTGTGCTGCAATTGAATGTGCACGGCGAGGGCTATCTTGAATGCAAAAACTCTTTACATTGTAGCCAAGTTCGCCAAGAGAGGCAGCAGCAGAGGCACCAGCGAGGCCGGTTCCAACAACTATAACTGTGAATTTTCGCTTGTTAGCCGGATTTACCAGTTTAAGCTCGAATTTGTGGCGTGTCCATTTTTCCGCAATTGGACCGCCCGGAATATTGGATTCTAATTTCATAGCTCGTCTCCTTCTTCTGAATCTTCTTCTGCCTGTGGATTATCACCGTCTTGATGACGCTTCTTCTTATCCCTTTTGTGCTTTTCTTTGAGTTTCATAAAAGCTTCGGGTGTTTTTTCACCCTCAAAAATCGGGCCTTTTCTTTCTACTATTAGGCTCGCTTTTTCTGGGAATTTTGCGATTCTACCGGCTTTTCTCTTTTGTTCTTCAAGAGGTTGCTCTGAAAGAATTTTCAAAGCCTCTTGATAGCTCGGTTTTTTTACCTGCTCAATAATTGCCTTTGCCTCTTCGTTTCCGTTGACAACATAAAAAGACCAAGCCGCGGTTACCGCAAAACCCGTTGCAACAACAACACAATATGCAATGGCTAGCTTATCTATTATAGGAGTCCATTTTTGGTGATTTATGCCCATAGTTTGGAATGCACTGGAAATGGCATGCCACAGATGAAAGCCTAAGACTACCATAAGAGTTAGGTAAAACACTGCAAATAAGGGATTGCCCAAAACCTCAACAGTGGTGAGCCACATGTCGCGAACAACTTTGCCATCTGCAACATCTGGGTTTATATAATAATAGTGTATTCCATTGCGAACGGTTAAAATATGCCATATAACAAAGGTTATAATGCAAAGCCCAGTCCAAATCATCCAGAATGTGGGGAACTGCTTTTTGCCTTTGCGCGTATCAACTGCATAGCGAGCGGAGCCGCGAGCCTTGTAGTTCTGCAATTTTAGCGTTATTGCCAAGTACAGATGTATTATGAAAATCACAGCCAAACCGCTCTCAACGGTGTATAAAAACAGCTTGGATTTGGTTAAAAGCGCGGAATACGTATTGTATGACGCTTGAGCATCTGCCGCAGAGGGCAAGAGCAGTTGAAGGTTACCAGCCATGTGACCCAGCAAAAAAAGCACCAGAACACAACCGGTAGCACCCATAACCTGCTTCTTTCCTATGGAAGAAGTGAGGTATGTTAAAAGCCATTTCATTTGTAAATTCTCCTAAAAACTAATAATCGCAAGTAAATATAGTAAATATCTAGCAGGCATATCCGCTTTTTTCCACTTCCAAAGCAAGCTCCGAGCCTCCACTCCTAGCTATTTTGCCATTTATTAAAATATGCACAAATTGGGGCTTTGCATAGTCCAGAAGGCGTTGATAGTGCGTAATTAGAACAACAGAACGCTCTGAATTCATCAAATTATTTATACCATTTGCCACAATTTTAAGAGCATCTATGTCTAGCCCGGAGTCCGTTTCGTCTAAAAAAGCCAGTGCAGGCTCTAAAATTGCCATTTGCAAAATCTCGTTTCTCTTTTTTTCACCGCCACTAAAACCCTCATTTAACCCACGCTCCTTGTAGCGAGAGTCCATTTTCAAAAGCTGCATTGCACCCGCCATTTTTTCTTTGAATTCGTTTTCACCGAGTTTAGGCAAATTGAGAGCCTTGTGCTTTGCATCTATAGCCGCACGTAAAAACTCTTCGTTGCCAAGCCCAGCTATTTCCAAAGGATATTGGAACCCTATAAAGAACCCTGAATTTGCCCGCTCCGAGACAGATAGCTCAAGCAAATTTTTTCCAAAAAATTCCACGCTGCCACCAGTGACCTTGTACCCAGGATGCCCAGCTATAACCTTGGAAAGCGTACTTTTGCCCGCACCATTCGGTCCCATAATAGCGTGGATTTCTCCTTTGCCAATAGACAAGTTCAATCCTTTCAGAATCTCCGTGCCATCGGCTAAAGAAGCGTGTAAGTTTTTTATTTGGAACATTGGGGGGAATGTAGAAAAATCCTTTTGTCAGAACCCCGATGACCAAAATAGTAAGGAATGCCCATCTATTTCACCCGACTATCAGGATTCTAAGAATTTTTCAGAATGAACCTTATTTTTTGGCTTTTTTTAAAAAAATGCACATTTTTGCAAACACTTGTTTGCAAAATTACGATTTCTGAATTTTTTTTCCCTTTTTTTACGTCTAACAAGTAGAAAGAAAAAAATAGGAGACCTTTCTATGCAAGACAACCTACCCGAATTATTAAGTCCAAAAGTGGACGTAATTTTCAAATTGCTGTTCGGCGATGAACGGAACAAAGATTTGACTATCAGCTTCATAAGCGCGGTCTTAGGCTACAAAGACGGCGAATTGGAGGACATTTCCTTTTATGATACACACCTGAAAAGGGAGAGTGTGGACGATAAGCTGGGGATTTTGGATGTGAAAGCCAAATTCTCTAACGGGAATGTTATAGACGTGGAGATGCAGGCGTACAGCGTTCCTGATGTAAGAGGAAGGATATCGTATTACAGGTCGCATCTGCTTACCGAGCAGCTAGGTACGGGAGACCCGTACTCAAAGCTAAAGCCTGCTAAATCCATAATAGTGGCAGATTTTGATTTTGTCCCAGAATCGGAGAAATGCCACACTATTTTTCAAACGCTGGAAAAAGACGAGCATTTCCCTTTCAACGATTTGGAGGAAATACACGTTCTTTGCTTGAAAAAATTATCTAAATTAGATAATGAGAGATTGCGTGAATGGTTGAGGTTCATTAACTCGGAGAAAAGAGAGGAATTTATGGAATTGGCAGGAATAGATCCAGTATTTGTGAAAGCCGTAGATGTTTTGGCTACGTTCAGTGCGGATGATTATAACCGGATGCTGTATGAGGCTAGATTGAAGGAGTGGCGGGATAATAAATCTAGGATGGATGGAGCTCTCAACGAGCAACGCAACGAAATTCTAGCCCTCATAAAGAAAGGCTATACTGCCGCCGACATTGAGAATCACCTTCTCAAACAAACCCGCCCAGCAACTGCCTAGCGGTGGGCGCGTAAAAGCGCCTTCAGTCCTGCAAGCAACGAACACTGAACAAGCCGCCCTTATTGTCGTTGTACCTGATGACATCCTCGTTGCTGAAGTACATGTACCGGTAGTAGGCGTAGTTAGCACTGCTCTCCGTAGCACTACTCCACCAGTTGCCGTTGTTGCCGACATTGTTGAAATTGCCATCCGAATTGCCGTTGCCGCCCGGCAGGGCGGAAAAGCAGCGGAAGCTTTGACGCAGCTAAGGAGTGGTTTCATAAGAAAAAACTCCAAAGTGTTTTTGTTTGCTCTTCTGCATTGCTGCAGGTGGGAGCGTTCCGCTGGACTGCTTAAGGGTCGCTCCTGCAATCCTTGAGTTGGCATTGCAGAATTCTGCCCGTAATAAATTCAATAAACTTTCAATTTGCTGATTCAAAAACCCCCATTGTTCAATGCCTATCTGATGCAAATCTTTCAATACCCTTACATCCACGCGCAGTTTGTGGATTCTTGCTGCGCTTTCGGCAAGCTCCGGTTTTCCCTGCACATTGTTGGCCATCAAATGCAAATTTTCCACTATGTCCACAGCATTATTTCTAACCCTTGCCCCAAGTTCATAGCGAAATTCCCTTGG
>Ga0268262_10005590_pt1 | contig 12403 bp, 8 predicted proteins | sample TergutNc150P3_FD_190354 | JGI IMG/M metagenome (GOLD analysis project Ga0268262, IMG submission 190354) | Nasutitermes corniger P3 segment gut microbial community from laboratory colony in Florida, USA - Nc150 P3 (SPAdes) (version 2) | ecosystem: Host-associated > Arthropoda: Insects > Digestive... | reverse complement strand
TTAATGAGGACATTTGTCAAAAGCTGGGCCTGGAATTAACAGGCCCGGAGCCTGGGGTTTTGGCAGACGGCTCGTCTGTTGTTTGCCAAATGACAGAAGGGGTGGAAGTCCACTGGAAAAACAGGCAAACGGTTTGCCCCGCGATTGTCGTTCCCGGCGCTGATGAAATTCTTTTTGGGGCATTGCCGATGGAAGGTTTGGATTTAATAGTCCACCCCCGAAAAGAAGAAGTTGTCGGCGCTCATGGCGATACGACATTGCGTTTGATTAAATAATGTAGAATTAGGAGGCTTATATGAGTACGGTAAGAACAGAAGTTACATTAAAGAACGCTGTTGATGTAGGGGACGTAAAACGCGGGTACATTACGGAAGAGCGGGTTCGTGCGCTTACGGTAGATGCTGTTGTTGATACCGGGGCATGGACGCTTGTTATTAATGAGGACATTTGTCAAAAGCTGGGCCTGGAATTAACAGGCCCGGAGCCTGGGGTTTTGGCAGACGGTTCGTCTGTTGTTTGTCGAATGACAGAAGGGGTGGAAGTCCACTGGAAAAACAGGCAAACGGTTTGCCCCGCGATTGTCGTTCCCGGCGCTGATGAAATTCTTTTTGGGGCATTGCCGATGGAGGGCTTGGATTTAATAGTCCACCCCCGAAAAGAAGAAGTTGTCGGCGCTCATGGCGATACGACATTGCGTTTGATTAAATAGAAGACAGGTAGCAGTGAGCAGTTAGCAGTTAGCAGTGAGCAATGAGCAATGAAAGATACAGCAATCTTAACATTGTTCACTGTTCACTGTTCACTCTTCATTTGTATAAGAGTTCCAGCATTTTTTCGCCGTAGCGTTTTCCAAGTTCCTTGTAACCGTCAAAGCTGAAATGTATCCGTTCATTTTGATCGCCGCTGTTTGGAGCCCAGCCTGGGCATCCGTCCGAAGAAATAATAAACGCGGTGTCGGGCAGGTCGGCGAAAGCGCCGGGGATTGAACTGATATTGGGATTGCTGTTGCCTACCGCCTGGCCCGCGAGGAAGGGAACTTTGCCCGGCCTCAGATCAAGGTCTTCGCACAGATCGTCATATATTTGCCTTACCATTTGGGCATAGGGTTTTTCGTCCAGCCCGCCTCCGGATTCGCCCTGATGCATGATTATGCCTTTGATAACGCCTTCTTTCTGGGCAATCTTTGCCAAATCAACCAGGCGTTTGTACGGGTAATCAACGGTGTCAAAATCCGCTTTTGGAATTGAGTTTATGCTTGAATCAACATACGCGACAGCCTGATTCCGCATCCAGTCATCCTGCCCCTTGATATAGTTTTTGAACACGTCTATGTCTTTTGAAAAAAGGTTTATTTTACAGCCGTCAACGGCAACAACAATTACGCCGACTTTAATGTCCTTATCGGCGACCGCCTCGGCAATGGTTCTCCCGAAAAAATCCGCAGGGGAAAGCCCGTTGCCCTTCCGTACCAGCGGCGGTTTTGCCTCAGACCATTCGCCCTTTTTCCGGCTGTACGGATTCTTGTTATCATTCGCCGCAGCCATTACCACAAAATTATCCGGTGGAGTGTCGAATCCGTTAGCCGCAACCCATGCCGTACTGTCTAACGATCCTCCCGACGCGCCTGCGGACAGTCCCAGATACCCTACCATGTTGGATTGTCCAAAGGCAAGGTAGATATGGAATTTTTCCTTTGGATCGGTTACCGTCGGCGATTGCTGACCGGGTTCTTTACCGTTATCATTTGTGCAAGCGGAAAACATAAAAACTCCTGCGGCAATGATCCCGAGAATCACGCCGGCTACGCATGTAGTTCTTTTTTTCATGATGAATTTTCTCCTTGATCATAATATAGTAAAATTATACCTTGGTCAGTATATAAAAAAAGCGTTTTTTTAGTATCTTTAGTATATTTTTATATAATGTCAACAAGTTAAGATATGGAGGAAGAATAAAAACCACGGAGGGGGGAAAAAATTAGGAATGAGGAATGAGGAATGAGGAATAAAGATGGGGACAGGAAGAATAAAAACCACGGAGAATAGCTATAAGCCGGCCACCGTAAAGAAAGATGCGGCGGCCTGTCAAACAGGACGACCGCGAATAGGAGTACGGTGTACCACACCCGATAATCGCTCCTGGCCCTTATTTTTTAGAGTTATTTTTTAGAGGTTTTCTCGTAAAAGTAAAACTGCTGGTTATTTTCATCAGATGAGCGCGAAATAGGGGGGCCTGGTTTATTGATTGTAAAGAAAACTATGGATACAATATATTACAGCCGTGAAGAGGAATTAAGGAGGGACAATGAATATCAAACAGGAGAGGGTTAGCAAGTCAAAAATTGTGCTGACGCTTAACGGGCGGCTTGACACGTTAAACGCCCCGCTGCTTGAAAGCAGGATTAAAGAGCAGGAAGAGATAACGGAACTTGAACTTGATTTTAAGGGGGTTGATTATATTTCAAGTATGGGCCTTCGGGTTCTGCTTGCGGTAAAAAAAGAGTTGAAATCGGAAGGCGTCAGGCTGACAATAAATAATATGCAGGATTCCGTTCATGAAATTTTTGAGATAACCGGTTTTTTAAGCCTTATGGCGCAGGAAGAAGGGGACATCTAAAAACCCCGGTTGGATTTTCTATACAAGCGTTTTGAAAAGATCGGCGGCGGCAATTATGGCCGGCCTGTTCAATTCCGAAGGGGCGATGCCCGAAGCCGGCATGTCAAACGCAAGCTGAAAGGCATAAGGCGCTTTAAGCGTTTTTTGGAAATGTTCGATATTCCTGCTTATGCCGTGCTGTGATGATGATTTTACCTCTACCATCATGAACGGCTTTTTATCGCGGGCGATGAGAAAATCCACTTCATGTTTTTGCTTGTCGCGCAGATAATAAAGCCCGAAATCTCCAAGCCCGCAGGCATTCCACCAATGGACAGCTTTTAGCAAATGTGACGCGGTAAGATTCTCCCTTCTTGCCCCCATATCGGCGACGCTGCTCCAGTCCCAAAGGTAAATTTTTGGCTGTTTACGCAGGGAGTTGGCGACGTTTGCCGACCAGGGCTGGATTTGAAAACAAATGTACAGCGATTCGAGAAGCGTAATCCATGCCTTTACGGTGTCGTCTTTCACGCGCAGTTCATTGGCAAGGTTTGCCATTACTGTTTGCGAACCCACTTGCGCCGCCAGCAATTCGCCCAGAACTTCAATTTGCCGTACATCCTGCACTCGGCTCAGGTCGCGCAGATCCTCCCGGAAAACCTGCTCTCTGCGTGTTAACCGCCAATTATTGTAAAAACGTTTGCTGGCCTTGAGAAAAGGCTCGGGGAATCCTCCGAAAACCAGAAGCGTGTCAATAACATCAGCGGGAATTCGCGCCGGCTTCTGAAATACGCTGTCCAAATCCACCGGCGATCCGACTGCTTCCCGCGCTGAAACGGGATGTACCGTGAAAGGGAAATACCGTCCTGTCAGGCTGTCGCCGCCGCGTTTATAGACAGCCAGACGCGCACTGCCTGATACAATGATGCTCCGACCCTCGCCGTAACTGTCAAAAAAACCTTTTAATAAATTTTTCCAGCGCGGGTACTTGTGGATTTCGTCAAATATTACTTTGTGCTGTTCCTTTGCCGGTGTCTGGACATTTAAATCCCCCGCAATACTTTTTACGCCGCCCAGGATCACCGAAGCGTCATCCACATTGTCGTAGTTGAAATAACGCGCCGCAGGCAACGCCGCCAGTGCCGTTGTCGTCTTGCCTACCTGGCGCGCCCCCGACAGGAAAACCATCTGCCTGTTGACTGAAAAATGATCGGTTATCAATTTGGCGTAAATTCTCTTTATCATTACTTCAATAATATGTCAAAAGGGTATTTTTGTCAATTACCAAATACACCTATTATTGGATTTTGGTAATAACTTTTTTCCAGTTGGCTGGATTTTGGTAAATACCGGCAGTCTGCAAAATATGGCGGTTTAGCCTTGCAAAGCCGCTCGTTTTACTGTACCCTTTATAAAAGGGGAGTATACACTATGAAAAAATTTATGGATGAAAATTTCCTGCTTACAAACAGGACGGCGGAAAAACTCTACCACGAGGCGGCTGCCGGCGAGCCGATTTTCGACTACCACTGCCATCTCGTGCCGAAAGAAATTGCCGATAACATCCGTTTTAAAGACCTTGCTGCGGCATGGTTAGGCGGCGACCACTATAAATGGAGACAGATGCGCTCCAACGGGGTCAGCGAAAGGCTTATCACCGGCAACGCAGATCCTTACGATAAATTCCTTGCCTGGGCGGATACTGTCCCCAGGCTTATAGGGAACCCCCTGTACCACTGGACGCATCTTGAACTGCAGCGCTATTTTGGCATTACCGAGGTTTTGAATCCAAAAAGCGCCCCGGAAATATGGAAAGCCGCCAATGAAAAACTTGCCAATGACCCCTCCTTTTCGGTGTTTGGGATTTTTAAGAAATTCAAAGTTTTTGCCGTGGGAACAACCGATGATCCGGCGGACAGCCTGGAATGGCATGAGAAAGTAAAAAACGCGACGGAAACCCTGGTGCTGCCCTCATTCAGGCCCGACCGTGTCGTTAACATAGAAAAGCCCGATTTTGCCGGATACATCGCCGCACTTGGAAAAGCGGCGGGGAAAGAAATAAAATGTCTTGATGATCTGTTAAGCGCAATCCGTGACCGTATTGATTTCTTTCATAAAACCGGCTGCCGCATTTCGGATCACGGCCTGGATTTTGTGCCGTATGTCACAGCCTCCGACGATCCCTGCCTTGCCCGCCCCGCTGAAATAAATTTCAGCCAATGGGAAAAGGAAATGAAAGACGTTTTCGCACAGGCCCTGTCCGGAAAAAAAACGGACGCAAGGGGAGCGGAATCATGGAAAACCTTTTGCCTTAATTTTTTTGGGGAAGAATACGCGAACCGGGGCTGGACAATGCAGATACACGTATCGGCGATTCGCGGTAACAACAGCGCCGCGCTTGCCACGATTGGCCCCGATACGGGCTTCGACGCCGTGGCGGATTACCCTGTCGCGGAAAAACTCGCCCGTTTTATGGACCTTCTGGGTTCCAGGGGCAAGCTGCCCAAAACGATACTCTACAGCCTTAACATTAAGGATCTGTACTCAATGGCGACTCTCATGGGCTGTTTCCAGGGCGAAAAAGACCCCGTTATAAAAGCGGTTCCCGGCAAGGTACAGCTTGGTTCAGGCTGGTGGTTCCTCGATCACATAGACGGCATGGAAGCTCAGATGAAACTGCTGGGGAATACCGGCATGCTGTCCCGTTTCGTGGGTATGCTCACCGATTCGCGCAGTTTCCTCTCCTATCCCAGGCATGAATATTTCCGCCGCGTACTCTGCAATATCCTGGGAACCTGGGCCGAAAACGGCGAAATACCAAATGACTTTGAACTGCTTGGAGGCATGGTGCGCGATATTTCTTTCAGGAACGCGCAGAGTTATTTTAAATAAAATTTCAACTTTTCCATTACCTCGTTGAAATCAAGCGGTTTCCCGATATGGCCGTTCATGCCGACTTCCAGGCATTTTTCGATGTCTTCCTTAAAGACGTTGGCTGTCATGGCTATAATCGGGACGGTTTCCGCCTTCTGATTATTAAGCGCCCGTATACGGCTGGTGGCCTCGAAACCGTCCATCTCGGGCATCTGCAAATCCATTAAAATCAAATCGTAGCTTCCGGGGCTGTTGCCGAACATACGCACAGCCTCGCTGCCGTTTGTCGCGCAGTCGATACTGATCTCTGTCGGTTCCAGCAGGGCCTGTACAATCTCCCGGTTGATTTCCACATCCTCCGCCAAAAGAATGCGGCGGCCCAGGAAGGATACAGGCTGTTCAGCAGCCTCCTTATCCGCATCATGGAAAATTTCGGGGGATTCATCTTTGCCGCGTTTAAGCAGAACGGTAAAGGCGAAAGTCGATCCCAGGCCGGGCTCTGATTCCAGCCAGATTTTTCCGCCCATAAGCTCTACTATATGTTTGGAAATGGCAAGCCCCAGGCCCGTGCCGCCGAACTTGCGCGAGGTGCTGCTTTCCGCCTGCTCAAAAGAGGAAAACAGGCGGGCTTGCTGTTCGGCGTTTATTCCAATCCCGGTATCCGTCACATCAATCTGTATGGTACACAGGCCGTTTTCTTCTTTAATAAAACGCGCGTTAAGACGTATTGAACCGTTTTCGGGCGTAAATTTAACGGCGTTGGTGAGCAGGTTTGTAATCACCTGGGTCAGCCTCTGGTCATCCCCGTTCAGATTGGCGGGAATACGCGGGTCAAGATTAACCGTCAGGCGCTGCTGTTTTTCATCAACCCGGAAATTGATGACGTTTATCACTTTTTGCAATAATTTTTCAATATTGAATTCCACTAAAGACAATTCAAATTTTCCCGCTTCGATTTTTGACATGTCAAGGACGTCATTGATAACGCCCAAAAGATGGGTGGAGGCGTTTTCTATCTTATCAAAAGCGTAATCCTTTTTCTCAACGCCGGATGCCGATTTGCCGATCAGCGTCATGCCGATAATGGCGTTCATGGGCGTCCGCATTTCATGGCTCATATTTGACAGGAAATTGCTCTTGGCGCGGCTGGCGGCCTGGGCCTTCTCCAGCGCCGCCTCCAGTTCGACCGTTCCGGCGCGGATATCCTGCATCATGTTGTTTCGCAGCAGGGCGTTGGCGATGAGGAGGCTTCCCGAGCGCAGGATGGATTCCTCATTTTCGGTAAATATCCGTTCCCGGTGGCAATCGTCAAACCCGACAAAACCCCAGAACTGCTCCTGCAAAAAAACAGGCAGCACCAAAATGGATACTATGCCCTGCGGAGCCAGTTTCGCCTGCTCTTCCTCGGACATATTGCGTACCAGGCTGTTGATGCATCTTCTGGATGACAGCGTTCTCTCCCATTCGCCCATCGTGCTGTACGGGATGTTAACAGTATATTCGGTGCCCTGCTGAGCCTCGACGCCATGCGACCATTCATATAATTGAGTGCAGCAATGTTCCCCGTTAACGGTATGGTTTTTCCAAATGTATACGCGGTCGATGCCGACGGCTTCGCCCACCATGCCCATGCAGAGCAATAATGCGTTCTCAAATTCGTCAATTCCTGACTGGAGCAGGATGGCGGCGATGCGGTTAACAATATTGAGCAGCCTGTCCCGCTGTTCAAGCTCCTTCATCATCATTTTATGTTCGCGCAGATCCCGCGTGTACCCGGCTACGGCGTAATCGCCGCCGTAACCTGTCCGCACCAGCGTGATTTCAGCCGGGATCGGCGTACCGTCCAGCATTTTGTGCGTCCATTCAAATACGCAACTGCCTTCTTCAAAAGCCTGTTTTAATTTTTTTCCCGCCAGCACATAGGAAAGATCCCCGTTGCTCTGGCGTTCCGGCGACAACTCGAAAAACTTGTTCAGATATTCCTCTTTGTTATTCAGCTTGAAGAGTTTAACAGCAGCCTCGTTACATTCAATGATATTGAAATTTCTATCCCAAAGGCTGCAGCAAAGGGGCGTTGTGTCAAGCATGAGCCTTACTCTCTCATCGGCCTCATGAATTTTAAGGCGCATTTCGTGTATAGTCCGTGCAAGTTCGCCGATTTCGTCGTCGCGGTCATGACCGAAAATACTGCCCTGTTCCCCTCCGGACTGTGAAATACTTCTTGTCAGGCGGTTTAACGGCGCGATTACAATACGGCTGATAGATATGTTTTCTATCAGCGAATACAGTAAAAATGCGGACAGCATAAAAATCAGCAGCGGAAGAAGCCTCGATATACTGAACAGCGATTTGTTGCTAAAGAAAGTAATAACTGACCAGTCAGAACTGGCGATTGGCTCGATAGAGACATATTGGTACGGCCCTTTCGTAAGCTTGATGACTTGCAGTTCTTCGTCTGATCCGAAGTAGCCTTCAATATTTTTTAAATACGCTTCTATTGCGGACGCAAGCGCAGGATCGGAATCCGCTTCGGGGATGGTTTTACCTTTTTCTTCAAAGGCAATCGACAGGGCGCTATCCATTTGGACAATGCCGTTCCCGTTGATAACATACCCCTTTACATCTTTTGAGTCATATCTGGCGAACAGGGCTTTTATTACATTTTCAAAAGGGAGGCTGGCGCAAAATACGCCGACTACATCCCCGTTATTAATAACCTTGCGGTTGATCCAGAGAAGGCGCGTATTGGTAAACTTGTCAACGTCTATATTCAGGGTATACTCGTTTGGAGAGGCCGTACAGTTGTAATACCATTCGTTGCGGGCCTTTGACGGGTCCAGCCAGTCAAGGGGAACAAAATCCTCAAACCGTGTCCCCTCTTTTACCGTATACTCGTTCAATGTTTTCTGTATGCCTATATACAAAAGCGGGCTTTGCAGCATAACAGAGGAATCCATCAATTCATTATAGGCCGTGAGCTTTTTCGCCTGATTTGGCTCGTCGATTAACCAGTCTCTTATCGCCTTTGATCGGGATACTTTTTGTACAAGAATTAAATTCCGGCTGATGTACGAATTGAACTTTTCCACCGCCTCAATAGAATAGAAACGGGCAAGATTCATGGAAGCTTCTCCGGCGATTTCTTTTACCATCACGACGGCCATTACTGTTATTGATACAAGAACCATAACGAGAAGGATCATATTGGCATTGCGTACGCGAGAGACAATTTTGCTTTTCTGGTAAGGCTTATTCGGCAACGCTGCATTCTTCATTATAATATATTTTACCATATTTACAGGCATGATGCCAGTTTTGCTTCCTCTCCGGCAGAAAGAATCCCCGGGAGAATCAGCGGATGGGACGGAAGCGGGGGAAGGAGGAAGCCGTTTTCGAGGAAGCGGCGGAACAACGCGGCCCATTCCGTTTGCGAAGGCTTTTGCCTCGGCGTTAGGTATATGCCGTTTCGCTGCCAGTAGTTTTGACCTTCGCTACTATGCGGATATCCGCTATGCAGCGCCTTCTCGATGCGCGGATAGACGGGGTTTGCCCGCGCCGGGGCTGCGGAAATTAAATCGTAAATGCCCCTGGCAGCAGCGGCAAGCAGAACCGGGGACAGAAAATCGCCCCCTGTGGCCGCCTCGCCCTTAATTGCCAGAACGCAGAGTCCCAGGGGCAAGCCGCCGCGCCAGGTCTGTATGCCGGGAACTACGGGAATCAAGACCGGAGGATCTTCAGGAACCCCAAGAGGCGATGCGGGGTCGGCAAAAGGCCGCCACAGAGCGGCGCTTCCGTTGGCGACAAGCGTTTCCAGTTCCGGCGGCGGGGCGGCGTAGAGGCGGAAATTCCTGTTGGGAAAAATGCGGGACAGCGCCTTACAGTAACGCGCTTCCAGAAAATGGGGGAAGGGCGCGTAGAGTCCCCTGCTGGCGGTATTTTTCAATTCCCTCAGCAGGGAAGGCGGGGTATGTCCCAATACAGCCGCCCCGTTGTTCTGCCACAAATCAACCAGCCGCCCCGCCTCGGTATACAAGCGGAATTCACGGGCGCGTAAAACATGCGGAACCGTTTTCAAGAGAGAAAATTCACTATATTCCTCATTCCTCATTCCTCATTCCTCATTCCTCATTTTTTTTGTTCCTCATTTTTTCTCTTCCTCATTCTTTTATCTTTACAATTGACGAGCTTTGCTTCTCGCTGAGGAAGCGCAGTTCCTTCCCTGTTTCAAACACGGCCCGCACCACAGGCCCGTCCTCGCTGTCGCGCACCTCCACAACCGAGCCGTAACCGTAATCGTCATGGAAAAGCCGCTGCCCCCTGCGCCAGCCTGACGCTTTTTCCGCTTCGTTCTCCGCGAAATCTGAATTCATCCAGCCGCTGTTTTTTTTCGGCGCGGCGAAACCATAGGGCGCATTTCCGATAATCTTCAGGCATTTTTTGTCAATTTCCCTTAAAAATAATGAAGGTTCAAGAGGCATTAGCCTTCCGAACATCCGCCGCCAGGCGCATGAACTCAAATACAGTTCGTCCATTGCGCGGGTTGCCCCGACATAAAACAAACGGCGTTCTTCCTCAAGCTCTTCGCCTTTTTTATCATCTCTGGGAAATACCCCCTGCTCCATCCCGGTCATAATCACCCTGCGGAATTCAAGGCCCTTTGTATTGTGAAAGGTGATCAGCGTTACCCTGTTTTTTTCGTCCGGATTTCCGGCGCTGTTTTGGGGTGTGTTTTCCTCAAGCGAACGATCCAGTTCAATATGTTCAAGGAATTCCAGAAGCCCTATAACGCTTCCTTCGTACAGGCTTGCCGCATTCACCAGTTCCTGCATGTTGTTCAGCCTCTGGTTTCCCGTTATCTCGTCCTGCATTATGTGATATTCGGCAACGCCGGAATTTTTAAGTATCTGGGCCACGCACACGGAAAGCCCGTCGCCGGCTACCAGTGTATCGCCCTCTTTTTGTAAAGCCTTTTTAGCCCCGGTCTTTTTCTTTTTTGCCTTTGGCTGTTCGGTACTTTCATCGTTAGGTGTAACTGTTTCGTTAGCTGTAATTACAGGCCGGGGGTTTTCCAGCAGTGATTTTGCATCATCCATTACTTTGATATATTTATCAAGCCCCGCACCGGCTTTGGCGGTTAATTTGTTTGCCCGAACCATGCTTTTCGCCGTTTCCAGAAGATCTTTTCCTTCTGAAAGACTCGCGTCAATAAGGCGATCCACCGTTACCGCGCCCAGGCCGCGGGCGGGTTTGTTCACCATGCGGCGAAAGGCAACCTCGTCGCGGGGGTTTACCATGAACGAAAGAAGGGCGAGGGCGTCCTTGATCTCCTCACGCTCATAAAATTTTAGCGACCCGACAACCTTGTAGGGGATGCCCCGGCGCAGGAATTCCGTTTCAAAACCGAACGATTGCGCGTTAGTCCGATATAAAATTGCCCAGTCCGACCATTGCGCCGCCGGTGTTTTCTGATTTTTAACGCCGTCACCCTTTACCGATTTTTCGATAAGCGAGGCGCAGAAACCGGCTTCTTCTTCCTGATCCGGCAGGAAGGCAAGCACAGGCAGTTTCCCGTCCCCCCGCTGTGAGCGGAGGGTTTTCCCCAAACGGCCCTTGTTGTGATCCACGACCGAGGAGGCGGCTTGCAAAATCGGCGCGGTGGAACGGTAATTGCTTTCCAGGCGGATAATGTCGGCATCGGAAAATTTGTCGGGGAACTCAAGGATGTTTTTCACCTCAGCGCCACGGAAACGGTAAATCGACTGGTCGTCATCCCCCACAACGCAGACGTATGTATCGGGGCCGGCCAGTTCCTTGAGCATCTCAAACTGGGCGACATTCGCGTCCTGGTATTCGTCCACCATTATGACTGAAAAACGCTCCCTGAAACGGCTGCGGACATCCGGCTCCTTGCGAAGAATCTCCACGGGCTTTTTTATCAGATCGCCGAAATCAACATTCCCTGTATGGGCAAGCCTTCTTTCATACTCGGCGTATATGTCGCGGAATTTATTACTACTTTCGATTAACTTAAGCGACGGGTCTTCGGGAGAAAGAAAATAATCCTTTGCCCTTGAGATATTATACGCGGCGCGTTTGACATCGGCTTTCTGCGCTCCGTCCATTATAGTAGAAAGAAAAGTGATAACGTCATCATCATCATAAATTGTAAAATTGGAATCCAGCCCGCACAGATGCCCGTTGCGCCTGAGAAACCACGCCCCGAATGAATGGAAAGTCCTCAGCATGGCCTGCCCGGCCCGCTCGTCAATACTTCTGGCGCGTTCGGCCATTTCCCGCGCCGCCTTGTTGGTAAAAGTGACGGCGAGTATCGACTGCGGGGCAACGCCTTTTTCCCGTATAAGCCATGCGATTTTTGTGGTAATGACCCTGGTTTTCCCCGATCCCGCACCCGCCAAAATCAGCAGGGGGTTTCCGGTGTGGAGGACGGCCCGCCTCTGTTCAGGGTTAAGCGGCTCAAGATATGCGGGCAAATCCGCGTTGAATTCCATAGCATAGTATAACTTTTCAAAGAGCAATGAGCAATGAGCAATTAGCAAAGGTAAGATTGTTGTATCTTGCTTTGCTCTTTGATACTTGCTATTTGCTCTTTGATTCTTTAGTATAAACTATTGTTATGGCAGACGCGTTAGAAAAACATCCTGATAACCGGAAATGGACCTATGCCGATTACAAGGCCTGGGAACTGAAACCAGGAGAACTGTACGAAATTATCTACGGCGAGGCTTATGCCATGTCTGCGCCGAATGCCGCCCATCAGGGGATGCTGACCGAGTTAATAAGGCAATTCGCAAACTTCCTGACAGGCAAGCCGTGCAAAGTGTATCCGGCGGCCTATGACGTGCGGCTTTTCTATAAGGAAGATGAAAGCGACAATACGGTGGTTCAGCCGGACATAACCGTTATTTGCGACGCG
>Ga0268262_10005589_pt1 | contig 12403 bp, 15 predicted proteins | sample TergutNc150P3_FD_190354 | JGI IMG/M metagenome (GOLD analysis project Ga0268262, IMG submission 190354) | Nasutitermes corniger P3 segment gut microbial community from laboratory colony in Florida, USA - Nc150 P3 (SPAdes) (version 2) | ecosystem: Host-associated > Arthropoda: Insects >... | reverse complement strand
CAAAAAAACTCTCATTACCTTGCGAAAAAAAACGCTATTATCAACATGGATAACTTTCATGCCCCTCCCCCGTTTACCAGTATACATGGAGTAGGCGCTTATGTCTACTAAAAAAGCTGATTGAAAGAGCCAATGGCGTAGCCATTGACCCGTAGCCCGCGCTAGCGGGCAGTAAATCCATTCCTTAAAAGAGCCAACTGCGTAGCAGTTGACAAAAGGGGTGGTTTATAATTAATGTACTACATGGGAGTATAAAGATGGCACTTACAGAGAAAGACGTGGAAAAAAAGACTTTATCGGAAATAGGGTCATTAATAATCGGATACGAAAAAAAAATTAAAGAACTTGCGGGTCAAATAAAGACCGGTCAGGCAAAACCAGCCGATATGATGGCGTTGAGTTCTGATTTGGCGCTGCTGAAAAAGGCGCGTGACAAGAAAGCCCAGGCACAAGGCAGAACAGTTAAGCGCGAACAGCCAAAGACTAACACACCATTGAAATCATACGACGATTACCTGAAAAGCAAGAAGTAATAGAAAACCGAACCTTAATTGTTTTCCAGATTTATACTATGCTTATACCAACAAGAGACCGGAAATGCCGCTTGAACATTTTAACCGTATAACCCAGGATCCCGCCGTAATGGGCGGCAAACCCTGCATTCGGGGTATGCGCCTGACAGTAGGCAGGATACTATCCCAAATTGGCGCTGGGGAAACGATTGAAGAACTGCTGGTAGATTATCCATATCTTGAGCGGGAAGATGTCCTGCAATCCTTGCAATACGCCGCATGGCTCGCCCAAGGCCATGAAGTTGTTTTTACTTGATAACTATGTTTTGTCATGAAAATTATTGTTGATGTGAATCTTGCTATTCGTTGGGCGGATTTGCTTTCGAGCCGGGGGATTGATGCTATCCATTGGACAGCAATCGGCGCAGCCAATGCTCAAGACATTGAGATCATGTCCTATGCCCGGCAAAACGGGTATTCCGTCTTTACCAATGATCTTGATTTTAGCGCAATTCTGGTTTCTACTCGTGCTTCTGGCCCCAGTGTTATTCAAATCCGCGCAGATGATACGCGCCCTGAGGCGCATCTTGATCGGGTAGCCGAAGCCCTTATAAAAAATGCCGTTGCTATTGAACAAGGCACGCTAATTACCATTGACCTTCATAAGACCCGTATACACATTCTCCCTTTTGCGCTTCCCGAGAAGTAAATCAACAATCTTTATTCTATGAAAAAAATATTTTTATCTCCCAATTCCGTTATTATTTCATGGCTACTGCTTTCTTTCTTTTGATTTTATCACATTTTGCATTTTGGTGTCCATTTAAACCGAAGGTAGGTGCTTATTGCGTATCCCATTAATTCAATCCATACATATGATTATTCAAACACTATATATGACGGTCCAGGATTATTCCGATCGCGATATATCCTACATCGGTTTATTCCCAATACTTCATCGAAAGCCCTTGTCTCTCCTGGAAATAAATGATTATTAATTTCATCGAATCCGATTATTGCGCCTTTAGTTAAATGCGGTAATATTGCTTCCAAACAGACCTTTGTCGGTTCATACAAGTCAAAGTCAAAATACGCAAATGCTATTATTGTTTCGGGATTATCTTCCAAATATTTTTTTACTGTTTTCGTTGCGTCCCCTTTGACCAGCTCATATTTATTTATATGTGAAATTGGCGAAAGCGTTTCATGATATTGTAATATTTTACTTAAATACTCATCATAGCCTTTTGTTGTCGCATAAGCCCCTTTCTGGATAATTTCTGCTTCTCCGTCTTTTTTATCAACAGAAGCGAAACCCTCAAATGTATCAAAACCAACAATTCTTCTGGTATGATTATACGGTTCATACATACCCCTGAACGATTCAAAGAGAGCCAAATTTTGACCCCAAAACACGCCAAATTCAATTATTAAGAGACAGAAAAAAAAGCACAGTGTCTTAAAGCCGGGTATAAAAAACTTGCTTTCTCCGGAACCGAAGGCACCCTACCCCGCCCACCAATAAGCTGGTTTTTTCCCGTCTTTCTGATAAACTAATAACCGGAGGCCCCAATGTCCGAAGCGTATAACCCTATAGAAGAAGAGAAATTTACCTATGCGGATTACAAAGCATGGGAACTAAAACCCGGCGAACGTTTTGAGCTTATAAACGGCGTTGCCTATGCCATGTCCGCGCCAAATACTTCTCACCAGTTGATAGTCACAATCTTAACAGGTGAGTTTTATTCATATCTCAAGGGCAAAACCTGCAAGGTAATACCCTCCCCCTTTGATGTCAGGCTTTTTTACGAAGAAGACGATAGCGACGACACCGTAGTCCAGCCCGATTTAGTGGTCGTTTGCGACTCTCAAAAACTCGGCGAAGAGGGCTGTCGGGGGGCCCCGGACTTGGTAGTGGAAATCCTCTCCCCTTCCAATATGGCGATTGAAATGGAGCGAAAGCTCCTTCTATACAAAGAAGCCGGAGTGCGGGAATACTGGATCGTCGATCCCAAGGACAAGCACATCAGCATTTACCTCTTAAAAGACGATGAATACTCATATCGAATTTGCCATCTTAATGATATTGCTAGACCCGTTGTGCTTCCCGGCCTTGAAATACCGCTTTCTACAATCTTTGCCGAGTAAAGCAAGGATGGAAAAGCCGTTTTTGGGCAAAAAAGCCCTGGTCGTGGGCGGGACAGGCGGCATCGGCAGGGCTGTTGCCATCGGCCTGGCGGAAAAAGGCGCGGAATTGACAGTTCACGGGGGCTCTTCAAGGGAAAGGCTTGAGAGTACCCTCAATGCCGTTAGGGAAAGCGGGGCAAAAGGGGAAGGATTCCTCCTTTCTGTTGACGGACCGGAGGCGATGCCTTCGGAAATAGAGGAAATTCTGGCCCATTCGCCCCAAACAGACATACTTGTCTGCGCCTGGGGGCCTTTCAAACAGGGAAGCATCGAAGAGCTTGGCGGGGAATTCTGGCAAAACATGGTTACAAACAACCTGATTTTTCCCGGGATTCTGGTTTCCCGTGTCTTGCGGGGCATGATTGAACGGAATTGGGGAAGAATTCTGTTGTTTGGAGGGACAAACACCGATACGATTAGGGGTTTTACCACAACCGCGGCCTACTCGACTGCTAAAACTGCGCTGGGGGTACTTGCCAAGTCGGTGGCAAAGAGTTGTGGCAGTCGGGGCATAACCTGCAACGTGCTCTGTCCGGGCCTAACCGAAACCGAATATACGCAAGAAGAGCAGAAACGCTACAATTTGGGGAAAAGCCCAGGGGGGGAGCCCCTGAATCCCCGTCAGATTGCCATTACTGCCCTCGCAATCTTGGAAAATCCTTGCATTAACGGCGCGGTGGTTACAGCGGATCAGGGGCTGGTTTTGTAGGGCAATCGGCCTCCGGCATTAACCCAATTTATATGGCCAATTTTTTAGTTTGACAAAATTCTTCCCAAATAGTAATATTATACGTAGGCGTTTTATATTTTGATGGCTTGTAGTTGATGGGAATTATCTGCTAAGATAATGGATTAAAGGCGAAGGATGCGTCATGGTAAATAACGATATCGTTAATGGGTTTGATGACGAAAAGGATGAAAGCCTTAAAATCAAACTTCAAAAAGTAAACGAGGTAGAAGGGGGTCTTGTCCTCTATCTTACCGGATATATCGATACCTATAATTCCAATTATTTTCAAAAACGAGTTCAAAAGGCCATCGAAGCCGGGTACATCAGGCTGGTTTTCCAGTGCGGAGGGTTGAACTACGTATCTTCCACCGGAATCGGGTCGTTTACGGCTTTTCTGAAAGCGGTAAAGCCCCGAGGCGGGGATCTGGTCCTTCTGGAAATTCAGCCAAAAGTCTATGAGGTTTTCCAGTTGCTCGGTTTCTCCCAGTTCTTTAACATAAAGGACAGTTTGGAGGATTCAATCAATTTTTTTAGAAAAGGCACTACGACGGAGGCTGTATCCCTTTTCCCAAAAGTGTTTTCCTGCCCAATTTGCTCCAAAAAACTTAAGGCGCTAAAACCGGGCCGGTTTCGTTGTTCCGAGTGTAAAACCATACTTGCCATTGACAGTGCAGGTCAGGTTTTTCTTGGCTAAATCCGGTTCTTCCGGATATATTTCACAAGGTAAGCAGGTAATATATGGCTGAAAACAAAATTGAACAGTACCTTATCGATCTAAAATACAACTACCAGGAAGTAAAGCCGAATTTTTGGCTTATTGACGATTCAGACCACGATCTGGAAGGTATAGTTGTAACGTATGTTGATCCGCTGGTTGTTTTCCGGGTGCAGGTAATGAGCGTCCCAGAAAAGAGCCTGGAGGAGTTCTACAAAAAACTGCTGGAACTAAACGCCAGCGATATGATAAAATGCGCTTACGGCCTGGAAGGCGAAAAGGTTGTCATTACCGGTAGTCTGGAATACGAAACCCTGGACTACAACGAATTCCGCGCAACAGTGGACGCAATCGGCTTGGCTTTGACTCAGCATTACCCTATTCTTTCAGTATATAGGGAAAACCCGAGCGCTAATCGTCAAGACCCGGAAGATAAAGAGGATAAATAGGAGAACCTATGGGTATTTTTTCAAGGTTAAAAACAGTTATTTCTTCCAACATAAACGATCTTATAAGCAAGGCCGAAAAGCCCGAAAAGATGCTCAATCAGCTTATCATTGATATGCAGACGCAGCTTCTGGAGTCCAAAAAAGCCGTTGCCCTTGCTATCGCGGACGAAAAAAAGCTTGCGCGGGAGCTGGAAAACCAGGAGACGCAGGCGCAGGAATGGGAAAGAAAGGCCATGATGGCTGTAAATGTCGGACAGGACGATCTTGCCAAGGAAGCCCTTTTAAGAAAGCAGGAGCACGACAACGCCTCGGCGGAATACAGAAAACAATGGGAATCCCAGAAAGCCTCGGTTGAAAAGCTGAAAGAATCTTTGCGGGAGCTTCAAACCAAGATTGAAGAAGCGCAAAGGAAGAAAAATCTTCTAATTGCCAGGGCAAAGCGTGCCGAAGCCCAGCAGAAAATCCAGAGCACCATATCCAGTTTAGACGGAAACCGTACCGCTTTTGACGCTTTCGACAGAATGGCCCAAAAAGTTGATCAGATGGAAGCCCAGGCGGAAGCGGCCATGGAACTGGAAGATTTAAGCAAAAATTCAAACCTGGAAAAGCGCTTTAATGAACTGGAAAAGTCCACCGCCTCTGCGGATCTTCTTCTTGAGAACTTAAAGAAAAAAATGAACGTACTGCCTGATAAAACATAAAGTGTACTGCATAGTGTACTGTAATTGATGAAAAACTTTGCCAAATTGGCTATTTTTTTCAGTATACTCTTTATCATTTTGTTTTTGATTGCTATCGTGCTAATGTTTTTTTCTTCCTGGATAGACATGGCCAGTGTTATCCCTGTTGCGCCCAGGGGGGGAGAAGATATCTCTGAAGCCGCATGGAAAGCCATTCCGGCGGCGCTTTATTTTTCCATTCTCCTGGCTTTAAGCTACGTTGCCCGAAGGCGTATGCCTGTTTTCCCGGCCGTTATTAGTATGGTCATTCTGGCTTTTGTCTTTTCCGTTGGCGTTTCGCTTGGAATAAGCCGCACCGGAGTCATTAGAACCATTTTTAAGCCTGTTTCTCCAATTCAGGCAAAACCGGGGCTTATCGTCTCCCAGGGAGAAAATTCGATTATCTTGCTCCGCGAGAGCAGCGAAATATCCGGGCCAAGGCTGGTTTCCATTCCCGGAAAGCCCCTTATCTACCAGGAAGTTCCCGTCGGGCCAAACAATACAATTCTCCCCATTCCGGCTATTACATTTGAGGACGATACCCCCTGGTTTATAAAAAGCATCGGCATTGATTTTTCCCTGAGCGCCAGAGAACTAAAAAGCCGTTTCCAAACGAATTTACTTTCTTTTGCTTTTTACGCCTTTTCTCTTATCCTACTGCTTTCTTCATTGCGCCCTGTAATGGAACTGAGCCAATGGCCTTTGGCCAATATTTTCACCGGAGCCCTGGTTTTTCGCTTAATCCTGGCTTTGGAAACCCTTCTTAACACCAAAGAGATAAACCTCCTTCTTGGCTCTTTCCTTGGCAAGTACGTATCGTCCGATTTCATCACTCCCCTTGTTTTTTGCGCCATAGGAGTGCTGATTCTTCTGTACACCCTTTTGACCAGACTTGCGCGGGCCGCTTCAGAGGACAGGGAGACGTAGAGGCAGAGGCGGAGAATAGATGAAAAAATTCGATTTCAGCAAATTATTTTCGCCTTTGGGAATTTTCTTCATCTATATTTTGGTATCCGGTCTTGTGATTATGGCCTTTCGCTTTTTCTTCCCCAGCGAAGCTGTCCCATTGGCCTATTTCTCCTCTTCATGGCGGCTTACAAACGGCTTACTGGAATATTTTGGCCTTTTCCCTGCCCTGGCCCTTTCGGCCCTGGTTATTCCGTTTGGGTTCATTATTCGTCCCAATGACAGAAGCAGTCCTTTTTCGCCAAAGTTTTTTCAATCGCTTACTTCGTCCATTATAACTGCCATAACGGCTTCCGCCATATACGGCCTTCTCTTTTTCCTGGTAATTCCCCTTGTCCAGAACTACCGGTCAAGTCTGCTCTCCGAGAGCCGACTTTATACGCTCGCCAAAGAAAGAGCCCAGGAAAGCGCCGTCAGGGGAGAGTGGGAAGACACCCTCCAGTTTACGGCAATTTGTGAAAGCATATGGCCCAATGGGCCTGAACACTCCCGCCTTAAAACGGAAGCGGAAATACGAACCGAAGGAGAGCGCCTTGCTCCTACGAACTATCCTGACACTTTATCCGTTTCACAGGCTGTGCCGGACAGTACCCCTGTAGACGCAACCGAGGCAATTACCCTTGCAGAAAAGGCCCTGGCGGAGGAACGGTATTTTGACGCCCATTGGCTTGCCACCCTGGCCGAACGCCTTGCCAAGCCCGGCAGCGTTGAAGTAACCACGGCTACCAGGCTTGCCGGCCTGGCCTGGAGCGGAGTGAACTCCCTGGCGCCCACTTCAAAGGAAATCCAGTCTTACAACACCTACAATTTAAAACGCGATGGCTACGAAGCCCTTGTTACCGGGGAGTGGATTCGCTCTTACTATATTTTTCTGGATCTAATGAATATGACTCCCGGAGACCCGGATGTCCAAAAATATTTTGCCCTTAGCGAGCAAGGAGTCAAGCAGGCGGCTTTTTTTGTTGACGAGATAGAAATGACCCTGGGGAGAATTCTCTCCGGAGCGGTTTATTCCCTTCCACTTGGAATGGGAAGACTGGGCATTAGGATTTCCTCGCTTTCGACTTCTCCTGACTCAGCCTACGGCATAGGCGTTGAAATTATGGTTTTTGACACGGACGGCCAGCTCCTCTGGAGCATGGAAGCCCCATACGCAAAAATAGTGCCTGCCACGCTTGATTCGGTTCCCTCGACAGTTATCCTGCTTAGGGCTCTGGATCGCGCTGACAAGAACAAACGCTGGGAACCTGAAATCAAGGGCACAGGAAGAAGCTTGCCCCCCGGCAGCGCCGAGATCGTTCTGCCTGTTTCCTGGGACAACTTTAGCCTTATTTCAAATGTTCGCCGAGGGCTTTCTGCTCTCTCTTCTTTGGACCTTAAAAGGGCTGCCGATAACCTTGGCTCTTGCGGTTACCTTCCCCAAGTGTTTGAAGCTGAGTTGCTTGAACGCTTTATCAGGCCCTTGTTTTTGCTTCCCCTTGGAATTTTCGCAATTGCCTTTGGGTGGCGGTTACGCGCATTGAAGCGCCCCCGGTACATGGCAGTACCCATGCTGGGCATCCTGCCTGTTGTTTTCAACGGCTCCATACACTTCAGCCGAAGTTTTCTCAACCATCTGGGAATATGGGCTGTATCTTCCTTTGGCTTTACAAGCGCCGCTATTTTCTTCGGCGTAGGAATTTTGGTTCTGCTTGTCCTCTCGCTTATAGTTCTGGCTGCCAAGCCGAATTAAAATCCCACAGCCTATTCTAAAATATTAAAGACATCTCTTCTTAAACAGAGATTTTGATACCATATTTCTACGATCCATTCTCCGGAAATAAATATATCACTTCCCGCATAACTCGTTAGCCATGCTTCTCTTGAATTAGCTCTTTCAGGCCAAAATCTCACTGAGTATGTAAAGTTTTCCGGTGAATTTTCATTCTGCACCAACTCTCCGTTCGGATTAATATATTTAATAAACAAAGTAAGTTCCTGATTTATGACCGATTCATAAATGATTTTTGGCTTAAATCGCTTCATCTTTTTTACATAAAGATCTTTACCCGGACTGTCAATCCATGTTTCATTATCTATATTATAATTTCCAATTTCAATTTTGTTAATCTTAATTCTCCAGATATCTTTTGACTGTTCATAGGTATCTAAAAGATCATTATATTTTCTTGAATAGTCCAATTTCTCTTCATATTCAATATAATATTTTGCCCTCATACTACTATAATTTATTCCACCAATTATTATCGCAATAATTAGTCCCAATATTGCAAAAATAACTAACATTTTTATTCGTCTTTTATAATTTTTTAATTTTTCCAACATTTCCTTTTTTGTGAAATTTACCAAGTTTTCGCTGTTCAAGACTTTTTTTGCCTTGTTAGCTGTCTTTATATCTTCCAAATAACGATAATAATCCAGGAAAGATTTTGCCCTCTCCTCTGTCACCTTGTTGGTTTTACCTTCTGATTTATCCTGAGTAACATTTGCGTTATCTTTTATCTCTGTAATTAAATTTACTTCATTGCAATAGTCACAGAAAACCATATTTTGTAAATCCAGAATATTTTCGCTATGTACCTGATTACCACAGCTTGGACAAACAATAGCCATTTTTACCCCCTAATAAAACCTTATAACAACGCTTTTTTTAGTTCTTTATCCATCCAGTCAAAATCAATTTGACTTTTCAAAATATTTGTTAAAACAAATACATTTTTATTCATATATGTAAAGTTTATTCCAGCAATTTTTTCCAAAGCATTTTCAAAAAAATTAATTGATTGAGAGATGTTTCCAATTGCATTTTCCAAATCTATGCTAATTGATATATCCTTGTTGTTACGTTCATTCAGAGCGTTTTTTATCATTTCTATTCTATTGGCAAACAATTCAATTTTGTCAAACAATAGTTTCACATAATCCTTAAAACTTCCACATTTTATTGATACACTATTAATAGTGCTATTAATATTATCGATTTCATGCATTATGGTAAAAGAATTATGTGTAAATAAATCCTTTAAACTATTTTTCATATCAGAGATCAATTCTAAGCCGTTCATACAATATTGAAAAGAAGCATTTATATTACTCAGATTTTTTTCATATTCCGTAAACGCATTATTGCATATAATCGCATTCTTCTCCATTTCTTCAAAAATATATTCGCAATTGTTTTTATTTTTTAATAATTTTCTACATTCAGAAGTCTGTATTGTAACATAATTTATCAGAACGTCTACTAGGTTATTTATATGATTGATACTTGCTTCCATACTCCCCCGACTGACATTCTGCTTCTCAACCAAGTTTTTTATCGCACATTGATTATTTATCTTTATGTCCGTATAAATTTGCATTAAACTAAATATTGGACGACTATCCTGGGTTGTTTCCGTTTCAATATTCAAATTCCTTTTAGCATTCAAAAATTCTATTAACCAATCAACCAAAAATGCTATTACCGCGAGAGACGCAACTAATACTAAACCCAATAATTGCTTTTTATCATTTATTGCGTCGATAAAAAATAAAAAGGTACATAATAATATTACCGGAATTGTAAATTTTACATATATATAATTAAGTATTTCACATAATTTAAATTTCAAACCTGTTTTGATTTTTGAAAAAGTTAATTCTATAATAAGATTAATAATGCCGCAGAATACTGTGAAAATAGCGCCATAAAATATTATATAGCTTAACATAACTTAACCCGTTATTATCCTTCTTCAATTAATTTTTCAAAATCCGATGCAAGTTTAAATACAACCTTATTTAGTTGTTGTAATTTTATGCTATTGGGTTGTTCAATTTGCTTTTCATACAAATCAACAAGTTTTTCATAAGAAATCAAATTCTTTGAAGCGGCAATTAAATCTTTTTCAAAGCCTTTATTATTACTGATCTTGTCCATAAAAGATTTTGAATTTGTATATTTAGAAAAATTGAACAGTACTTCACAAATTTTTTGTGTTGCAGAACACGTTTCTTTAACTGCGCCTTCCAATAAATTGATCTTATCGTCAAAAATTTTGCCTTTCTCTGCAAAAGCTGTACTTAAATTGTTTAAATTCTCTAATATCTCACCCTCAGGATTTTTTGACAGCAGATCAGTAAACTTATTAGAGATTTCATAGAACTTTTCAAAGGATTCAGCAATATTTTCTGAATATTTATTGATACTGTTTTCAATTGATTTAAATGCACTTGTTATTGTATCACTAAGAAAACTTGTTGTTTTATCCATATGTATAATTTCTTCTTCCAATGCCTCGCTTTTATATACAGAAAACAACTTTTTTATTTCACTTAATTCTTTTGTACTGGCATTTAATGCATTGATTTCCGGTAAAAAATTATTTGTAATTTGTAAAAGATGCTCATGTGAATCTTTAATTTTGTAACAAATCTCTTCATACACCGAACCAAGGCTAGTTACTTTTTTAATAAGTTTATCAAGCGATTCTGTCACATTTTGATAGGTTACACCCTCTTGGGGTTTTTGCATTCTAATAAACTCTTCAAGTTTTTCTGACATGGTTTTAGACATTGTCATTAAAGTTTCAGCAAAGGAATTATCGGCATCTGCTAACTTATTGATTGACTCAAGCAGTGAAGTATTTTCGCATGAGCTATAAATAAACGGTATAATTTCCTTGATAGTAAACAAATCAAAATTCAATATTTTATCATACCAGTATTTATAAAAAACTTCTTGAAAATAATTTATTTTACTGTTTATTATCCGGTATAAAACAAAAATTAAAAACATACAGACGCTGTGAATTTTCAAAATATTCTCTATATCGCCATAAACAAATTGATTGATTATAAAAGGAACAAAACTTCCCAAAAAAACAAATTCAATAAAACGATTAAAATTCTTTTTCATTTTTAATAAATATATATTAGGCTCACGTCTTTTTCCGCTCTGCGCATCACTGCACACTTCGGCTAATAACCTAAACCATATATTAAAACGAACGCTATACTTGTCCTTATTAGGAATTTTTGCACTGTATTCCTCAAAATTATGCTTTACAGAGATGGTGTTTTTCTCATCATTCAATTGTGGCGATGTTATAAGGCCCTTTAGCTCTATTAATTCAGGAATAAAAATTGTCAGTCTAAAAAATAAAACTATTGGAATAATATAAAGCAAGATGAACCATGCTAAATAAATTGTTATTACTTCTTCTATCATAGTATCCTTAGTTTTCCCGGAAATTCAATATATCCTGAATCTAAAACTTTACATGGTTCAAGAATTTCTATTCTGTTTCCCCTTAATGCCAGCTTTTCCATGTTTCCCTGATATAACTCGCTTATATCCGTTCTGTCATTCAAAAATACAGGGTTAGGAAATAAGTATTTTTCGCCAGAACCGGTATTGGTTATCCACTCGGTTTCTCTATTAACCATTTTAATTTCTTGTTTTGTCCTAATTCTCATATTCCCCTGTATATAACAAAATTTATTTGGTAAAATTTGTTCCGGCATAGCTGCCCATTTGTTAAACAAAGCCAAAATATGCTTGTTATCATTTTTAGTTCTCGTCTCGGCAGAAAATGGACCATTTTGTGCAGAAATTAAACTTAATTTTTTCTGTAGTTCTTCGACTCTGTCACGTAGTTCCTTGTTTTCATCTTGTAATTTTTCTATATCTTTTTTATATATATCTTTAAAATTTTTTAAAAATCTGGTGAGATAATCTGTATATTTGTCAAATTCTTTTTCAGACATACAATATTACAAGCTCACCCCTACAAAAGCTGTAATTCTCCTGGAAATTCAATAAAACCGCTTGCTGTCATTTCACAAGGCTTTATGACTTTTACTCTGTTTTGGCCCTTTGGTTTTAACAAAGCCAAATCCATCTTATACAGCTCGGTTATGTCAGTCCTGTCATCAAACAAACGCGGATTAGGCAGCAGAATTTTCTTTTCTCCCTGGCGGTTAGTAATCCATCTGGTCTCCGATAAAGATTCTTCAATACTCTGCCTACTACGTATCCTGATATCGCCTTTAATATAACAGAATGCATCCGGGAGGCTGGAAGTAGAACTGGAAGCCCATGAGTTAAATATTGAAATAATTTCATTAACAGAAAGATCTAT
>Ga0268262_10005588_pt1 | contig 12404 bp, 13 predicted proteins | sample TergutNc150P3_FD_190354 | JGI IMG/M metagenome (GOLD analysis project Ga0268262, IMG submission 190354) | Nasutitermes corniger P3 segment gut microbial community from laboratory colony in Florida, USA - Nc150 P3 (SPAdes) (version 2) | ecosystem: Host-associated > Arthropoda: Insects >... | reverse complement strand
AGGTCTTCATCCGCGCGCGGAAGCCAAATTTCCGGTTGCGTTTGACCTTGCTGGGCTGATAAGTCCTTTTCATCGGTCATCTCCTATATATATTGGCCCGACATCATGGCCAGGTCATAAGTGCATAGCAAGGCATTCATTATAGGAATACAAAAAAAAATGGTCAAGTAGACGTTGACCTGTAAACCCTTCAGCAAGTATCATAAAATCGAATTTGGAGGAGATTTTTAATGGGCGATAACGGGATTATCGATTCGTACAACCAGTGGGAAGAAACTCAGGTAAAGAAAACCCTTTCTAAATTCCCGGAACAAAAGCAGAAATACGAATTTGACACCGGAGTCGAGGTAAAAAGGCTTTACACCCCGCTTGACCTGCCGGATTTTGATTACGAAAGCAGCCTGGGCTATCCGGGGCAATATCCGTTTACGCGAGGCGTCCAGCCCACCATGTACCGAGGCAAGCATTGGACAATGCGGATGTACGCCGGTTTTGCTACCGCCGAAGAATCCAACAAGCGATACAAGTACCTTATTGAGCAGGGTTCTATGGGCCTCTCGGTGGCCTTTGACCTTCCGACGCAAATGGGCTATGACTCCACCGACTCAATCGCGCAGGGCGAAGTTGGTAAGGTTGGTGTCGCTATCGACTCCCTTGCGGATATGGAGATCCTTTTCGATGGCATTCCCCTGGACAAAGTTTCCACTTCCATGACAATAAATGCTCCGGCAAGCGTTCTTTTGGCAATGTACATAGCGGTCGCCGAAAAGCAGGGCGTGGCTCTCGGCAAGCTACGCGGTACCATTCAAAACGATATTTTAAAAGAGTACATAGCAAGGGGTACCTATATTTTCCCCGTAAAGCCTTCCATGAGGCTTATAACAAATATCTTTGAGTACTGTTCTAAAAATGTTCCGCAGTGGAACACGATTAGCATATCCGGCTATCACATCCGGGAGGCTGGCTCAACCGCTATTCAGGAAGTTGCTTTTACACTGGCTAATGGCATTGCCTATGTGCAGGCGGCAGTGGGCTCAGGGCAGGACGTGGATGATTTTGGGCCAAGGCTTTCTTTCTTTTTTAACTCCCACAACAATTTACTGGAAGAGGTTGCCAAATTCCGCGCCGCAAGGCGGCTTTGGGCAAAAATCATGCGGGAGAGGTTTTGCGCGAAGGATCCCAAGTCCTGGCAGTTGAAGTTCCACACGCAGACGGCAGGATGCACGCTCACAGCGCAGCAACCGGACAACAACATAGTCCGCGTGGCGATACAAACGCTCGCCGCCGTGCTGGGCGGCACCCAGTCGCTCCACACCAACTCCCGCGACGAAGCAATGGCCCTGCCCAGCGAGCAGTCGGTGATGATCGCGCTGCGTACCCAGCAGATTGTTGCCAACGAAAGCGGCGTGGCTGACAGCGTGGATCCGCTGGCCGGCTCTTACTACGTTGAAGCGCTGACGGACACAATCGAAAAAGAAGCCGCGAAGCTCATCGCCCGCATAGACGATCTTGGCGGAGCACCCGCCGCGATTGACACAGGCTTCATCCAAAAGGAAATTATGGACGCGGCTTACAAGTACCAGAAAGCAATTGAAAGCGGGGAGAAGATCATCGTAGGGCTTAACAAGTACCAGGTAAAAGAAGAAGCGCCAAAGGGCCTTTTGAAGGTCGATCCAGCTGCGGAACAGATGCAGAAGGAAAGCATCCGGCGGCTTAAGGAAAAGCGGGACAACGGACGGGTTAAAGAGGCGCTTGAAAAACTGAGCGCTGCCTGTAAGTCAAGTGACAACGTTATGCCCTTCATCCTTGAGGCGGTTAAAGCGTACGCTACCCTCGGCGAGATATGCAACGTTATGCGCATTGTCTTTGGCGAATATAAACAAAACATTATTATCTGACGGAGTATATAATGAGACCGATACGGGTTTTGGTAGCCAAGCCGGGGCTGGACGGGCATGACAGGGGAGCCAAGGTTTTAGCAAGGGCGTTCCGCGACGCCGGTATGGAAGTTATTTACACCGGCCTCAGGCAGACGCCGGAACAGGTAGTCCAGGCGGCAGTGCAGGAGGATGCGGACGTTGTGGCGATGAGTATTCTGTCCGGAGCGCATATGCACCTGATGCCCAGGGTTGTTTCCCTTCTAAAAGAGGAAGGCGTGTACGATGAAACGCTGGTCATAGGCGGCGGCGTTATTCCACAAGAGGATATCCCTCTTCTTAAAGAACAGGGCGTGCAGGAAATTTTTACACCGGGAACGACAACGACCCAAGCGATAGATTATATACGCAGTAACTTAAAGCGCGAGCTCATTTGATGCCGATGGACCCTTCGCTAACTTCCCGGCTTCTTGCCGGTGATAAGCGGGCTTGCGCCCGCCTCATATCTATAGTAGAAAACGAAAGCCCCGGATACCTGGACGCGCTTAAAGCCGTTTATCCCCGCTCGGGTGGGGCGTATGTCATCGGCGTTACAGGGCCGCCCGGCTCCGGGAAATCCACTTTGACGGACAAACTGGCAAAGATGCTCGCGGACAGGGGCGAGAAAATCGGCATCATCGCGACAGACCCGACAAGCCCGTTTACCAAGGGCGCGATACTTGGGGATCGCATACGAATGGGCGGCGTGTCCGAAAACAAAAACGTGTTCATCCGTTCCATGGGCGCACGCTGCCATCTTGGCGGCCTTTCCAAAGCGACCGCCAACGCTCTGGTTATCCTTTCCGCATATGGCTGCACTTACATTTTTGTTGAGACTGTCGGGGTTGGTCAATCTGAGATCGATATCGCGCGATGTGCCGACACCACGATGATCGTGCTTGCCCCTGGCCTTGGCGACGACATTCAGGCAATAAAAGCAGGGGTGATGGAAATCGGCGATGTCTTTGCGGTGAACAAGGCGGATCGTGATGGCGCGGAAAGGACGATGCTGGAAACCAAAGCCATGCTGGATTTTAAAAGCGACTGGGACTTCAAACCTCCGGTGTGCCTGACCGTGGCTGAAACCGGTGAAGGGGTAGACACCCTCTTATCGAATATTGTCAGCCACAGAGACTACCTGCAAAGATCAGGAAAGCTGGCGGAAAAGCGCAAGCGAAGAAAGGCCGATCAGGTCAGAGATATAATCAGGGACACTCTGGATCGGCGCATAGAAGAGCTGATAACATCATATCCAGATGTTAAGGACGAAGAAAATGACCCGTATACATTAGCAGAAAATATTATTGGTCGAATGGAATTTTAAGGAGTTTTTATGGATGTTTCAGGAATCGATCATATCGGTATTGCGGTAACAAACCTTGATGCGGCGATCAAATTCTACGAAGATGTTTTGGGCATTAAATGCAGCGGTACCGAAACCGTCGCCGATCAAAAGGTTAAGGTAGCTTTTTTTCCGGTGGGAGACACCGAGCTTGAGTTTCTGGAATCAACAAGCGAGGACGGTCCCATCGCAAAGTTTATCGAAGCGAACAAGGGCCGCGGCGGCATTCAGCACATTGCGGTGCGGGTTGACGATGTCCACGCTGCCATTGGGGAACTAAAATCAAAAAACATCGGCATGATCGACGAAGAGCCGCGCTACGGCGCAGGAGGCGCTTCCATCGCCTTTTGCCACCCCAAGTCCACAGGCGGTATACTATTGGAGTTATGCGAAAGGAAAACTAATTAAATGAACTGAAGGAGAATACAGTGTCAGAGAAACTTAAACAGCTTAAAGAAATACGAAAAAAATTGGAAGAAGCCGGCGGGCAAAAACGCATAGACAAGCAGCATGAATCAGGCAAATTGACTGCCAGAGAGCGCATCGCCACGTTGTTCGACGAGGGTAGTTTTGTTGAGCTTGACGCGTTTGTGAAACACCGCTGTGTTAATTTCGATATGGCGACAACGGAAGCTCCGGCTGAGGGCGTCGTTACAGGATACGGCAAAGTATACGGGCGGCTGGTTTACGCTTACGCCCAGGATTTCACCGTTATCGGTGGTTCGCTCGGGCAGATGCATGCGGCGAAGATCTGCAAGGTGCTGGATCTTGCCGCGAAAATGGGCGCTCCGGTGGTTGGGCTTAACGACTCGGGCGGAGCTCGTATTCAGGAAGGCGTTGACGCGCTGTCGGGCTACGGTCAGATCTTTTACAGAAACTCAATTAACTCAGGGGTGATCCCGCAGATTTCGGTTATCATGGGCCCCTGCGCAGGCGGTGCGGTTTATTCGCCGGCGCTGACGGATTTTGTGTTCATGGTGGATAAAACAGCACACATGTTCATCACCGGACCGCAGGTTATAAAAGCCGTGACGGGAGAAGACGTCAGCGCTGAAACGCTTGGCGGGGCCATGACGCATAACAGAGTGTCGGGGGTCGCGCAATTTGTTTCGCCCGGCGACAGGGAGTGCATTGCCGAGGTTAAGCGGCTTTTAAGTTTTCTGCCGTCCAACAACAGGGAAAGCGCTCCCACTTATCAGGTGCAATCCGGAGCGAATGATATAATTAGCGAGTTAAACGACGTTGTGCCACTTGAGCCAAAGAAGGCTTATGACATGAAGGAGATAATCAGAAAGCTCGCCGACAGTGCCGACATGATGGAGGTAAGCGCCCACTATGCTTTGAACATCATCACCTGCTTCATTAGGATCAACGGCAAATCTGTTGGCGTTATCGCCAACCAGCCGAGCTGGATAGCGGGCTGCCTCGATATAAACGCTTCGGACAAAGCCGCAAGGTTCATCAGAACCTGCGACTGCTTCAACATTCCCATACTGAATCTGGTAGATGTGCCAGGTTTTCTGCCCGGCACAGAGCAGGAATACGGCGGCATCATAAGGCACGGCGCAAAGATGCTCTTCGCTTACTCCGAGGCAACTGTTCCGAAAGTTACGGTCATCGTTAGAAAAGCTTACGGCGGCGCGTACCTTGCGATGTGTTCCAAAGACCTCGGAGCGGATCTCGTGCTTGCCTGGCCTCTCGCGGAGATTGCCGTCATGGGCCCGGATGGTGCGGCGAATATCATCTTCAAAAATGACATCCAGAATTCCGCTGATCCAGCGGCGACGAAGCAGCAAAAAATCGACGAGTACACAAGGGAATTCGCCACCCCATATAAGGCCGCAGAAAGGGGCTTTGTGGATGATATAATAGAACCAAGCCAAACCCGCCTGCGTTTGATTGGAGCTTTTGAAATGCTTGCCGGCAAGAAGGGAGAGCTGCCTTCAAAAAAGCACGGGAATATCCCTTTGTGATATTTATAAGGAGATAATATTGGCAGTGAATAGCAGAAAATTAGTTATCAATAGCGACTGGTGTACGGGTTGCGGTATTTGCGCGGCGTTTTGCCCGATGAAGGTTCTGGAAGTTAAGCTGGAAAAAGTCGTGGTCGCCAAGGCAGATGCCTGCGTTAAATGCGGATTTTGCGAGCTGCGCTGCCCGGATTACGCAATTCACTTAAGCGAGGAAGAAAAATGAAGCTGCTAATGGGAAACGAAGCTTGCGTGGAAGGCGCTATCGCCGCAGGGATGAGATTTTTCGCGGGCTATCCAATCACGCCTTCAACAGAAATTGCCGAGGAGTCTTCCAGAAGGCTTCCAATGGTGGGCGGCAAATTCATCCAGATGGAAGACGAGATAGCGGGCATGGCAGCTTGCATAGGCGCGTCAATCGCGGGGCTTAAGTCGATGACCGCCACAAGCGGCCCGGGTTTTTCACTTAAACAGGAAAACATCGGCTATGCCGCGCTTGCCGAGATCCCCTGTGTCATCGTCAACGTACAGCGCTCAGGCCCAAGCACCGGTATGCCGACTTCGCCTTCGCAAGCCGATGTCATGCAGTCGCGTTGGGGCACGCACGGGGATCACCCGGTAATTGCGCTGTCGCCGTCTTCGGTTCGCGAAACTTTCGATTTAACTGTCGAGGCGTTTAACCTTTCGGAAAAATACCGAACGCCGGTGATCCTTTTAATGGACGAGATCATCGGGCACCTTCGCGAGGGGGTTGACCTTCCCGACGCATCGTCCTTAAAGATCGTGAACCGAAAAAAACCGACAGTAAGCCCCGAAGAGTTTGTTGCGTACAAAGTACCCGAAGGCGAAATCGTTCCGCCCATGCCGTCTTTCGGCGAAGGTTACAGGTTCAACATAACCGGCCTTATCCATGATGAGACTGGTTTCCCGACCAACAACAACGCAATCGCCGCGAAAGTGTCAACGCGCTTAATGAAAAAGATCGAGGACAACGTTGATGACATTATCCGCTATGAAGCAAATGGAGTTTCAGGCTGCGACATCCTGATCGTCGCGTACGGGGGAACCATTCGTACCGTGAAAGCGGCGGTAAAGCTTGCCGCCGAATCCGGCATTAAAGCTGGCGTATTCAGACCGATAACAATCTGGCCTTTCCCCGAAAAAGCTTTCAGGGCCTGTGTCAGGGATAACAACATAAAAAAGGTGCTTGTCGCCGAGCTCAACTACGGCCAGATTTCGCTTGAGGCGGAAAGGATACTAAAAAGCGACGCCGAAGTTTCGCACATAGGAAAAATAGACGGCGACATCCTGTATCCCAATGAGGTTTTTAAAAAAATTTGCGAGGTAGTAAAACATGACTGATTCAATCCCGGCAAGCAATATTCAGGCAAGTAACCCGGTTACTGCGAGTAACCTTATAAAAAGAAACCTTCGCGTTGACAAGCTGCCGCATATCTGGTGTCCTGGTTGTGGTAATGGGATATTGATGCGGGCTGTGGCGCAAGCCATCGAAAACAAAGAGCTGGACAAGACCAAGGTCTGCATAGTTTCCGGCATCGGCTGTTCGTCAAGAGCGGCGGGTTACATGAATTTCAACACCCTGCACACAACCCACGGACGCGCCCTTGCCTTCGCGACAGGGATCAAGCTGGCAAACCCGGAGCTTATCGTTATCGTCATTACAGGCGATGGTGACGCGACTGCAATTGGTGGGAACCATTTTATCCAGGCCGCCCGAAGGAACATCGGCATAACAACGATTGTCTTTAACAACAGCATCTATGGAATGACAGGCGGACAGTATTCGCCTTTAACGCCGACTAATGATTTTGCAACTACTGCCCCGTACGGCAACGTTGACCGCCCCTTCGACATTATAAAGCTTGCGGACGCGGCGGGGGCTACATATGTCGCGAGGATCACAACCTACCATGTGAAAGAAGCGGTAAAGCTGATAGAAAGGGGACTGGAAAATAAAGGCTTCTCGCTCATTGAGGGAATCAGTGCATGCCCGACCTATTATGGCCGCAAGAACAAAAAAGGCGGCGCGGTGGAGCTAATGAACTGGGTCAAAAACAACTCGGTTGATGTGAAAAAAGCCAGGATGGAAAATATGACAGCCGTTGATCTTCACGGCAAGCTAATCATCGGCGAGTTTAAGAACATCGTTGAAAGCGAATACACCGACGAGTACCAGAAAATCGTTGACAGGTTCATGAAACCAGAGGTTAAAGATGCAAACAGAACTTAGATTGAGCGGTTCAGGCGGGCAGGGGCTTATACTTGCGGGCGTAATTCTGGCGGAAGCGGCTTTGCTCGACGACAAGCAGGTGATCCAGTCCCAGTCATACGGTCCGGAGGCAAGGGGCGGCTCGAGCAAGGCCGAAGTCATAATAAGCGACAGCGAGATCGATTTCGTAAAGGTTCAGAAATGCGACATGCTCCTCTGCCTGACCCAGGAATCCTACGACAAGTATGGCAAGGATTTTACAAAAGTCCTGATAATGGATGAACGAATAACCATGAAATACCCTGAGCCTGAAAAGGTTTTAAGGCTTCCCATTCTGGACACCGCCGCAGAAAAAATACGTAAGCCCATGGTTGCCAATATAATTGCCCTCGGCGCGATAAACGGCTTGCTCAACCTTGTCAGCAAAGATTCCCTTTTAAAGTCAGTTTTGGACAGCGTGCCCAAAGGAACTGAGGAGCTGAACAAGCAGGCGCTTGAGTCTGGATATGGGCTGGTAGGGTAGGCAGTTAAAATGAAAGAAGTTGAGGCAAATAAAGCGGCATGGGGATTATTGTCAAAAGACCATTACGAATATTGCAAAAAGGCACTACAGGAAAATAAATATTTCCTGAGCAAGATCATTGAAAAAGAATTGGGAGATATTTCAGGAAAAACCATAATTCACCTTCAATGCAACGCGGGAGCTGATACTATTCTGTTAGCTCAAAAAGGCGCAACTGTTACCGGAGTTGATTTAGTGCCCGACAACATAAAATACGCACGGCAAATGGCGCAGGAATTGGGCGTTAGTAATATTGATTTCATAGAATCTGACATTATGAACTTCAAGGAGAAGCACGATAAAAAATATGACATGGTTTTTACAACCGAAGGAGTATTATGCTGGCTTTCCGATTTAAACAAATGGGCAGAAACTGTTAGGCATTTACTGAAAGAAAACGGCGTCTTATATGTGCTTGACTCTCATCCGTTCTATATGACCTTTGACGAGGAAAAGCTGCGTGAAAATAAACTGGAAATAAAGTATCCTTATTTTATCCGAGAACCGGAACACAGTGATACGCTTGGAGGGTGGTATTCAGAAGCTAAAAAAGGCGAGCATTATGAATGGATGTATAAAGTCAGCGATATAATAAATTCATTGATAAATGCCGGATTAACAATAGAATTTTTCAATGAATATGACACTCTATATTTTGACATGGGTGGAATGGAAAGAGGCACTGAAGGAGAATATCATTTCCCGTTTTTTGACAAGAAAATACCGTTTACATTCAGTCTTAAGGCAAGGTTAGTAAAATAAGTTTATCATAATCTACGAGGGGATTTTATGGGTTATTGGACGGATTTGAGCATACAATTTGCTAATCAAAGGAATTACCTTGATGAATTATTTAAAATTTACCCAACAATTCCTGACGGGATAAGAGATATTGACCAAAAACAATGGGATGATATTGAAACCAGTTTTATCGCTCGCGATAATATAAGCCTTATTACTCATTTATTTTATTTAGACTTATTTCCAATTAAAGATTCTTATGTAGCATACTTAAAAAGAGATCCAAGTTCAATTCAAAGAAATCCCAATACTATTAATAGGCTATGTGGCAGATTATATGAAATGGGCTTGGATAAAATATTTGAAAGATGTTCAGAACCAAAAGAAACAAATCGGCAAATTGGACCGCTCTTTAAAAGGTGGCTATCAAATGGCGGTTTAGGAATAAAGCCTGTTAGAATTGAGGAATTTCAAAGCACAACAACCAACGCAATTTTAGAGGCATCCGATATGGAGATGAAATATTGGGCAGCTACTAATTTGGGCTACTCACGTAATAAGGGTTTAGATTTTGTAGGACGATTCAATAATAAATATATTATTGGCGAAGCTAAATTTTTAACTGACTTTGGCGGACATCAAGATACACAGTTCGATTATGCAATAAGTACCATCACTGATAAAAATGTAAAAGCGATCACTGTTGCCATTTTAGATGGCGTTTTATACATATACAGTAACAATAAAATGTTTCGTGATATTACAACAACCCATTCTGAATACAATATACTCAGTGCTTTGCTTCTACGGGATTTCTTGTATTCAATTTAAGGAATCGGAATATGGAGCTTCAATATAAAGGGAAAAAAAGCCCGCAAGAAATATTACAAAATACTCCGATTTGTTCTTTTGAAGGTAATATTAACTGTAAAAACATTCTCATTAAAGGTGAAAATTTGTTTGCATTACAAACACTTTTAAATGAATACCAGCTTAGTGGTACAATAGATCTTATATATATAGACCCACCGTTCTCAACCAATACCGTTTTTACAATCGGCGATGAAAGGGTCAGCACAATAAGTAAAAGTGAAAATGATGATATTGCATATATTGACAATTTACAGGGATATGCATTTATTGAGTTTATTCGTGAACGCTTAATTATTGCAAGAGAATTATTATCTGATGTGGGTTCTATATACTTACATATAGATTACAAAATTGGGCATTATATAAAAATAATCATGGATGAGATATTTGGAATTGATAATTTTCACAATGATATAACCAGAATAAAATGCAACCCCAAAAACTTTGATAGAAAAGCTTACGGAAATATAAAGGATATGATTCTATTTTACTCAAAAACAAAAAAAATAATTTGGAATGATCCTAAAATCCTATTTAATAGTGATGATAAAAACAGATTATTCAAGAAGATAGATAAAAATGGAAGAGCATATACGACGATCCCATTACACGCACCTGGTGAAACAAAGAACGGAGTTACTGCAATGGAGTTTAAGGGTATAAAGCCTCCAAAAGGCAGGCATTGGCGTTGTGATCCCAAGGAACTTGAGGAATTGGACAATGCAGGGTTAATTGAATGGTCATCAAACGGAAATCCGCGAAAGATTATTTATGCAGATGAAAAAAACGGGAAAAAAATGCAGGACATATGGGAATTTAAGGATTACCAATACCCTGTGTATCCAACAGAAAAGAATCTGGACCTTATAAAAACTATAATATTGGCATCTTCCAATGAGCATAGTATTGTAATGGATTTTTTTTGTGGTTCCGGTACGACATTATTAGCGGCTCAAGAACTGGATAGGAATTGGATAGGAATAGATAAATCGTACAAAGCTATACAGATAACAAAAGAAAAAATAAAAAGACTAAATCAAAGTCTATATTCTGATAACGAATATTCGTATGCTGAAGTAAAAAGTGTATATAAAAATGCAACCCAAAAAATATCGTAAAATACGGCTGTCAGCTAGTTTCCTTTTTCCTCTACTGCTCCTCTTTTCCTGCGCAAGCCGGGCACCGGTAAAGGAAACAGAACCTCCTCCACCACCAATAATAGAACAGGAATTACCACCACCCGTAATTGAAGTACTTCCGCCTGAGGATAGTTATTTAACCATTATAGCGGCGGGAGATAACCTGTACCACGCGCCAATGATTAAATTGGGGGAAGAAGGCGATTACGAAACCGCGTACCTGGAGGTTCGTTCTCTGGTGCAAACGGCTGACATTGCCTTTATTAACCAGGAAACAATCCTTGGCGGTAAAGAGTTTGGCTTTTCAGGTTATCCTGAATTCAATTCCCCACAAGCGGTTGGGCAGGCTTTAGTAAAATCCGGGTTTAGTGTGGTTAACCACGCGACCAACCATATCATGGACAAAGGGGAAAAAGCTATTTTCGCTACTATGGATTTCTGGGACAGCTTTCCGGACGTAACCGTCCTGGGCATCCACCGTTCTGAAGAAAGGCGGAGCCTTCCGGTTCTGGTTAAAAAAAACAATATCACCCTTGGGTTCCTTTCTTACACCTACGGGACAAATTACATTCCGCTCCCAAAAGATAAGCCTTACCTTGTCTCGCTGATCAACACTGAGATAATGGTCAGGGAAATTGACGCTCTCCGCCCACTGTGCGATTTTCTTGTGGTTTCAATGCACTGGGGGGAAGAGTACCAGCATGACTACAGCAAAACGCAGAAAAACCTTGCAGCCTTGCTGGCCGAACACGCCGTGGATCTAGTCATAGGGCATCATCCTCATGTGATTCAGAAAATTGAGGACATAACAAGGCCGGACGGGAAAAATATGCTCTGTTTTTATTCCCTCGGGAACTTCATCTCAGCCCAAACTGATAGTGCGACTCTGCTCGGGGCTATGGCGTTCGTCAGGCTAAAAAAAACCGCTTCGGAAAACATAATTTCCATCGAGGAATACTGCGCAATCCCGACAGTTACTCATTATGAAAAAGATTTTTCCGGTTTTAAAGTCTATCCATTGTACGCCTATACGGAAGAGCTGGTAAAAAAACACTGGAAAAGCGGTTTGTCGATTAATTACCTCAAAAACCTTTCTTCAAAAATTTTTGGGGATAAAGAAATGTTAAAGAATCCTTTTGAAGGGATTTTATGGAAATAAAGCAAATTGCAGCTTCACCTGACAGATCTGTAACTGCTTCACCACCCTGGGTTTTATTCTTTTCTCTCTATTCCTCTCCCTAAAAAGGTCTATACAAAATACTTGTAGCTTTCATTCAAAAGTGGTAATCTACTCACTATGGGTCTGAAAAACACTAATTTATAAAGAAGAAAAAATTTATTTCCAAAAGGAAAAGGGGAAAAGTAATGAAAATCAAAATAAAACTGAGCATTATGATGATCGCAATTGTGGCGATCGTAGCGGGTGGCCTTGCCATAATTCAGTTGGCGAAGTCAAGTGATATAACCCTGGCGCTTTCAAAACAGAAAACTATGTATCTGGCGCGCCAGAGAGCCCAGTACTGGGATGGCCGCCTGAACGGATATATAAACGTGCTGCAAACGCTGTCGAATATCTTTAACTTTTATGAAAGCATACCGGTGGCGGAACGGCGGCAGCAATTTGAAGATAA
>Ga0268262_10005587_pt1 | contig 12406 bp, 9 predicted proteins | sample TergutNc150P3_FD_190354 | JGI IMG/M metagenome (GOLD analysis project Ga0268262, IMG submission 190354) | Nasutitermes corniger P3 segment gut microbial community from laboratory colony in Florida, USA - Nc150 P3 (SPAdes) (version 2) | ecosystem: Host-associated > Arthropoda: Insects > Digestive... | reverse complement strand
GGATGTGTTCATCCACCAGCAGTTTGAAGCCTATGGGCTTGTTTTCGTTCTTTATTTTGTTCAACTGCACGATATCGTTAATCATGCTTGAGACATAGTATTTTACGGGCACCAGCTCCATTTTGCCAGCTTCTATTTTTGAAAAGTCCAGAATGTCATTGATGATTCCGAGCAGAAGGTCGCCTGAATTGTAAATTTTCCCCAGAGCTTCCCTTATATCTTCCCGAAGGGTGCGATCCTGCAGCTGGATTTCGGTAATGCCCAGAATGGCGCTCATCGGCGTGCGGATTTCATGGCTCATTTTCGCCAGGAAATCGCTTTTCTGCCTGCTTTCCTCGTCCACTTTTTTCTTTGAAGCGTTAATGCGCCACAGGATTATGCTTAACGCTACGGCCAGCAAAAGGCCCATGGCGGCAAGAACCAGCCCCGTATACCTGATTTCGCGGTAGTATTGGTTAAGGGGCGCTATAAGGCTGATATACCAGCCTGTCCTTAACTTCCTGGAAAAAACAACGGATTCCTGGCCCTTGTAATTGACCGCTGTGCTTTTTGGAATGTAATCGTCGCCCGATTCCAGATAATCGGCAAGGTGGCCTGCCAGGCCGCTGTTCACGCTCTGCAGCGATTTGCCTATCAGATACACGTCAGGATGGGCGATGATCCCCAAGTTTTCGTCCACCAGCATTCCGTAGCCGTCCTCGACTATCTGCATCGCGGTGACATAATTTATGATGCTGTCAATCGGAACGTCAAGCGCGATAGTCGCCAGGGGTTCATCCTTATCAAGAATCTGCCGCGAGTATGTAAGCACGTAACTGCGGATTCGGGCGTTGAAATACGGCGCCGCGTAGGTGACTTTTCCGTTTGCCTGAACGGCCGCTTTGTACCAGGGGCTTTCCTTGGGGTCGTTATCCCCTGTCGACGCCCATTCCCCGTTATTTAACTGTAAACCGTTGAAAACGTTAAAATAGCCGTACAGTCTGTTTATGCTCAGTTTGCGTTTTTCATATCTGATTACGCTGGGGGTCATTTCGCTTATATAGTTTTGCAGTTTGTCGGCGCTATAACCGTTTATTATCATGTTTCTTATGGACTGTGACATGCTTTGAAGTAGCTTTTCCGGTTCCTGCAGGTCGCTTTCAACGCTGGACTGCATAAAATTAAGCGCGTTATTGACTTCGTCTTCCAGACGCGCCAGCATCATTCTTTCCATGTAGAGATAGCTTGAAATAACCATGACCGTGAACGCGAGAAAAACGAACAACATCTGCCCGTACATAACGGCGGTTGCCCCAACTTTTCTAACGACGGAGCGCAATTCCGGCATTATTTCTCCATAAGCGCCTAAGCGTACTTTATATATTACTATTCTACTCTATATACCAGTTTACTCCAGAATCTGCCGGTTGGCAAGAAAAAAATCGGGTTTTACGAAACTTTTCATGGGGTGGCGTCGGTATTATATACGGAACTTCTCCTTGACAGAGTCCCTTTTATATGTAAAAATGCACTATGGCAGGTTTTGGAGGAAAACGCATGAAAAAGGTAATGGTTGTATTCTGTTTATTGTCGGTTCTTGCGGCGTGTGTGATGTTTACCGGCTGCGGAAAGAAAACAAGAACTTTCGGTTTCACTTCAATGAGGATTAGCAATCCGTTCTTTGCCGTTATTGAGCGGACAATCCGCGAAGAAGTGGAGAAAAACGGCGACAAGCTGATTTCAGTTGATCCTGACATGGATACCGCGAAACAAGTCAGCCAGATAGAAGAACTGATCTCCCAGAAAATCGACGCTATTTTTATAAACCCTGTTGACTGGGAAGAGATCAAGCCGGCGCTGGTCGCCCTTAACAAAGCCCATATCCCCGTAATTAACTATGACGCTGAAGTGAGGGATCTGGAACTGGTAGCCGCTTACGTGGGTTCCGACAACAGGAACGCCGGTTATGTCTGCGGCCTTGACATGGCGAGACGCTTCCCCAACGGCGGCCCCATCGCCGTCTTTGACTGCGCCGGAATGCGTTCGCTCCGCGACCGCATTGACGGCTTTAACGAGGCCATTATTGGAAAAGGTTTCACAATTGTGTTTCTGAGGGACGCGCAGGGCACTTCTACCCTGGCGAAGACCCATACTGAAGAAATGCTTAAAGCCAAAGTCGAAGTGCTCGCCATTATGGGCGGCAATGATCCGACCGCGCTCGGCGCCCTTGAGGCCTGCAGGGAGGCGAACCGCACCAATATCCTTATATGGGGCGTTGACGGATCCCCGCTTGCCAAAACCGAAATAGCCAAGCGTGAGCAGTTTGCCGGTTCGGGCGCGCAAAGCCCCATTTCCATCGCGAAGGAATCGGTCGAGGTCGCGTACAAGATTCTGAACAAACAGCCTTATGAAAAGATGGTACCGGTCAGGACATTCATAATAAACCAGGATAACATAGACGAATACGACATCGATGACTGGCAATAAAAGGAGCGCTTTATGGACGCCAAAGTTATTATTGAAAGGGCTAAGGATTATGTTTCAAGGGAGCGTGATGACGGTTTTCGCGCCGAAGTGGAAAAACTGCTTGCCGGCGGGAATGAAAAGGAACTGGAAGACCGTTTCTACCGCGATCTTGAATTCGGAACAGGCGGCCTGCGCGGGGTAATAGGCGGCGGCTATAACCGCATGAATACCCTTGTGGTGAAAAGCGCGACCCAGGGGCTCGCCACTTACCTTATAAAGGCGTTTCCCGACAAGGCGAAAGCCGGAAAGCTTTCCGCCGTTATCGCTTTTGACAGCCGCCATTATTCTTCGGAATTCGCCTTGGCCGCAGCGCTGGTGTTTGCCGCCAATGGCATAAAGACCTGGCTTTTTTCAAGTCTGCGTCCTACGCCCGAACTGTCTTTTGCCATAAGGCATTTGGGCTGCGACACCGGCATAGTGGTAACGGCCAGCCATAACCCGCCCCAGTACAACGGGTATAAGGCGTACTGGAACGACGGCTCCCAGGTTATCCCCCCCCACGACACGGGCATTATCGACGAAGTAAACAACGTCAAGGCCATAAAGGAATTATCCCGGCAGGAGGCCCTGGACAAGGGGCTTCTGAAAATTATCGACAAAGAAGTTGACGATCCTTACCAGACTATGGTTAAATCGCGGCTGTTCCGGCCGGAGCTTATCAAGGCAAAAGCTTCCGAGGTTAAAATCGTATACACGCCCCTGCACGGAACCGGGGCAATGCACGTTGAAAAGGTGCTGGGTGATCTCGGGCTTACGGTAATCACCGTGCCGGAGCAGAGGGAAGGCGACGGCGATTTCCCCACGGTATCCTTCCCCAACCCCGAGGAAGCCGCCGCTCTGGACATGGCGATAAAACTCGGAACCAAAGAAAAAGCCGACGTGGTAATGGCCACGGACCCGGACGCCGACCGCTTCGGCATCGCTGTCCCGAACAAGCAGGGTTCTTATACCCTTGTCACAGGAAACCAGATGGGCGTTCTGATGGCCGACTATATTTTCCTCTCGCTGAAGGAACTAGGCAAACTGCCCAAAAACGCCGCGATGGTCAACTCTATCGTTACGACGGGAATGCAAAAGCGCGTCGCCAAAATGTACGGAGGCGAATGTTTTGAGTGCCTTACCGGTTTTAAATGGATAGCCGACGTTATGCGCAAATGGGAACAGGGAAAAGACGGGGCAAAATCTTTTGTTTTCGGCACCGAGGAAAGCTACGGCTACCTGGTGGAAACCGAAGTCCGCGACAAGGACGGCGTTTCCGCGGCCGCCCTTACCGCCGAGATGACCCTGTACTGGCGGAGCAAGGGCAAGAGCCTGCTTGACCGGCTGGACGAACTTTACGCGGCCTGCGGTTTCTGGCAGGAAATTGGAATCTCAAAGTATTTCCAGGGGCCCCAGGGCCCGGCGATCATGAATGGCATCATGGATAAATACCGCTCTTCGCCGCCAAAGACCCTCGGCGGCATAGCCGTTTCCAAAGTGCGCGACCTTGAAAAAGGGGCGGATGGACTGCCCCCCAGCGACGTGCTGCAATTCTTCCTGGCGGACGGAACCGTGGTAAGCGCCCGTCCAAGCGGCACCGAACCAAAGATCAAATTCTACGCGTCCTGTTGCGCTGAAGCAGGCTCAAGCGGCCTTGAAGGAGCCAAAACCGAAGCCGCCAAAAAACTGGACGCGATAAAGAAGGACATCAGGGCGGTTATAGGAGAATGAGGGATTGGATAGTGGTAGTATCACGCAAAGCTCCCAAACAAAAACCCTACTCCCTACTCCCTACTCCCTACTCCCTGTTCTTTCTCTGTTCCCTGCTCCTTGCTCTCTGTACTAGCTGTACCGTTAACAAGCTTGTGGCTGACGCTTTGACCGGACAAGTGGGGGGAGGCACGGTTTTTACCGGGGATTCTGACCCGCAGCTGGTCGGCGACGCCCTTCCTTTCGCGATTAAATTGTTCGAGGCGCTTCTGGAATCGACCCCGAAACACCAGGGGTTAAGGCTTATGACGGGTTCGCTTTTTATAATGTACGCGAACGCTTTTGTACAGGGGCCTGCCGACATGCTCCCGGTCGAGGAATGGCAGCAGAAGGAGAACGCCCATAAACGGGCGAAACAGCTCTACCTGAGGGGGCAAGAAATACTCTATGGCGCCTTAGACCTGAAATACAGGGGCTTCAGCAAGGCGGGCGAGGACGAGAAAGCCTTCGCGGCCCTGCTGGCTAAAATGAAAAAAGAAGACGTAGGCCTTCTGTACTGGACGGTGGCGGGAGGACTGGCTGCTTACTCCCTTGACCTGCTTGATTTTGAGCTTAACGCTAAAATAACGGAATGGGGTATGATGATAAAGCGCGCTTACGAACTGGACCCTGATTTTCAGGGGGCGACGCTGGATGAATTCCTCCTGCTGTTTTACGCGTCGCTGCCAGAAGCCCTGGGCGGGGACAAGGAACGCGCGAAAAACCACTTTAACAGGGCACTGGAAAAAACAGGCGGGGCTTCCACAAGCGCCTATATCTCGTACGCCCAGTCTATATGCGTGCCGGCGCAGGATTACGAGGCTTACAGGGACAACCTTGAAAAAGCTCTTGCCGTGGATCCTGACATCGACATCTCCACACGGCTTGTGAACATTATTAACCAGCGGAAGGCCCAATGGCTTCTTGATAACGCGTACCTCAGCTTTTCATTCCTTCCCTTTCCCGATAATTATTGATATTATGACTATTCAAATAAAAAGGAGTCAGGCATGAAAAAAAGTATTTTATTTTTAGTCATTTTTTCCCTTTTCTTCGCGAACGGGGTTTTTGCCCAGAGGGGCAGTTCGTCCCAGGGCGATATTTTGGAGGTGCGCCTTGCCTCATTTATGCCCAAGAATTCGGATTGGGGAAGGACCCTTGACCGAATGGCGGCGGAATGGTGGCGGGTAACCGATCACAGGGTAAGGCTTGTCGTTATTCATGACGGGCTGGAAGGCGGCGAAGAAAAGATGCTTACTTCCATGTCGGCGGGCAATATCCACGCGGGGGTTTATACTTCTTTCGGCCTTAACAGTATCTGCCCTTCCGTTGTCACCCTGAGCACCCCCTTTCTTATACGCAGTGAAGAAGAACTTGATCTGGTGTTAAAGGAAGCAAGACCCCTGCTGGACGCCCAGGTTAATAAAACCCCTTTTGTCGTTATATCATGGTCAAAAGGCGGCTGGGTAAATATATTTTCAAAAGAACCTGTCTTATCGCCTGACGACCTGCGCCGTATGAAAGTTGCGATTAACCCTGAGATCCCAAAATTAAACGCGGCTTTCAAGGCCATGGGGTTTAACGTGCTGGAAACAGACATTACTGACGTAGGCACGAAGATCGCGAATAATTCGATCAACGCTTTTTATCAATCGCCGGCGGCAGTAGCCCCGCTCGGTTTGCATAGATATGTCAGCAACATGATGGAGACAATCCTTGCCCCCTTCATGGGCAGTATTGTCATGAACCGGGTTACATGGAACAGGATCAGCCCCTCCGACCAGGCTAAAATTTTACAGGTTTCGCAGAAAATAACCGAGGAATTTGAAGCCATAATGCCGCGGACGGCCGCCAACGCCATCGTGCAGATGCAGAAGGGCGGGCTCAAGGTGAACAAACTAACCCCGGCGCAGGAGCAGTTATGGCAGGCCGAGGTACAGAAGGTCATGCCCTCCCTGCTTGGCAATAACACGTTTGATCCCGAATTGTATAATAAAATAAACGAAATACTGAGAAAATCCAGAAGCGGGCAATAGGTTTATGAAGATTCTGTCCAGGGCTGAAAAGGGAATTTGTTTCGGCGCGCTGTCTTTGCTTGCCCTGATACCTTTTACGGAATTTGTTTTAAACCAGTTCAGGCTGGCAATTCCCGCTTCCAGAATCCTGATGACACATCTTTTTCTGGTGACAGGTTTTTTTGCCGCCATGTTTACGGCAAAACTGGGCGAACATATCTCAATTACAATCGTTCAGTTTGTAAATAACGATAAAATTAAACGGGCGCTGGACTTTATAACTTCCATGCTGAACGTTTTTATTCTGACCATCCTCGCGTGGAACTGTGTTTCCTTTATCAAATACGGAATGTTGGGAAAGCTCATAGGCCCCATACCCGACCGTTTTTTTGCCGTTGCCATGCCGCTGGGCTATGCGGTCATCGCTTTCCGTTTTGCGGCAAACAAGCGGACGGCAAAAGAAAGAAGACTCATCCTGTCAGCAATTCTGATCGGTACGGCGGCGGCGCTTCCCGCAATCGCGAAAATTATCTGGGGTTATGAGCCGCCCGAACCTTTTTATACATGGGTGAACAGCCAGTACGACATGGCTTATCATTTCCGCGTTCCGGTGATACTGTTCCTCATTCTGGCGGCGATTTCCGGAATGCCCATTTTTACCGCGATTGGGGGCATTGCCCTGATAATGCTCCAGGCGGCGGGCAGGGAACCGGAAGCCGTGCCAATCCAGGTTTTTTCCGCGTTAACCGATACGGACATTATCGCCATTCCCCTGTTTACCCTTACGGGTTTTTTCCTTTCCGAGAGCAGGGCGGGGGAGAGGCTTGTCCGTACCTTCAGGTGCTTCTTTGGCTGGCTGCCCGGCGGCATGGTTATCGCCGCGGTTCTTATCTGCGCCTTCTTTACCTCGTTTACCGGGGCTTCCGGAGTGACCATTCTGGCCCTCGGCGGGATACTCCATTTGATCCTTGTCGAGAACAAGTACAAAGAACATTCATCAATCGGCCTGCTCACATCCGTCGGGGGCATAGGGCTTATGTTCCCCCCGTCCCTTCCGATCATACTTGTAGCCAGCACCAGCAACACGATTCTGCATTTTATGAACGTGCCCATATCCTACAGCATTATCCATTATTTCGTCGGAGCGCTTATCCCCGGAATTATACTGGTGCTGGCAATGATTGCCACAGGCGTTATAAACTCCTTAAAGGACAAGATGCCTACGGAAGCCTTCAACAGGAAAGAGGCGCTGCCTTCCCTGAAGGATTCGTTACTGGAAATTTTATTGCCTGTAATCCTGATTCTCGGCTACTTTTCCGGGAAGCTCACCCTTCTGCAGGTAAGCGCTTTTTCGGTTGTCTATATAGCGGTTGTTGAGATCTTTATCAAGAAGGACATAGCCCTTAAAGACATTACAAAGATTTTTTCAAAAGCGGTTCCCATTGTAGGCGGGGTGCTGGCGATTCTGGCTATGGCAAAAGGCCTTTCCTACGCGATTGTTGATTCCGGCGTGCCTGAAAAATTCGCTTCCTGGATGCAGGCGACCGTCAGTTCAAAGTACGTCTTCCTTCTGCTGTTGAATCTCTCCCTGCTTGTGGTCGGCTGCCTTATGGACATTTTTTCGGCTATCCTGGTCGTGCTTCCCCTTATCGTTCCGCTCGGATACGCCTACGGCATAGATCCTGTACATCTTGGGATAATCTTTATCATGAACCTTGAAGTCGGTTTCCTGACTCCGCCCGTAGGGCTTAACCTCTTTCTGGCAAGCTACCGCTTTGAAAAACCTTTTATAAAAATATGCCGTTATGTGCTTCCATACCTGGCGATACAGTTCGCCGTGGTACTGCTGGTAACCTACGTGCCGTGGCTGTCCGGCTGGCTGATTCAAATAATCGGGAATTAGCAGGTTTCTTTTAATTCGCTCAGGGCTTTTATATTCCGCAGTTTGAAGGTGGCTTTTTCCTGAATCTGGCGCACGCGCTCGCGGGTTATCCCCAGAAGCTTTCCTGTTTCTTCAAGGGTGAGGGGCCCCTCGCCGGCAAGGCCGTAACGGAGCTGGATTATTTTCATTTCACGCTCGGAAAGCTGCGATAAAATGTCCCTCATGGTTTCCTGCAGAGTCATTGAAAAAACCATTTCAAAGGGTTCCGCCGTTGATTCGTCCTTGATAAGATCCGCGAGCCTTGTGAGGTTTCCGTCGTCCACGATGGCGTTCAGGCTGGTGGTTTCCTGCGAGAGTTTGATAATGTCCTTAACCTTTGAAACGGGTATCCGCAGGTATTCGGACAGTTCTTCCTCGCTGGGATCCCTGCCGAGGTCCTGTGTAAGCTGTTTGGCGACATAATAGCATTTTTTTATCGTGTTAAGCATATGGATGGGGATGCGGATTACGCGCCCCTTGTCCGCTATGCTTTTTATTATGGCCTGCCTGATCCACCATGTGCCGTAGGTTGAAAAACGGCAGCCCCTGGTATAGTCAAAACGCTCAACCGCCTCAATAAGGCCTATGTTGCCCTCGTCGATAAGGTCCAGAAGCGAAAGCCCCCGGTGCTGGTAATTTTTCGCTATGGATACGACAAGGCGGAGGTTGGAATTGATCATCTTGTTTTTATAGAACAGAAGGGTGCTGTCAAGCGCGGCTTTTTCCCTGTTGTACTCTTCCTGGGCCTTGGTCTTCTGTTCGGCTTCAAGCTCTTTCTGCTTTGCGCGTATGCTGATTATTTTTTCCCCTATGTTCTGTTCTTCCTGGACTGTCAATAGGGGGAAATTGGAAATCTGCCTGAAGTACAGCGCTAGAGGATCGGACTCTTTAATGTTTTTGGAACGTTTTGAGTTTTTTACCGAGGATGATTTTTCTGGACGAGCCGCCATCAACTCGTGTTCCAAATCGTCCATGTCAAATTCCATGAATGCGTCTGTCATTTTTTCTCCCCTATAGTCTGGGCGCTTTTACCGGATCAACCGGCGACCCGTTATGTGATACTATAAAAACCAGCTCCGGTTTGCCGGATGCCGGATATATACCCAATTTCCCCAATTCTGTACCAGCTTCAATATTGTCGCCTTTTCTGACCGATAGCGTTTTACAGGCCCCGTATAAATACCTGTAACCCCCGTCCGCCTCAATAATCACGACGTTGCCGTACCCGCGCCAGGGGCTTGCGTGGACGACGGTTCCTTTTGTAAGGCTTTTAACGGATTCGGACTCCTCGCCCGTAACCAGCACCCCTATGTTCCCGTTCATATAAAATATTTCTTTAGCGGAAACCGGCCAGCGGATTGAAGGGTTTTTGGGGACTGGTTTCGCGTTTGACGGCCGTTCCAGAGCCGCCCATGAAGGCATTATAAGCACGGGGGTCGGCTGTACGATGGGCTGAGACGGAGACTGTACCAGGGGCGGCGCCGGGAGCTGCGCGATGGCAGGGGCGGCTGCGGCCGTTGACGCGGCTGTGCCAGCTGGCACGGGCGAGGCTGCTGTCGCGGCTTTTGGTATTTTTATTTTTTCCCCGGCTTTGACCTTATAGTTATTGGTGAACTTGTTTATGTCGCAAAGGGACTGAACAAGCACGCCCTGGGATCTGGCTATGCTGTACAATGTCTCGTTTGGTTGAACCGTATATTCAAAAAAGGCCGCCGCCGAAGGCGCTGACGCCGGGGTCGGCGAAATATCAGGGATAACAAGCTTCATTCCCACAAACAGTTTTGAGGGGTCGGAAATGGAGTTTTGGCGCATGAGCGCGTCCTGACTCACGTTGTATTGCCGCGAAATGGAATAAACTGTCTCGCCCCTTGATACGATGTGAACCAGGTCTTTCGCGGACACTCCTGAAAAAAGCGTCCCAAAAAGAACCGTAAGCGCGAAAAGGCGTTTTCTGCTGTGCTTGAAGATCATACCATTCAATATTTCGGTAAATTTACCCTGTTTCTTTACGATAAATGATGTATAATAGGGTCTAATGGAAGAAAATACATACATAAGGCCCAGTTGGGACGAGTATTTCATGGAAGTATGCGACGCCATCTCAAAACGCGCCACCTGCGGCAGGGGGCGTTCGGGCTGCGTTATAGCCAGGGACAACCGGCTGCTGGTTACCGGCTATGTGGGCGCGCCTGCGGGCCTGCCCCATTGCGACGATATAGGGCACCAATTTAAAAAAATGCTTCACGAGGACGGCAGCGTTACCACCCACTGCGTGCGCACCGTCCACGCCGAGCAGAACGCGATCTGCCAGGCCGCCAAGAACGGCGTTTCGATTGACGGCGCGACTCTCTACTGCCGCATGACCCCCTGCCGCACCTGCGCCATGCTGATAATAAACTGCGGCATAGTCCGGGTGGTCTGCCAGCGCCGCTACCATGACGCATCTGATTCCGAGGCTATGCTCGCCGCCGCCGGGATAAGGCTGGAATACGTGCATGATGAAGTGCAGGAGTACGAGAGGCAGTAAACCCTAATTTAGCGCTCTTATTGGCAAAAACCGGCAAATGGGTCAGCGCGTGTCTGTCAAAAATATGTTGGGGAAACCGATTGCGCAGCCCCCGCACGGCATTATTGCTTCCTTCTAGATCATCGTTATATGACAGTCTCTCTTGTTATCAATCGTAGCGAGGTCTTTGCAGACGGCATATTAGCCGTCTGCTAAAAATTTGCTCCCTGCGACTCTAGGGTGCTTCCTTTATTCGCGCTCACAGCTTCGCCGTTTTTCTCGGTTTGCTCCATCGGAGAGTCCCACAAATGTTTTCTCGCCCCGCCGCGCCCCCTCCGCCGTAGGGCATTTATCTAAATACCGTTAACTTATGTTAAATAATCTGCCAACCAGACAATCCGCTGTTAATACATTATTGTTTGTTTTCCATGAAAGTTTATACACCGGACATTTTTTCGATAATATGTTATTCCATAATTGCGGATCGATATCTTCTCTAAACATTCCATATTCCTGAATAATATGGGGCATATCTGCATGGATCTTTGGTGTATTATCCCAAATACCTTTAAATTTACTATTATGCCTATATAAATACTCAAATGCATAATGTATCCAAAAATACGGTGAAATACGCAGTATTCTGCGAATCAACCATGAAAACCAAATTGAAGTTGAAATGTTTTTCCTGTCAATCCATTCTGTCAATTTATCTCCCAATGGAGTTGAAGCGCATATTGGCCTTTGTTCATTAACAGTTTGATTGTTCCTGAAATTAATTGACAAATACCAGTCCACAAATGATTTCCATTTACTAATCACTAAATTATTTTGTACTGCAGCTAAAAACCAACTACTTAACAAATAACGGTCGGTTCTTTGAAAAGCAAAAAAACCTGATGATATATTTTTAAACAGCCACTCATTCAATGATTTATTGCAAAATACAGATGAATCACACCATACACCGCCATATTTTTCCAACAAGTATAATCGAAGAATATCAGATTTACCGGTCCAAGATATATCTTTCCGAATAAGGAAAGGACTTATATTTGGGACATATTGACTAGCATTCTCTAAAGTTACTATTATTATTTCCCAATCAGGATTTTTCCTTTTCCAAGAGCCTATACATTCTTCCACAATTAATGGCATTTGTTTTATCCCTTGAAACCAACAAGTCCAAATAATTTTTGGTAATTCTCCAGTACAATTCTGAGGAGAATTTTTATCGTTTAATTCCAATGTCGAACAACTACATCTGCTTGTCATTTCCGCATAACCTCTACCGCCGGGTGCTGTAGTTCAATAATTTATTATATATTCCTATAGTTCTATATATAGAACATATAGATTTTAGTCAAGCACTTATCCCTATGGTTTAATAAGGTATTGATATGGAGGAATATAAAAAAACAACGTTAAATGGGCATGAATTGCGTGTCATTTTAGGCAAGGGAATACGTTTTTACCGCCAGCAACGTCAGTTATCACAGGCCGCTCTTGCGGAGAAAGCCAATATATCAGTCACTTTTCTAAGTAACATCGAAAGGGGGTTAAAATACCCTACATCAGATACCTTATCAGCGTTATCCAATGGTTTAGAAGTGGAAGTTTTTGAATTGTTTCGCCATGATTATTCACCTGTCGCTCATAGAGGGCTGTTTGAACGTTTTAAAAAAGACATTGCTAAAAATGTCATGGATACTCTCAAAACGGTATACAAAG
>Ga0268262_10005586_pt1 | contig 12407 bp, 8 predicted proteins | sample TergutNc150P3_FD_190354 | JGI IMG/M metagenome (GOLD analysis project Ga0268262, IMG submission 190354) | Nasutitermes corniger P3 segment gut microbial community from laboratory colony in Florida, USA - Nc150 P3 (SPAdes) (version 2) | ecosystem: Host-associated > Arthropoda: Insects > Digestive... | reverse complement strand
CAATATTTGTGTTAAAGTGAAGACACGTTGAAAAGATTGATTTATTGAAGTGAATTATTATAGCGTGGCGGGGAGGTGTCGTTTTTTTTTTATCGGTTTGGTGAAGATTGTATATAATTCCCTTTTATTGTTTAGCGGTATATAGTATTTTATTGAACCTTTAATTTTTAACGATTCTATTCCAATCAAACTGCTTTCCAGGGTCCCATTTTGCGTCTTTTCGCAGTCCTTCCTCGACCAATTTTTGCGTCGCGACGTGCTGGTGTCCAAGAACGTTTTTTATGTCGCGCCGCTTTTTTATGTCGTTCAGCAAAAAATTAAGCGACGAGTATTGTTCGTCTTTAAACAAAATCTCTTCGTTTCCGATTAACTCAATTCCTATGGAAAAATCGTTCACGCCTTCGCGCCTGTCCGGCGGGGGCATCCGTGAAACGCCGGCGTGCCACGCCTTTTTTTCTTCGCGCACCAAATAATAAATTTTGCCGCTTCTGCCGATTACGTAATGCGAACTAACTTCGCAATCGACAAGAATTTTTATACACTTTTCGACAGAAAACGGATTTTTCGGATAAACGTTTATAGCGCTCATAGCGTGGATAATTACGGTATCTATTTCGGAATTTCTTTCGCCAAAAAGAATTTTTGCGTATTTTTCATCTAAAAAATATTGGGTTATTTTCATATCACAAGTCGATTTTGAATGAAACGTCCCAAATATTGCGCAGTTCAAGGTCGGTTAGCAACTCGTAAGACAAGTCGATGTCGATTTTTTTGCGCTTTACAGGAAACCGCACTCCCCCGCCAAAAGTCAAATGCCACGGCATTTCATAAATCGTGAAGATATTTTTTGAAGCGCCCGCTCTAATACGTATTTTATCAAATATTTGCTGCTCGATTCCGCCCGCAAAACGCCAATTCTGGTCTCTGTAAAGCGGAATTTCGCCCTCCGCGACAAGCAAAGTCGCATAACTTATTAAAAACGAACCGCCCAGCCGAACGGAAGCGGGCGAATTTTCTTTGTAGCGGTATTCGTTGAAAATTTCGCCGCCGATTTCTTTTTCGCTTGGACTCCCGTTGTTGTAAAAAGTGAAAGTCGGAACGTTGTTAAATACGAATCCGAAGTCGATTTTATCTGTCAATTCCATCAAAAAACCGATGTCCAATCCAAATCCGACAGCCGTTCCTTTTTGGTCGTATTCGCTTCCGCTACCGCCCGTTGTTCGCGCAGAAGAAACGTTAATGTTCGCGCCTATCGAAAACGGCGGCATTTTGCCAGCATTTGAAAATCTGTATGAGGCGAGCGTCGAAAAATACAATTCCATATAATAACTTTCGGGATGTCCGCTGTAAATTAGCGTGTGCCCAAAACCGACTTCGCGGGTCGCTTTGTTGAGAAACGACGCGGATATAGTATTCAAAAGTCCATATCTTCCCTGATAATTTACCGACGCTTCGGGTCCGTCTATCCAAGACGCGCCCGCAGGATTGTAAAACGCTCCGTAAGCGTCTTTGGCAAGCGCGACGTAGCAGTTTCCCATAGATTTCGCTCTTGCCGACTGCGCGACCGTACGCATCGACGGGTCTATCCCCGAAAGTTTTTCGTCTATTTTCGCCCACGCGTTTTGATGTTCGTTTCCAAACAGCGCAATAAAAATTCCAAGTCCCATATATGCGGCGGTGGATATAAGCATCGGTTTTACGTTATTTACGTTCTCGCCGAAATATCTGCTCAATTCGGCAGGCGACGAAAGCGTGTCGATTTCGTGCAGGCGAAAAACCGCAGTTTTTACGACATCCGAAAGTGCTGCGCCGTCGTTGCCTTCAAAACTGCACTGATTTACAACTTTTCTGCTCGCGGCATCGACGATTTTCAATTCCACGGCATAGCGTCCGGCGCTAAAATCGACTTCGCCGAAGACCATTCTTTCCAATTGCAACGAATTACCCAGCGACGCGATACAACGCGGTTCGTGGCAGTATTCGGGAAAATGGTTTCCGACTACTTTATATGCGTCTTCCATACGCGATTGAACATAAACGTCGTATCTTCCTATTTCGTAAAGCGCGTCGCGAATACTCCTTACCGCTTCCTGCGACATAAGCGCGTCGTCATTGTTTGTGTAGGGATTCATTACGCCGATTTTTGTAATTTTTTCGTCCTGCGCAAAAACCGCCCAAAACAATATAAAAACAAAAATTGCAAATTTGATATTATTCACTTCCCCTCCGAATTTTCTACTTAAACAAAATTATTTCTTTTGTGTAGCGTTTTTTGTCTTTTTCGTCGTCAATCGTGACATTCACGAAATACCTTCCGTTTCTGCAAAGTTCGTCGCCGCGCATAAACAGCGCCCTATTCGGCAGCAAATTTAATTTGTTTATTTTTTCCTGCGACAACTGCTTTCTTCCGTCCCAAAACAAATAATACGACTGCTCCGGCGACAATCCCGATAAAGACGCACGATAAACCAAAACGTTGTCCGCCGTATAAATCGTAACCTGCGCCGAATGTTTGAATGCCGTATTGCTGCTTTTGGGGGTTATTCTTATACACGTTCCTTTGACTTCGCTGCGCATATCCTCAATATGCATATAATCTTTGAGCGGCGAAACAAACGGAGAAAACGGGTTGGGGCTTACCGAAACAACGGAATCGTTTCCCAATCCTTTTCCGATAATTCCGACTCGGATTTTACCGCGTCCGTTTATATATTTGCTTATGCCGACCGTGAGCGTTTTCTTTTCGGGGTCATAGTGCGGTTTCGGCGGAATAATATTTTTCAACGTATCCAAAGAATCGCTCCGTGCGTCGTATTCCCAGCGTAAATTATTATCATCCCAAACCGCTACACCGAGTTTTGAAGTGTCTGCGCTGCCTTTTGTCAGTGAGCCGTGGTAAATTTGCGGAATATCCAAAGTAATTTTAACGGGGTCTGAAATCGCATCCGCCGCTCTTGAAATTTTTGAGCGCGGCGACGGGCTTGGCGTTTCAAAGTCCCCGCCGATTTCTCTTTTAACCTCAAAAACGTCCGAAATCATAAATATTCCTAATCCTTCGACTTCTCTTTCGACAGAATTTTTCCATTCAAGTTTATCGACCGAAACAATAATCGGAGAATTTTTGACGGCGTTTTTATCAAAATTAAGGTCAATATCTTCGTTGCCCACTTTTTTAGCGTCGGTATTCGCCGCGTGCGCGACCAAAATTCCTCTTTTGCCGTTCAAATAAAATTCGTCGCGGATTTTTGAATTTATTTGCGCCGCGACATAAACCCGCCCGATAAAATTTGTGTCGGGAATAAATAACCCGGCGTCGTCGATTTTTCCGGCGGTTTTCGGCGACAAAATCCAAGTGGGACTTGCCGCGACCAAATTGCCGTTTTTGTCTCTGGCTTCGGTTCCGAAAATAACGCTTTCCTTATTTGTTATGTATTCGGGACGAACCAATTCCGAAAGGCAAACCACTTTCAAAGAAGCGACTTCGCTGTCGGTGATTCTTACGGGAACGACTATGGAATCTTTAACTCCGTTTTCCAGCGTCAAGTTGGAATTTAACTTTATTTTAACGACAAGCAAATCCGTCCCCGCAGATTTTCCCGTGATAAGCGCCGAAGGATTTTTGTCGTCTTTGCTTATTCCCAAACGATTTGTGCGAACGTACCAGTCAATTTTGTCCGATGTTAAAGAAACTTCTCTAAAATCCGCTCCGTAATACGCTTTTGCGCTAACGTTCATCCGCCCGTTGAGCGCAAGAATTATGGAATCCCTTGCCGGAAGAACTTCCCAGCGCGTTATATGCGACGATTTTGCCGCGACAAATTTCACATACGGATGCGTTTTATTGCTGTAAATCGCCGAGTTCGCATAAACCGTAAAATAAAATTCAATGTTGCTCCCGGGTTTTTTCGGCTCTACCGCAAACGAAATTTCATTCGCGCCTAAACTTCCTCGTATTCTTAATTTTTCGTCAAAGCCCGTTTCTCCTGCGTGTCTGTAATAAACGAACGCGGAATCAATTCCCGTCCAAGTTGATAATTTAAGCGTCGTTCTTAAAGTGTCGGCGGCGGCATTCGGCGCATACCTGAACGGCATAAGAATCGTTTCTGCAAGCACATCGCCGTCAACCGCTCCCGCTGGAAAACTCAGCGGTTTTTCCACGCAATCCAAAATCAAAGCGTTAGAAGAAGGCGCGGCGCTTGCCAGATATTTTATCGATGGGTCGGCGGATACTCCTCTCAAAGTGTCGTTTTCAAGAACCGCCGAAAACGGCGAATAAATGTTTATAGCAACCGAATTATCTTTACCCGCACTTTTCTCGGTTTGTGCAAATAATACGATTTTGGAATTAGCCGGTTTCATCGTGATATTTATAGAAACGGATTTTGTATTCTCGCCGCTGTAAAATATTCCGTTTTTGATTGTCGCGGTGTCGTTTCTTACCGATGCGCCGCTTTCGCTTGCGATTTGCTCGACAAAATCCTTTGTCTGTCCGTTTCCGTTAGCAAAAATTACATACTTGCCGTCGGGAATTCTAAAAAACGAAAATTCGCCAAAGCGGTCTGTTCTAACCGAAGCGAACGAAACTCCGTTTCTTACGAGCGAAACGGAAATATCCGCCGCCGCGTTTGCGTCCCTGTCGAAAACGTTTCCGCTTATTGAGGCGAACGCTTGGATTTTAACGTCCTGCGAATAAGTATTGCCGTCTTTTATCGCATCCGAAGCCGTCAAAACCGAACAGGGCACAAATCCCTGCGCCGAAAATGATAACAGATATTTCGCCGAAGACGCGGGAACGCCTATGCTGTAAGTTCCGTAAATATCGTCGGTAGCGGACGTCGCGACAATTTTTTTGCTATTCGCGTCGATTACTTCGACTTTCGCATTTACGACCGCCGCCGATTTTTTTTCAAGCGTATTTTCTTTTGCAAACCAACTTTCGCCGTAAAGCGTTCCCTGCAAAATCGCCGCGCCGCTTTTAAGAATTATTTCTCTGTCCTGACTTGCCGATAAAGTGATTGTATCCGAATACGAAACAAGTCCCGATTTTACCGCCAAAATTTCGTATTTTCCGGGCGCAAGAGTAAACGAAAATCTTCCGTTGCCCGGAGTGGAAATCAAAGCCGCGACGTGCGTACCCACGCTGTCAAGATAAAGAATTTTTAACGCCGCACCAAAAACCGCTTCTTTTTTTTCGTTTTTAACTATTCCCGACAAGGTCAACAAATTTCTGTTGATTTGAAAATTCCTGTTCAAGTTTTCATTGTTTCTTAAAACGACGCGGTTGCCGTCCGAATTTGCGAAACCTTGCTTGGAAACGGATATAGCCCAGTTTTTCGGCTGGCAGTTCAATACAAAATTCCCGTCCGGAAGCGAAAACGTTCTCACGCTGTCTCTGTCGTCGGAAACTGCCGAAATTCTCGCTAAATTCACAGGATTTGCGTTTTGGTCGGTAATTTTTCCGTAAATTGAAGCGAAAGGTCGCCGCAATGTAAATTCGACTTCTGTAACGCTTTTATCCGAAATCGAAACAATTTTGCTGTCGCTTTCATAGCCGTCTTTTCTGACGGTTATTTTGTGCGTTCCCACGGCGCGTATTCTGTCCGCCCAGCCGTTAACACCGGTAAAAAACGATACGTCCGCTTCACGCGAGCCGCTGATAGTTTCCACTTCTACCTGCGCCAAACCCAAATCCTGCGTAAATCTGCGCCCGCCGAAATTCATTTCTTCAATCGCGTGAATTTTTATTATTCCTGAAGGAACGTCATACGAAAAACCGGAAGTATTTCCTGCCTGTCCGTTGCCGGTGGCGCTTATTGTCACCACTCTCCAAAGATATTCGTTCCTGCTCAACACGTCTTTTGCGCTCATTTTAAGCGATGCCGTGTCTCTGCCCTTAAACTGCCCCGCCGAAACGTCTGCGCTCCAAACCAAAAGTTGCGCGTCGATTCCGGCGATACCCGCTTTGGTATATACAAGTACGCGATAAATCAAAGCGTTTGCGTCTAAATTTTTCCATTTGAATTCTATTTCGGGATTGGTTTTATCGTTAAGCGCAGCTTTGTTGGCGGGGAAAAAATTTTCGGGAATTTTTTTTGTTTTGTCGATATTCAGCGTAAAAGCCGCCGGCAAAACCATATCGTTTGTCGGCGTATATGCCGGATTATTTCCGTAATTATTAAAAACGAACCAAGTATAAGTTTTTCCGGGCGAAAGCGGCGGGGGGGCTGTTGTAAAAATCCCCGACGGGTCGGGTTCGCCGTACGAAATTCTGCTGTTTGGAGTAATCGCCTGCCAAATTATTGAAGTTCCCTTTATGGATTCCAGCGATATTTGTCCGTCGATGCCGAAAACGTTTACGTTTTCGTCCGAAAGCATAATGTGCGAATATGGAACTCCCGCGGGTTTCGTCCAAGAAAATTGAGGATTTTTGCTGTCTAACAAATCGCCGCTGGGTTTGAGATTTTTATTTTGGTCGCTATGTTTGAGTATTATTTTCACTTCGTTTGAAAATCTTACGCCGTCGCTAATTACCAAATAATTTATCCCCGGTCTTAAATTCGGATTTTGCGACGGCACAAAACGAACGGAAGTTTGCCCGTCTGAATGCGAATCGTAACCGCCGACAAATCTTGTTATGGAGTCCCTGTTTGAAGCGTTTGCGACGCCGGGATTTCTGCCGAAATAAATTTTTTCGTTTTTCTGTCCGTCAAAATTAGCCCATTTGAGCGATACGTTGTCCGACGGATTCAACAACCACGTCGGATATTGAGTTATAGGAAAATCCGCCGCAAAAACCCAAAACGCAAGCGCGAAAATTAAAACGAAAAATCTATTCGCTATTTTCATAATTTTTTATCTCCGTCGTCAAAAATTATACACCAAACCGGTTTTAAGCGCCGGAAATGGTAATATGTCAAATTCCATCAAAAATTGGAATTTCGTACCTACGATTCCGCCTGCCGAAAGCACCGGAACCATAACGCCTTTTCCATAAGGAACGGGATAATACTGCCGCACCTCGCCCAGCAAATTCTTTTTGTCCAATAAATCTAAATCTAACGACACTATTCCCAAATTGCCGTAAAAACGCCTTATTTTTCCGTTAATCAATATTAAATGATCGACATAAACGTTCGTTTTTATATTGAGTCCGCTCGCCAAAAAATCCACTTTGCGTCCTTCTTTGTAATCTCCGAAAGAGGTATCGACCAATTCCAAACTTGTTTTCCCGACAAATTTTGAATAAGAAACGGAAAAATGTTCGGGAATAATATTAAACTTAAACGTAAAAACGCTCGGCATTTGCCATTTCATTTTATTGTTTGTCAATAGCATAGCGGTATCTTTTCTGCTTTCCATAAAATCGCCGTTTTTTATGTGGTCGGCTATGTATTTGTGTTCGTTGATTGAGTCGGTAATCATAAAATTCGACGCGTTCACAAAAAACGGAACCGCATATTTAGCCGACAAAGCGCCTTTTGCGTAATCGGTAAACATTATTCTGGAAATAAAATCGAAATTCCAAAATCTTGCAAAAAAAGTCGGCGTCCAACGCTCCAAAGAATACTCTCCGTAAATAGGATTGCGCAGAGAATAATCAAACGGAATAGAAAGATTTACCATATCGATTTTCTGGTCGGCGTTCCCGAAAACGTCTATGTTTATGTTCCCGCTTGCGTTAAAATAAAATCTGTGTCTGTGTAAATTAAGTCCTATCGCCGCAGGAATTTTGAGTTTGTCGAATTTGTAAACGTATCCGAAAGTCATCGATTCCCAACCGAAAGAAAATTTAAGCGAATTGTTCAAATTTCCAAGCATCGTCAAATCCACATCGTCGTTTTCGTCAAAAGGCGTAATACGAAAACCGGGAACGCCTAACGCGTTTTCGTATTTTACCGTCATCACGTTTATGTACGAAAACGACGCAACGCCCAAAAGCATAGGGACTTCAACTCTTATCGTCGTATTGGCAAACTGCTTTGCAGCCATATTGGGACTGAAGCGCTCGCCTTCGGAAAAATTCTTTGAAACGTCGGCGATAAGACCGTCCATTAAATTTTGGCTCGGCGAAAATTTTATCGGAATATTTATGGAATAATAACCTTTTGCGCCGTCATAATCCACGTCTAACGGGGATTTAAGATAATCGTAATTAAACCCTATTCCCAACGATGCGTTCAAATGAGGAGTGTCGAGTTTAAGCCCGTCTATTTGAGCGGTTGCAATCGACAATACAAAAAATACGTACAAGGAAATTTTTTTCAAAAAATTCAATACATCCTCTTTATTTATCCAAAAAAACATCAATTCCAGATTTGTAAAATAAATTATTTCCGAAATAAAACGCAATAATATTTTGAAAAAACATATTTTTTTTACAAATATCTCGCACTATAACTCGGATTATTGTATTTTTGCTTTTGGAATTTATAAATAAATTTTTACAAGTGAGGTTTTTAATGAAACGTGTGTTTGGCATTTGTTTTTTGTCGGTTGTTTTGTTGTTTACGGGTTGCAAATCGTACGACCAGAAAATGGAAGCGGTTCAGTCGCGCCTGAAAACGATTGAAGACAAAGGGCTTCCCGATTCGGTAATCACTCCGATTCGTCTCGCGATTGTCGCGTCGCAGGGCGAAAAGAAAAGAAATCGCGGCGGCGAGGCGAATAAAAAACTGAAAGAAGCAACTTTGTCTGTCAAAAAAGCGGAGGAGTTTTTGGAAAAATCGCTTTCGGTAAAAAAGCCGGAAATTGCCTCGAAATTTAATTCCATTCGCGAAAAAGCGGGCAAGGAATTACGTGGATTGCACAAAAAAGATGCCGATTCTCTGCTTAACGAGATTGATTCTCTTCTCAAAATTGATTTTGTTTTCAAGGCGGAGCGCGCTTTGGATAAATTTGAAAAGAACTTTCCGAAAATGTCACGTGCGCAGGTCGTAGCCGATTCTTTGAAACCCAAAGTTCGCGGGCGCTGGGTTTTCACCGAAACCGCCAAAAATCCGGAGGATAAAAACGTAAATGCCGTCGAAAAGAAAGTATTCACGTTTGACGGAAACGGAAAATCCATGTTTGTCGAAGAAAAAAGCGGACAAAGCGCGACAAATCTTAAAGAAAACTGGAAGTTTGAAACATGGGGAAATTGGGATATGAAGGGCGATACCGTTTGGGTAATCGCGACCAAATTCACCCAGCACGAACAGACGTTTTGGCAGTTTAACGAATCGACGAAAAAGTGGGGGCATATGAATAACGACAACAAGTTTGTTGAAAATAAACCCAACAAAATTCCCGCAGAAACGCTCACCATTGAGAAAAACAAAGACGATATAGTTAAGCAAAACCGCTATGTTCTTTATCAGGATTTGCTTGACGAATATAAAAAGCAATAAAACTTTGCCGGTCGATTTTTGTAGCGGACGTGAAAGCGTCCGCTTTTTTGTAAAAAATAAAATCAAGAAATACATTCACAAGTTTTCATTACTATCCGCCGAATAAAAAATTCCATTACCTCATTAAATTCAGAATTTGCTAAACATTATTTTTTTAACAATATAGCAGTATTGGATAACGGTGGAATGCAAATGAGGCAGCGGTACATTGAGTTAACGCCTATTCCATTTGTTTCAGAAAGTATAAAGGAGAAAATTATAGAAAATGTAAAAAATGCAAATACAAAACGCAATTTAGTTACTGATAATGAAATAAATAGATTGGTTTATTTTGCGTACGGTTTAGATAACGAAGAAATAAAATTTATTAAACAAAATACTGATGAAAAGATTATTGATATTACTAATTCTCAATAAACCCTATTTCTTCATTACTCAATCCATACAATTTGTAAATCAATATATCTATCGCTCCGTATTCTTTTCCGTGCACGTAAAATACTTTTTTTGTTATGGTGATTTAGACAAAAAGACATAACTTTTATAAAATCATTTCCCCAAAAAAGTAAATATGGCAGTTAATTACTTCTGCGCCTTTGATAGTGAAACTTAAAACTTACAAGGAATAACTATGAAAAAAAATCTACTTACAAGCAGCCGAACACCGCAATAAGTATCTACGAATTATTTCCTAAAATTCCTTAATAAACAATAGGAAGCGTCGTTTTGTCGTCATAAAGCGTTCGGTCGCATAAAAACAAAAACACAATCGCCGGAATAAGCAGTATGGCTATAATCTTCGCCCAGTCCGTCCATGATTCAAACACATACGCGCCGCCGTTCATATCGCAAACATAGTGAATAGCCGTTATGCAAACGGAAATCGCAAGCATATTTATGAGTTGCACCGCCCGCATATTCACGTTTATTATTGTAAAGTAAGCGGTTATGGCGTTTATGCTTAATGCGGTACAGAAAAATAATAAAGCGTCTATAAAAATCAGGTCGTAATACGGAACTGATGAGAAAATTATAAACATAACAGAATACGCTATCGTCAGAGTTATTATTCCGCAGAAAAACGTAGCAGTTTGCGTAAATGCGAATTTAGCCCAAAATATGGTTTTTCGCGAAATTCCGCTCGCCAAAAGAATTTCCCACGCTCCCGAAAGCCGCTCGCGCGCAAACGAAACGTTTGCAAATCCCGAAGATGCCACAAACGCCGAAACAATTATCAAGATTATTGAATTTTGAAATTCAAGCATATTGTACGAAAGAAAAACCCCCCAGAAAAGCGATACCAAAGCGAGCGACAAAATTGTCGATTTGGCGCTTTTTGCCAGCGATTTTAATTCGTGTCCGAAAATTATATAAAAATCATCCATATTTTCTCTTTTCTTCTAGAAAATCTTTTGAGACATTGGTTATTTTCGCCCCTTTCAATTCGATTATTCTTGTGCATAAATTACCGACGGCAAAAAAATTATGCGAACTTATTATTATCGCCGCGCCGTTTTTTTGCGAATTCCTGACCGTTTTGAAAAACTTTTCGCACTGCTCGTAATCAAGCCCCGTCGTCGGCTCGTCCAAGATAACGGCTTTGGGGTCGCCCAAAAACGCTCTGGCTATGGCGCACTGCATTCTTTCTCCTTTGGAAAAAAATTTCACCGCCGTTTTTCTGCCGTACAATTCCGCGCAGTTTTCACCGACAAATTTTTGAAAATCGTCTTTTCCTACTCTTTTAATTTTAGCAAAAAACTCCAAGTTTTCGCGAAAAGTCAAATTTGCGTTAAATCCGTCGTTTTCTAATATTATCCCGACTTTGCGCAAAACGGACGGATTTTTCGGCGTCGCAATCTCGCCGAGAATCTGCGAATTTCCGCCGTCGGCGTTTATAAGCCCCAAAAGCAAACGAATCAGCGTCGTCTTTCCAGCGCCGTTTAATCCGACAATTCCAAGAATCTCGCCGGACGAAATCTCAAACGAAACGTCCGACAAGACCTCTTTCGTCCCGAATTTTTTTGAGATACCGTTTGCTTTTATCATAAATTTATGTTCCCTGTTTAGTCGGCTGCTTGACGAATCTTTGATACGAAAATATTTTTTGCCTTCGTTAAAACGGGATTTTTACAAACAAAAAATTTAGCGGTAAAAATTGAGTAAAAAAATAATTTTTATTATTTTGTAAAAAGTACTTGACAAATGTTTTACCGAAATATTATATTACTGTGCGATACTTTAGAGTTTTACTTGCAAAACGGATAAAGTTGCTACTGAGAAACAAACTTGCAAATATTGGAAGTAATGGCTTACTTCAACATATTAACAATTAAAACCTTATTGAAAGGGGTTGGTTTATGGGTCAGATTTCTTTTACAAAATTCACCAGATGGATGGTGAGCGTGTCGACGGTGGTTGTGCTTGCGGCGGTTTTTGCGTATGGCGCACCAAAAGAGGATCCCGCAAAAGCAAAAGCAGCGGCTGAGGCGAAAGCAGCAGAAGAAGCGAAAGCGGCGGAAGAAGCGAAAGCAGCAGAAGAAGCGAAAGCAGCAGAAGAAGCAGCGGCGGCAGAAGCGGCGGCAGCGGCAGAAGCGGCGGCGGAAGCAGCGGCGCATCCGTATGCAGATTTTCTTGAACAAGCGCCTTTTAGAGACGGCGTGTTCAAAAATCCGGCTTACGAAGAAGTAAACGCAAGATTTCCTTTGTCGTTTAAGTTGCTGATGGGATTGGACGGAAAAGTTAACAGCAGTTTCTACGCTTTCAGACAACATTACATGGCAGCCGAAAAAAGATTGGCTGACGGAAGTACCGAAGATGCCGATTTGGATATGTTCAGAATGGCTTACGCTTATGAAATGTTAAGTTGCATCGGCGACCTTTATGTTTCAAAAGGCAAAGTAAAAACCGCTTCCGACGAATCTATCGACAACCAAGTGCTTAAAGGAATCGTTTCCGAAAAAGTTCAGGCGGCTCCCGCAGAACTTTGGAAGTTCTTGGCTTTTGCAAACGCGACATATTTGC
>Ga0268262_10005585_pt1 | contig 12408 bp, 1 predicted proteins | sample TergutNc150P3_FD_190354 | JGI IMG/M metagenome (GOLD analysis project Ga0268262, IMG submission 190354) | Nasutitermes corniger P3 segment gut microbial community from laboratory colony in Florida, USA - Nc150 P3 (SPAdes) (version 2) | ecosystem: Host-associated > Arthropoda: Insects > Digestive... | reverse complement strand
GTGGCGGCTCGACTTTTGGCAGCCATTGTTTCCAGATAGGGTTCGGCAGCGGGAGAAATCAAGGCTTGCAAGTCTTCCAAGTCTATTTTCTGCTTCTGCAAAGCCCGTTCCACGTCCGAAGCAGATTTGGAATAAACCGCTTCTTCAACCTCTTTCCAATTCAGTTTAAGTGCAATATCGTAAAAAGTCATTTTTTTTATCCTTTTTGCAAAGATACCTTTTTTTATTGAAAGTTGAGATGATAAAAAGATAAAAATTCTTTCTATCTTATTTTATCATTTTATCATTTTATTCCCGCATACTTTTATCATTTTTCTCTCTTTTTAAATTTACAATTATAGATGAAAATCCACTCCGAAAAACTTCAAAAGAGGATGTCCAAAAACAATGGATTTTTCCAAAAAATTCTCAAAATGGTGCGAAAAACAAGCAAAAAAAAGTGGATAGACACAAAATAAGCAAAACGCATAGTATGATTTTTTAGGTTAAACAGTTAATAATCAATGCAATTTTTTTTTTTTCAAAAAACAACTTTTGTATTGTTTTTTTTAGTATTTTTGTAAAAAAAATTATAACCATTAATTTAGAGATTGATGAAGCAGTTTTTATTGATTAAAATACAGAACGTGAAGTTCGCGTTAAACGTATTGTTTTGCGGGTCATTTTTATTGCGAGGCATAAAAGCCTTGATTGTCAAGGCATTGCGTTCATTCTCTAATATAGATTCAATCTTTCTCATTGGTAATCAATCACTTGCATTAAGCAAATGGATAACAAATCAGCAAATTAATCAATACGAATATATACATTTAAATATATTACATAGGAGGCAAGCCGAAAATCCTTTTCCAAAGAGTAGGCGTAATTTTAATAAAAAAGAGTTTTAAACTTAAATTTTAAGAAAAATGAAGAAGATTTTATTTTTTCTCGTAGGTATGCTGTTCTTTTTACAGCAAGGGTATTCTCAAGCGAAGGATACTACGTTTTTTGAGGATTTTGATGTCTCGCCTCCAAATGGTTGGCGCGCAAATTGGGCACAAAATCCGTTTTGGGGTGCAGACAGGACGGTTTCCAAACCGAACCAGCTGGGAGTAGATAATCAACAATCCTATTTGGGGCGAGTCCCCACGAGGGTCGGCGACAGTTGCGAATTTGTTTCGCCTGTTTATGATTTGACCAACGGTTATAGCAACGCCTACTTAAGATTTTGGCATATTTGTAAAATATCTCCGCTGGATACAGCGAGGGTACAGTACAGAATAGGTTTAGGTGGAGGTGTTTTTAGTGCTTGGAAGCCATTGCCCACAGGCAGTAATTATCTGGGAGGCGCACCAACATATAAAACTCTTTCCCGTTTTAATGCGGCAAGTTATTCAAAGTGGGATGCAGGCAACATTCAAGCACTTCCAGATAATGGATGGTGGCAAAAAGAAGAGTGGGATTTATCTTTTGAGGCAGGCAACAGTGAAGTTCAGTTTCGTTTTTTCATTAAGCACGGAACGCAAGCAGGAACGCAACAGTCCTATGGTTGGCTGATAGAAAATTTTGAACTGATAGCAGCAAACCATGTGATTAAACCGCCTATTGTGCAATTTGTTTCACCCTTTGTAAGAGATACTGTTCACAACACAGGTCCTTGGGTAATCAATGCGAAAGTAAAATCAGGCATATCGGGAGTGGGCGTTGTTCCGCCTTACTTGAAATGGAGTACCAATGGCGGTATAACATATGACTCTGTATTAATGACTAAAATATCAGGCGATACCTTATGGAGAGCAAGTATTCCGCAAAAACCTGCGGGAACAACTGTTATCTATGCCATTACGGGAATAGACTTGGTGGGCAATAAGGCAACAGATGTTTCGCAATATTATATTAAATTGTCTTGCGGAGGAGTAGGCTCTGTGATGAATCTTGGATATACAGGGTCTGTTGAACCGATATTGCTTTCTCCCGGAATTTACGAAGTAGAAACGTGGGGAGCAAACGGTGGTGATGTCAGTAACACTGCGCAAGGGGGAAAAGGAGGCTATTCAACTGGAACGCTTACGTTATACTCAACAACTATGGTATATGTTTACGTAGGCGGTGCAGGTGTTAGAAAACCTGCGAATAATCAAATTGCGTTAGGCGGATATAATGGTGGCGGCAATTCTCCAGCAAATACATCTTCAAATTTCTATGGTAGTTCAGGCGGTGGTGCCACTCATATTGCGACCGCAAATGGACTTTTAAGTACCTTGTCAAATAATCAGTCGGCAGTAAAGATAGTTGCCGGCGGCGGCGGCGGGGCAGGTAATGATAATTGCGGTACTCCTTACGGCGGCGGTTATGGCGGTGGTAATGTAGGAGGAGACGGCTTTGCCAGTGGTTATAATGACCGTTTTGGACGTGGTGGTACTCAGAGTGCAGGTGGTGCGCCAGGCACATCCTCAAATCCTAACGGAGTGGCAGGTGCTTTTGGACAAGGCGGTAATGGTGCCTCATATAACAGTTCTGGTGGCGGTGCAGGCGGTGGCTGGTATGGCGGTGCAGGCGGTAGCGGCGGAAACGACTGTGCCGGTGCTGCAGGCGGTGGTAGCGGCTGGATTGGCGGTGTAACAAATGGAATAACCGTTCAATTTGGTCAACCAGGATTTGGCACAAAGCCTGTAGCAGGCGGAGACGGGTATGCAATAATAACGTTAAGACAGTCTTTTGCAAGTTGTCTGGATAATTCCGCAGCCATGAGTTTCATTGATATACCAGATACAACTGTGGTAAATTCCTTGCAGGGAAATAATGTTGTTGTTTCCATAAAAAATACAGGGATTTTGCCTTTGGATTCCGTTAGAGTATATTATCAAGTAAACAACGGTGCGGTAAAAGATACGACTATAAAATTTGTTCCTGCCTTATTATGGGATTTTAACAAATTGGTATCTATAGGAAAATATACTCAAACGATGAACGGTTTTGATTCTATTACCGCTTGGGTGAAAATGCCGAATGGAGCACTCGACTCTGCAACTTATGACGATACAGCATGTAAAAAAATATACGGCAGAGTAGGCGTTTTTGCACAGTGGGTTACCAAGCCTGGTGATACAGTTGCTACGGTAGGTCCGCATACGGCTACGGCGCGCTTACAAAGTTTAACGGCAATACCTGTAACCAATCCGCTCATGTATGTAGTATATACCTTGTCTGGTGTGCAGACTTTCGATACTTTGCAAATGCAATCTCAGGGAGGAAATTTATGGTCGGTTGTTTTTCCAAACAAACCGTTCCTTACCGATGTATCATATACAATTAAAGTAGCAGACTCTTTAGGGAATATTATTCCTTTAGCGAGTTATTATTATATCAAACCGCCTGCTTGCGGAAGTTGTGGCGGCTTGCCAATCGGGTCTGTTTTTACTTATACTTATACAGGGGCTTTGCGGGCAGAAACGCTTCCTCCGGGAAAATATAAAATAGAACTGTGGGGTGCTGACGGCGGCGGTGCGACACTGAATTATACAAGCAATGGGCGGACAGGCTCGTGGGGCTACGGCGGATACGCAGCAGGAACTTATACGGCAAATTCATCCCTGCCAATATCTATCTATGTAGGCGGTGTAGGAGCATCGCAATCAGGCGGTTGGAATGGTGGCGGCGGTGCCATATCAAACGGTCAAGGCGGCGGCGGTGCAACAGACATACGCGTAGGCGGTACAGCCTTAACCAACAGAATTATCACTGCTGGCGGCGGCGGCGGCAATGGTAGAGATGCTAGTGCGAAAGCAGGTTGCGGCGGCGGACTTATAGGAGAAAATAGCGGACTATACAATACCAATTACACAATAGCCACTGGCGGAACACAATCTGCAGGCGGAACAGGTGGAGGAAAAATAGTAGGTAATGACCACTACCCCGGACTTCCCGGTACATTTGGAGTAGGGGGTAATTCTCAAAGTACAGCAGGAGTAGGCAGTAGTCCAAGCAACAGTTACGGCGGCGGTGGCGGCGGCGGCGGCTGGTATGGCGGCGGCGGTGGTACAACGGCAGGAGACTCCGGCGGCGGCGGCGGCGGCTCTTCCAATACGAATGGCGTACAAAACGGTGTTACCTATACTAAAAATGAAGCATTATTTGTAGCAAAACCAAATGCAAATGGAGCAACGGCAGTAGCAGGATATGCAAGAATAACCGTGCTGGAACAATTCAGCAGGTTGTGCATCACCAATTCTGTAAAATTAGATACAATTCTCAGTCCTGTTGGTACTAATCTTAATTCAGGCGTATCCACGCCTGTAAAAGTGGCAATCCGCAATATGGGAACGAACCTTCTAACTTCTTGCGAGGTACGTTGGACACTAAACGGAAATCCAATGCCCACTTACACATACAATAGTGCAGGCATCTATGAAGATTTTACAGATACGATGACTATCGGAAGTTTTACAGCATCTGTAAATGCGTATGATACAATTGTTGTTTGGGTAAGCAATCCCAACGGACAGCCAGACGGTTGCAATGTTGACGATACATTAAGAAAAAGAATGTATGCTTCAGCGGGCATCCTTGCAAACTGGGTTACAAAACCAGAAAATACGGTTTATACGCCCGGCATACACAGTGCAACGGCAAGAATACAGGTTTTAGATAATTCGCAAATCAACAACATACCATTATATGTAGTATATACGTTGTCAGGCGTACCAACGCTGGATACTTTGCAAATGCAGTCTTTGGGCGGTGGTTTGTGGAAAATCGATTTCCCTGCAAAAGTATATAATACAACGGTAGATTACAGTATTAAACTGACAGATGCTTATGGCAACCTTATTGTGTTGTTGGGTACTTATTTTATTGATAAAATACCTTGCGGCGGCAGTGGCGGCAGCGGTACAGTTTCTCCTTTTTCCTATACAGGGGGCGTACAACCGCACGTGCTGATGCCGGGTGAGTATGAAATAGAACTTTGGGGTGCTGACGGCGGAACTGCCAATGGACAAATTGGCGGTAAAGGCGGGTATTCTAAAGGTACGATAATTATAAACTCACTTACTACATTAGATGTATATGTTGGAGGTAGAGGGACAAATGGGTCGTCAACTTTTCCGCTTATAAATCCCGGTGGATTTAATGGTGGAGGAAATGGAGGAAATTCTAATTTAGCAGGAACTGGCTCAGGCGGCGGCGGTGCTTCGGATATTAGAATAGGTGGTTCTGCCTTAGCAAATCGAGTGATTGTTGCTGGCGGCGGCGGCGGCGGCGGTTATTATGCCTCTCCGTCAACGGGAGGAAATGGTGGCGGTACTGTTGGTGCCAATGGTACCTCTAGTTCTGGTGCCCCCGGTAGTGGTGGTACTCAAATAGCAGGAGGAGGTTATACGGGTTCAGCAACTTATAATGGTACGAGTGGTGCTTTTGGAATAGGTGGTGATGGTCATGCTAATGCGGCTGGTGGAAACGGCGGCGGCGGCGGCGGCGGCGGCTGGTATGGCGGCGGCGGCGGTTCAACAGGAAATACTTCATCAAGTTGCGGCGGCGGCGGTGGCGGAAGTGGCTATGTTAACGGTGCTGGCATTACCAACGGTCTAACTGCTCAATTCTCGCAATTGGGTTTTGTAACAAATCCAGATATAAATGGAAATGGTTATGCAAAAATTACAACTGTAGCACTTTTTAGCAAACCCTGTGGAAGTGATAATTCCGTAAAATTAGAAGATATTACTTATCCGAAAACCATTCAAACATCGGGCGTACCTACTCAAGTAAAAATAAAATTAAGCAATTACGGCGACCTTCCGCTTACTACCTGTTACGTAGATTGGACAGTAAACGGAAATCCAATGCCTCGTGCTACATATAATAATTTAACAGGCTTGCCCGAAGACTTTACAGATACAATGACCATTGGAACTTATATTCCTTCGGTAGATGCTTGCGATGATATTATTGTTTGGGTAAGTTATCCCAACGGCGTTTTGGACGGTGTGCTTACTGACGATACATTGAGTACAAGAATATGTGCAATAAGCGATATTATTGCAACATGGAAGACAATTCCTGCAGATACGGTTTCTGCAACAGGTCCGCATGAGGTAACGGCAAAATTGCTTTCCCGTACCAATCAGCAAATAAACGCTGTAACTTTACAGATTAGATATATCGAACACGAAATATCCCCAGCAGTACAAACCCTAACGCTGGCAATGATGCCTGATACGGGAAATCTGTGGGGAGTAGAAATTCCTAATATACGCTATGAAAGCGATGTATGGTACACGCTCACCACAATAGACCGCTACGGCAATATTGTAACATTGTCAGACAGTTTTTACATTAAACGTCCTGAATGCGATGGAGGTCCAAATCCTGCTCCTGCTATCAGCAATGCAGGTGCACCTGTACCTATGACTTACGGTTATTCGGGCAGCGCAGTACCTGTAAATCTTCCCAAAGGAACATACGAAATAGAATGTTGGGGCGCTAATGGAGGCGGACAATATGGTGGTATAGGCGGTTATTCAAAAGGACAATACAAAGTAACTTCTGCTACGACAGTTTATGTTTATGTTGGAGGAGTAGGCGGTTATACTGGAAACAGTCAAGGAATGGGCGGCTGGAACGGTGGCGGTAATTCTGGTAATTACTCCAGTAGCAATGGCGGCGGCGGCGGTGGTACAGACGTAAGAACTACCCAAAACAATACTTATGCAAATAGAATAATCGTTGCTGGCGGCGGCGGTGGAATGGGTGCTAACTGGTCGAATAGTCCCGCTATGGCAGGAGGAGATGGCGGCGGAATAACAGGACGCGATGGAAATGACTATAACCAAGGTTCAACTGGAGGTCTTAGTCCTCATGGCGAGGGTGGTACTCAATTTGCAGGAGGTGCAGGTGGTCTATACGGTGGTAGTTATACACAATCACCGTCTGGAGCATTTGGAACAGGCGGTTCTTCTCTCGCCGCTCAAACTGACGGCGGCGGCGGCGGCGGCTGGTATGGCGGCGGAGCAGGCAGTTGGGAAGGCGGCGGCGGCGGCAGCGGCTGGATTGGCGGTGTTCTCAATGGACTGACCGTTCAACCAACTCAAGGAGGCTTTGTGCCAAATCCCGACCTAAGTGGTAATGGATATGTAAGAATAACCCCTTTGCAAGTAGCTCCAGACAGGTTATGCGTGGATACTTCGGTAGCATTGGATGCCATTTTAAGTCCTGAAAAACAATCAACAATAAATGTAAATATACCTGTAAAAGCGAGAATACGCAATAAAGGCGATATGCCGTTGTATTCTTGCAAACTCAATTGGAGTTTGAACGGTCAAACAATGTTGCCAGTAGATTATACATGGTCAAAACAACAGGGATTGCCTGAAGATTTTACCGATACGGTAACCATAGATTATTACAGACGCAACATAAGCGGTACTGATAAAATCCTTGTTTGGGTAAGTTATCCCAACAACAAATTAGAGCCAGATTCGCTTAGACAGGATGATACGCTTAGCGTTACAACCACAGCATGCGGAGTACCATTTGCAAACGTTACCTTAACCGTGGGCGTGGGCGGTGATTATCCTACTATAAAAAGCGTGTTTGATATTATGAAAGAGTGCGGAGTAGCAGGAAATGTTACGCTGGCATTGCGGGGAACATTTAATGAAAGCGTGAACTTTAGCAATTTGTCAGATATCATGGGCAATCATCATTTGACGGTTACCTCTGCGGGCAATCATTATGACAGCGCTGTTATAAATGGAAATGGAGTAGCCTTGTATGGAATGCTGTTGAATAGAACAGACAATCTTACTATAAAAGCCGTTACGGTGGATATGAGAACAATGGGACAATATGCTATTCAAGTTATGGGTGTTTGTACCAATCTTGTAATTAGAGATTGCAAATTACTGGTTAATAATACTTCTAATGCTTCAACCTATGCGTGTATTTATAAATCAAGCGGTACGGGCTTATGGAACAATATTTCCATTATTGGAAATAAAATGGACGGCGGATATTACAATGCGTATATCTATGACGGAACAGGTTCTTCCTATACCTACCCGACCACTACAATCGTATTTGACAGCAATATATTAACCAACTCCTATTATTATGGTTTGTATGCTTATTACACAAATATAAGAACGTCAAACAACCAGATTTCAAACAGAACGGCGGGAACGATGAATTCTACCTGGTATCCCATTTATTATACGTATGCTAACGGGGATATTACAGGAAATAAGATTACGGCTAATCCGTCGACTACAATGATAAGTGGCGGGTCTGGAATATATCTCAATTATGTAAATTACAATGTTAATTTTGTAAATACAACATCTCCCATGTATGTGGCAAATAATGAAATACGGTATTTGGGTACGCATTATCCTTCTTACGGTGTTTATCTTTCTTATGCAGGGGATGCTGTTCGGAATTATCCGCTTAATGTAGTGCATAATTCTATCTTTATCATGGGCGGCAGTTCTCCGTATGGAATTTATGTTACAAGCATGACCAGCACCAATTATAAGGTTGAGATAAAAAATAACAACATTCGTTTGTTGGGCACAAGTTCTTATCCTATTTATTTAAATTCGGCTTTCAATGCTGGTATTATGGATATAGATGCCAACAACATGTATGCTCCGACCAATGTCGGCTATGCAGGTGGAGCAAGAACTACCATAGCAGCATGGCAAAGCACTGTTACAACTGACTTTAATTCTGTCAGAGTACAGCCTAATTATGTTGATACTACAAGCAGTTTGCGTCTGTTGGACTATAGCGGTCTCGGCTGTACAAGATTGGCAGCAGTGCCTCAAGATATAGAGAGCAACAACAGATATTCGCCAACGCAAATGGGTTGCTACGAAGGTTTGCGCACCGATGCCAATTTGGTAGAATTTGTCGGTTTGATAGAACATGGGCTAACCTCTGGTCAAAATCTGCCGTTCAGCATAGTAGTACAGAATAATGGCGTAGATACGATAAAAGCGATTGTATTAGACTGGTTTATTGATAATGTTCAGAGAGGAACGGTTACGCTTCCTACTCCTCCCATCTCTTTGACAGGGGGACAGTCAACTACTGTATCAATTGGCAATCTGCCTTACACAATAGGTACGCATACATTAAGGGTACAGGTTAGAACTGTGAACAATGTTGCGGACGAAAACCACAGAAACGATACACTGGTAAGAGAATACACTTCCTGTACAAATACATTGACGGGAACGGTACGCATCGGCTCTTCGTCGCAAGCACAATATCCAACCATTGCTGCTGCTGTTGCTGTATTGGAACAGTGCGGTATGAACGGAAGAGTAAGGCTTGAACTCGAAAACGGTACGTACAACGAACAGGTTGATTTCTCAAGAGTATGGTCAAAAGCAACCGATACGCTGGAGTTGGTATCTGTATCAGGCAATGCGGTTATCGCAGCTGTTCAAACGGGTATCAAAACAGGCGGAATGAACAACGTTTATTTGACAAATCTTACAGTTAATCTTACAGGTGCAGGTTACGGCATCTTGTTGGGTGCAGGCAACAATGTTGAAATTAACGGTTGTCGCATCAATTTAGATACAACACTTGCCAAATTACAACCCAATGCGAAAACACACATCGGCATTTACAAACCGATTGATGTGGTTTCCAATAATGGACGTATATTAAACAACACTGTTACAGGTGGTTACACAGGAATTGCTATCGGCTCGCCCGATGATGATTTTGATAACCGTTCCATAAGCAGTTTGAATTGGACCATTGACGGCAATACAGTACAAAAAACCTATTGGAGAGGCATACATGTAATGTTTACAGAACTTGCAAGCCTATCAAACAATACGGTTACTACGCTGGAAGGCACAACAGACGCAGGAACGGCTAATGCAAATGTATGGTTAGGCGTGAAGATTGCAAAATCTAATGCAAACAATGTACAAAACAACCGTGTACACAGCAAGATAGCCCTTCCAAGACCAATGGCATTTGACCTTTGGAGTGTGAACACGGCTACAGGAGCTTCACCTGTGAAGTTCTACAACAACGAAGCCCTTTTGAATAAAACAGGCTCGGAAGCAGATATTGATGCAATACGTTTCAATGCGCAAGGACAGGTTTATCAAAATTCTGTTTACGTCTTTGAAACAGATGTTACAACTTCAAGTGCTTTGCGTATCTATTGCGACAACAAACCGTTTGTAATAGATGTGAAGAACAACAATCTGGTAATGGAACTTTCCCGTGCAATTAGAGTGTCTGATATTACATCGGCTACGCTGACAATGAATTACAACAACTACCATACAGGCGGAACTGTTTTGGGCAACTACAACGGCTCGAACACAAACACGCTGGCAGCATGGAAATCATCTTCTAGACGCGATACAATGTCAATGTCTGAAGTACCTGCATTTGTAGATTTATCACAATCTACTGCAATAACAGCGGATAATCTTAATGTGATTGCGCCTATGTTGCCTTTGGTTGCAACGGATATAAACAACAGAACACGATTTGCGGGTACGGCAATCGGAGCGCATGAGTTTTCTCCTGCTACTGCCTTGGCGGTAAAACATTTCTTGCATAACTTCCCCACGGAAGCAGTGGTGAATGAAATTGTACCGATGGAAGTAGAAGTGGTGAATTACAGTTCAGTGCCAGTAACCCAAATCGTGCTTGAATATTCTTTGAATGGCGGTGCGACGGTTACTGTTCCGTGGACGTTTAATCCTCCTTTGGCATCTCTTGGAATAGGCATCGTGTCTCTTGGCTCGCTGACTGCTTTCACAGACACCTCAATCAGTGTCCGTGTAATATCTGTTAACGGCATCAGCGGAGTGGTTACCGATATTGCTTCGGGAAGTTTCGTCATTGTATCTTTGGCAGAGTTTGTGGCTCCGCGTGTAGAGCCTGTTATTTCTGAAAGAGCATTTGATGTGTATGCAAGAATACATGAAACTTCGGGTGCGGCAATGCCTCCTAAATTGTATGTACATGCAACAATGGGCGACTGTTTAGATGCGTACGATACTATTGACATGGTAAAAGATATTGCTACAGGCAAATGGGTTGCATCTGTTCCTAATAAAATCCAACTCTATTACGGGGCTACAGTAACTTATGAAATCCATGTAAGAGATAATTTTAATAATACGGCAGATTTAATGGATTCTACTATCATAGAAAACGGCGGTGGCGGCAAAAAAGGACAAACTTTTGATTATCCATACACAGGCGCTGATTTCCCTGTAACCCTTAAAAAAGGCATTTACCGGATAGAATGCTGGGGTGCAGATGGCGGAGTTGGCAGTTTCTATTCGAATATGCTGACACTGCCGCAGATTGCTGGCGGTAAAGGAGGCTATTCCGTTGGTACGGTTACGCTTACTTCAAATACTACTTTAAACATTGTAGTTGGCGGTATGGGCGTAGATCTTGGTAATTGGAATACTACAGGCGGATCTCAAGGACTAAATTCTCCCGGTGGTTATAATGGAGGAGGAAATAGTAATTCTCCGAATTATGCAGCTGGTTCTGGCGGTGGTGCAACACACATTGCAATGGTACCGGGTATTTTGAGTTCGTTAAGCGGAAACAAACAGGCAGTTATCATGGTAGCCGGCGGCGGCGGCGGTGGCGGAAATAATTCCATCGGCGGACATGGCGGCGGTCTGACGGGAGTTCAGCCTGCAAATAATACGCAATATAGCGGCAGAACTGCAGGCAGTGGCGGAACACAAATTGCAGCAGGCACAACTACTTATGGTGTCTCCACTCCCGCTGGTTTCGGACAAGGTGGAATGTCAAGCGAGAACTTGTCAGGCGGCGGCGGCGGCGGCTGGTACGGCGGTAGTACAGGAGATAACAGTACTGGCGGCGGCGGCGGTTCCGGCTATGTTGGCAACAGTCTTGTAACAAATGGTCTTACTGTAGATTTCTCTCAACAAGGTTTTGTAGCAAATCCTGATGCATCAGGACATGGGTTTGTAAGAATAACACCTCTATCAGTTGTGGAGTTATATCCTGGTACTGATTTAGCCCTTACTTCTGTTGTTTCTCCTATAATTGACAACAATAATTTATGTGAAGTAAATGCGGCTGATGTGAAGGTTACCTTAAAGAACATGGGTACAACGGATTATGATTTTGGTCAAAACAATGTTACGCTGTTCTGTGAAGTTAGAAATCAGAATCAACTGATTGAAAAGTGCAGTGTTACTCTTAATAGCAGAGTGCTTGAGTCAGGAGACGATACCGTTATTACCTTAAGGCAGCAGATGCCTTTCTCTTCAGGAAATTATGATTTCACAATTTGGTTGCAAAGACCAAATGGCGATATTTTCATCTGTGATGATACAATTAAATATAGATATGCTTCTGGGAAAATAGCCTTGCCTTTGAGCGAAAATTTTAAAAGTACAA
>Ga0268262_10005584_pt1 | contig 12408 bp, 5 predicted proteins | sample TergutNc150P3_FD_190354 | JGI IMG/M metagenome (GOLD analysis project Ga0268262, IMG submission 190354) | Nasutitermes corniger P3 segment gut microbial community from laboratory colony in Florida, USA - Nc150 P3 (SPAdes) (version 2) | ecosystem: Host-associated > Arthropoda: Insects > Digestive... | reverse complement strand
CGGCTACCGGTTGTTAATCGTGCGTACGGGGTCAGTTTCTGCCCCAGCTTTGGCAACAACCGGTAGCTGTTCTTCCGAACACCTATAGTATACCAGTAGCCGCACCTTTATCATAATTTCGTGCGTAGACTAATGCCACGACACCAACCGCCGCAGGGGGCTTGCCCTGCGCCGTAAGAGATGATTGCTAATTGCCGTAAGGCCTTTGCGCTGACACCGTAAGAGATAGTTATTGACGCCGCTACAGTTTCCTTTTTTCCTTTTTCCATATATAATGATGAAATAAACCAACAGGAGGAATTATGTCAGGTAACATAATGATGTTTATTGGCATTGCGGCGTACCTTGTAACAATGGTTATCATTGGTTTGTGGTATGCCCGCAGGAGTAATACCAATCTTGAGGAATATTTTTTAGCCAAACGGCGTTTTGGGCCGTGGGTTGCCGCAATGAGCGCCGAAGCGTCGGATATGTCCGGCTGGCTTCTCATGGGGCTGCCGGGTGTGGCTTATTTTACAGGGCTTGGAGAGGCGTTCTGGACGGCGTTGGGTCTGTTTATCGGCACGTGGATCAACTGGGCATTTGTCGCCAAACGGCTGCGTTCCTATTCGCAGATTGCGGATAATGCCATTACCTTGCCTGAATTCTTCAGTAAACGTTTCCACGACAAAAAACGGATACTGCTCGCAATAGCCGCTATTATCAGTTTGGTGTTCTTCTCAATTTATGTGGGTGCGCAGTTTATCACTTTCGGAAAATTGTTCAACAGTCTCTTTGGCATAAACATGGTGTTAATGGTGATTATCGGCGCTGTTATAGTTCTTTTCTATACAATGCTAGGTGGTTTCTGGGCGGTGGGCATGACCGATCTTATTCAGGGTCTGTTGATGATAACGGCGCTGGTGCTGGTGTTGATTTTCGGCGTTGTTCACGCAGGCGGCTTTTCAGGCGTCGCCGAAAACTTAAAAAACTTTCCCCGTTTTCTGGACTTCTTCGGTGTCGCCGATCCTAAGGGTGTCAGCAACGGGGTTCCGCTGTTCGGCGCTGAAGGAACAAAATACAATTTTATTACCATTGTAAGCATTATGGCATGGGGGCTTGGATACTTTGGAATGCCGCAGGTTTTAGTCAGATTCATGGCGATTAAAAAAACTTCGATGATACGCCGTTCGCTTACTATCGCCGTTGTCTGGTGCTTTATTGCGCAATGCGCCGCTGTCGCTATCGGTCTTATCGGAAGGGCAATTTTCCCCGGAGCTTTTGATACAGGCAGCGCCGCTGAGAGTATCTTTATCATGATGTCGGGGAATTTCTTCCCGCCCTTGATTGCGGGCATAGTTATTTCGGGTATTCTTGCCGCCAGCATGAGTTCAGGCGATTCATATATGCTTATTGTGTCGTCGTCTTTAGCGAATGATATTTACAAAGACGTTCTGAAAAAAGATGCTTCTGAAACCTCTGTCCTGTGGGTCGCGCGTATCAGTATGTTCCTTGTGGCGTTATTCGGCGTTTTGGTCGCTGTGTCCGGCAACCAGTCGATTTTCCGTGTGGTGTCTTACGCTTGGGCGGGTCTGGGTGCTGCGTTCGGTCCTCTTGTTCTGTTTTCCCTGTTCTGGAAAAGAACTACTTTTACAGGAGCGCTGGCGGGAATGATTACGGGCGGCGCTATGGTTGTTATCTGGAAAAACTTTATTTCCAAACTCGGCGGTGCTTTCGCCGTTTATGAATTATTGCCGGCTTTCATCATTTCAGGTCTTGTGATTCTATGCGTGAGTCTTTTCACCGAGAAGCCTTCCGCCGAGATTGAAAAGGAATTTGAGACGGCAAAAACGGCGGAATTTTAGTTAATACGGTTTTTATTTAGTTAATACGGTGTCAGGCGTTTGTCTGACACCTGTTGACAGCATTTGTAATAATTCCCTATTATTTGTCTATGACATCCAAATCCTTGACTGTCTGTGTTTGTCTAAGCGTTTTTTTTTGTTTCCCGCTTTTTGCGCAGACTCATAGTTCCGTTTCTCTGGAAAGTCAGGTTTACTATATTCTGGAACAGGCGGAAATAAGGGGTTTATGCCTGCCCCTGTCCGGAGTTAGGCCGTATACGCAAAACGTTGTCGTAACGGCGATCGGTGAAATTCTTAATTCGGATAACGTAAAAAAGATAAATAAAACTGAACGCGAAATTCTGGAACAGTACCTTGCCGTGTTTTCAAAGCCTAAGACCGGTTTGGATTTTAAAAAAGGCGCATGGTACAATGAAGCCAAAATAGGCCAAAGCGATAACGTTATTTCCGCCAATTTTGGAGTAAGCGCTTACATTGAAGGTTCGGCGGGTAAATATCCTTCTTCCGAAATTGATTATTTCGGCACGGAGATTTGGATAAAGGCTGATTTAAACGGGGATCTGGGCAGCCATGTTTCTTATGATTTAGCGTTTGAAGGCGGATTGGTAAAAGCTCCGCGTAAATTCCTGGGTGAATATGATACTTATTATAAAGGTTTTCTTCCTGACAATGAAGAATTATCAGATTCCGCATTTGTAAACAGGAAAATAAAAGTTTACAGCGAACCCCTTACGCATTTTCCCTATACCTATAAAAAACGGTGGGACGGTTCAATATATTTTTTTGGAAGTCTGTCGTCTTTTGAATCCTGGCCGGACAGTATTGCTGGCGGCTATAATTTACCTGCGGAATTAACGGTGTCGTTTTTGGGAAATAAACTTATAATGCGCATGGGGAGAATATCGCACGACTGGGCTTCAACTTCATTGGGCAGCAGTCTTGCCTTTAATAAAATGGCGCGTCCTTTCGCCGGAATAGAAGTCGAGTTCAACCCGGTTTCGTGGTTCGGCATCGCCTCGCTTACGGGAATTCTTGAATACAATAACATTTTCGGAATAAAAGATTCCTCAATGACTTTTCAAAACGCCTTCTCTGTAACAATGTTTCAGTTCAGGTACAAAAATTATCTGTTTTTGGATTTTATAGACGCGGTCGTGTATCCGAAACGTCTGGAGATTGGATATATTTCACCTATAATCAACAGTTTTTTTTATCAAAACAATATAGGTGATTTTGATAATATGGCTATGACCGTGAATCTGAAAGCGCAATTTCCCGGGCTTGGAAATATCTGGATTTCGTTTTTTATGGACGAAATGAATCTGACAAGAGATTTTCTGACTCTTGACCGTCAAATGTTTGCAATGCAGGCGGGAATAAACCTGTGGCTGCCGTTTTTGTCTTTTTCATCTATTAAATTGAGTTATACCAAAGTTAACCCTTACAACTATACCCATAACCGCAATTATAACCCCTGGTACGGGAACCTGCGGATGGAAACCGCTTATGTAAACAACGGAGCGAGCCTTGGTTATTATATTCCGCCGAACTCCGATGAAATAATGGCGCGGTTTCAAACCATGCCGGTAAAAAATATAAACATTCATTTTCAATACCAGCTGATTCGGCACGGCGCTGATTTCGGACCTCATGCCGTTGACGGAAGTAATTTGCTGTCAGAGCTTGATCCTGTCGGAAGGGACACCAATAAGGTACTAAAAAGGTACTTCCTCCATGACGGAGCTTACCAGTGGAATCACATTGCCAGGATAGGGGCAGAATTGAGTTTGAAAGGACTTCCTGTTTCCATTTTTGGCGAGGCGGGGATGGTTATTTCATATTTTACAAATATAAAAGAAGACGCCAACAACGGGAAAAAGAATCCCAATTCAATAGTCAATACTCCCGAATACCCCAGATCGACCGGTTATATTTTTACCATAGGCTTTAAAATATTCCCGCGTTAGCGTAATAAAATACGGCTTACGGCGCATGGTTTCCAACTTTCGGGCTAAATGTTATAGTTATTCATATTATGTTGATTCAAAAATTACACGATAACTGGAAAATGCGAAAACTTCCGGGCGGTCCGTTTTTTCAGGCAAAAGTGCCCGGTTCAGTTTATAACGACCTTCTTCTCAATAAGCAAATGGAAGACCCGTTTTACCGTGATAACGAAGACATGGCTTTTGCATTAATGGAAAACGATTACGAATACCGTACGGAATTTTCTGTCTCGCAAAAAATGCTCAATATGGACAAGGTTCTTTTACGCTGTGAAGGGCTTGATACGGCTGCGGATATAATTTTGAATAACAAAACGATAGCTCATGTTAAAAATATGCACAGGATTTGGGAATTTGACGTTTCTGGAATCCTAAAAAAAGAAAAGAACGAAATAATAATAATTTTTCATTCGCCTGTAAAATATGTGCGGGAAGCGCATAAAAAACTTTTTGTAGACGGCGCTTCCCAATGCCTTGACGGGTTTCCCCAGCTTAGAAAAGCCCACTGTATGTTCGGCTGGGACTGGGGGCCGCGTCTTCCCGACGCCGGTATCTGGCGGGACATCTGCCTTGCCGGCATCCGCGCGGCGCGTATTGATAATGTTTACATAACGCAAATTCATAAAAAAGAAACAGTAGAGCTGGATGTCTCTGTTATGATTGACGCCGCGGAAAATAAAAGCGCGCGCTCCGGCGCGGGGGATTATTCCTTAAAAATTATAATAACAGACCCTAAAGGTAAATCCGCGTCTTATTTAAAACCGCCTGACGATAAAAAATTAAACCGTATTATAATTGAAAATCCCGAACTTTGGCAGCCGAACGGTTACGGCTCGCAGCCGCTTTACGACGTAAAAGTTATTCTGCTAAGCCCGAAAGGAGCGGAACTTGACAGTTGGGAACGCAGGATAGGGCTTCGTACAATGACTGTCAGGCGGCAGAAGGACAAATGGGGCGAAAGTTTCGCTTTTCAGGTAAACGGGGTGGAAATTTTTTCAATGGGCGCGGATTATATTCCCGAAGATAATATCCTGAGCTGCGTAAACGCGAAACGCACAAGAAAACTCCTTGAGCAGTGTAAAAACGCCAATTTTAATTTAATCAGGGTATGGGGCGGGGGTTATTACCCTGACGATTATTTTTTTGATATTTGCGACGAACTTGGCCTTGTAGTCTGGCAGGATTTTATGTTCGCCTGCGCGGTTTACGATCTTAACGATGAATTTGACCTTAATATCAGGGCGGAGCTGGCTGACAACATCAAACGCATTCGCCATCACGCCTGTCTCGGGCTTTGGTGCGGCAACAATGAAATGGAAATGTTTGTGGAAGCGATGCGCTGGGTCAGCAATCTAAAACAAAAGGCCGACTATATCAAAATGTACGAGTATATTTTCCCACAAGTTCTTAAAGAACATGATCCCAATACTTTCTATTGGCCCGCAAGCCCTTCGTCAGGAGGCAGTTTTGACGCGCCGAATGATCCAAACCGAGGCGATGTTCATTATTGGGACGTGTGGCACGGCGACAAGCCTTTTTCGGAATACCGCAAGTTTTTCTTCCGTTATGTGTCGGAATTCGGTTTTCAGTCTTTTCCCGCCTTAAAAACCGTAGAAAGTTTTACCCTTCCTGAAGACAGGAATATTTTTTCCTATGTAATGGAACGCCATCAGAGGAATAATGCGGCTAACGGAAAGATAATTAATTATATGTACCAGACATTTTTATATCCCGGCAATTTTGACACCCTTATTTACGCTTCGCAGCTTTTGCAGGCAGAGGCGATCAAGTACGGAGTAGAGCATTTCCGCCGTAACCGCGGCAGGTGTATGGGCGCTGTTTACTGGCAGCTTAACGACTGCTGGCCCGTAGCGTCGTGGGCTTCCATAGACTACTTCCTGCGCTGGAAGGCGCTGCATTACTACGCAAAACGTTTTTTTCAGCCGTTAATGATCTCCTGCTGCGAAGAAGGGCTGCTTACTCAGGATCCTAACGCCAATCATCAGCCGCAGGTAAAGGCCGCTATAGAAAAAAGTTTCCGCCTTTCGGTTGCCAACGAAACGCCCAAAGAAAAAAAAGTTATTGTAAAATGGGAAATACGCGGTAAAAAGGCGGAAATTATGAAAGAAAAGACAATCCCCGTAAAAGTTCCCGCTTTTTCTTCCCTGTGGCTTGACAAGATATTGGTTCCCGAAATAAAAATTAATGATGAATATTTAAGTTATCATCTTTACGAAGGGAATACGCTTGTTTCGGAAGGGACCGTTATTTTCTCTCTTCCGAAATTTTTTCATTGGGAAGACCCGAAGCTGCGTTATGCGATAAACGGCGACACGGTTACCGTAAAAGCCGGCGCTTACGCAAAAAGCGTGGAGATTCTGAACCGTAATCAGGATATTGTGTTGTCTGACAATTATTTTGACATGAACGCGGGAGAAAAGAAGGTAAAAATTTTGAGCGGAAAACCCGGTAAATTAAAATTAAGAAGCGTTTGGGATATAAAATAAAAAAGGAGAGAAGAATGAGTAAACTTATTGTCAATGCAAATAAAAAAGGAGAAAAAATTAACCGTGAAATATACGGTCATTTTTCCGAACATTTGGGAAGGTGCATTTATGACGGCATATATACAGGCGAAAATTCTTCCGTGCCCAATATAAGGGGAATGCGTATTGATATAATTGAGGCGTTAAAAAAAATAAAGCTGCCTGTGCTCCGCTGGCCGGGCGGGTGTTTCGCCGATGAATACCACTGGAAGGACGGAATTGGTCCGAAAGAAAAAAGAAAAAAAATGGTCAACACAAATTGGGGAGGAGCTGTAGAGGACAATTCTTTCGGCACTCATGAATTCCTGGATTTTTGCGGACAGATCGGCTGCGAGCCGTATATAAACGGCAATTTGGGCAGCGGAACCGTTCAGGAAATGAGCGAGTGGGTGGAGTATCTGACATTTGACGGATTGTCGCCGATGTCTGTTCTTCGCGCTGAAAACGGCCGTGAAAAGCCGTGGAAGATTAAATATTTCGGAGTGGGAAATGAAAACTGGGGGTGCGGCGGCAATATGCGCCCCGAATACTATGCGGACGAATACAGGCGTTATCAGACATATGTACGCAATTACGGAGGCAATGAAATTTACAGGATAGCCTGCGGAGCGAATGATAATAACTACAAATGGACGGAAACGCTGATGGCAAACGCCGCATGGCACATGAACGGACTGTCGCTTCATTATTATACAATCCCGAATACATGGGCAAACAAGGGTTCCGCGCTGAATTTCACCGAAAAAGAATATTACATGACCCTGAAAAAAACTTTATTTATGGAAGAACTGATAAATAACCACGGCAGGATTATGGACATATATGATCCCGGTAAAAGGGTCGGGTTAATTATTGACGAATGGGGAACGTGGTACGATACCGAAAAAGGCTCAACTTCAGGAATTTTGTTTCAGCAAAATACCATGCGCGACGCTCTTGTCGCCGCTGTTAACCTGAATATTTTTAACAAACACTGCGACAGGGTAAAAATGACAAATATCGCGCAAACGGTAAACGTATTGCAGGCGGTAATACTTACAAGCGGCGAAAAAATGCTGCTTACGCCTACTTACCATGTTTTTGACCTGTACAAGGAACATCAGGAAGGAACCCTGATCGAAAGCTATGCAGAAACTTCCTGTATCGGAATTGAAGACGCTCTTGTTCCCAATCTGAATGTTTCTGCGTCTCAAAACAGCGGCGGGAAAGTGCACATAACGCTGGCAAACCTTTGCGCGGAAAGCGGTTATCCCGTTGAAATGGAATTGTCGGGCGTAACAACAGGAGAGGTAAGCGCAAAAATACTGACCGGAAAAATAAACGATCATAATGACTTTGAAGACAGCGGCAGGCTGAAAACGGAAAATTTTACGGGAATTACCAGGAACGGCAATAATTTTAACTTTGTAATTCCGGCTTGTTCCGTGCTTGCGATTGCCGCAGGATAAGACAGGAGTAATAAAAATGAAATTATTAAAAAAAATACTGATAATAATTTCGATTACAGTATTGTCAATTTTCTTAGTTTTACTGATTACGCCGATTCTGTTTAAGGGAAAAATCCTAGAATTTGCAAAGAAAGAATTGAACAATATGCTGACGGCGAAAGTCGATTTTTCTGACGTTAAATTATCCTTTATCCGTAATTTTCCTGACGCCTATGTGGCTTTGGAAGATTTAACGGTAACAGGTACGGGCGAGTTTGAAGGCGAAACGCTTGTGTCGTTTAAGAGCCTCAGCGTAACGGTTAATATTATTAGCGTCATAAAGATGAGCAATATACAGGTAAAATCGGTATTGCTTGATCATGCGGCAGTATCCGCCTATATATTGGAGAACGGCAAAGCTAACTGGGATATCGTAAAAACCGGAGAAGAAGGGGCTTCTAAAGGTGAAACTCCTCCGGATAAAGCTGAACCCGGCAAAGATAAAACCGCCGCGCTCAGGATAGCCCTCAAAAAATTCGAGATACGCAATGCCGATATTTCATTCCGCGATGATTCCGGCAAAATGATCGCTTCGGCAAATGATTTAAATTTTTTACTGCGCGGCGACATGACGCTGGATAATGCCGACCTTGACATGAAGCTGGATATTGCAGGCGTAAATTTCCGGATGGGCGGCATTCGCCTGCTTAACAATGCGCGCGCCGGTCTTGTTTCGGTAGTTGCCGCCGACTTTAAAAACATGGGATTCACCCTGAAAGAAAATAGGTTTAATTTAAATGAAATTGTCCTTAAGTTTGCAGGTTCCGTGCAAATACCTGACGACATCAACATTGACATGACGTTTGCAACCGAAAAGACTGATTTTAAGAGCGTGCTGTCGCTTGTTCCGGCAATCTATATGAAAGACTTTGAATCTATTACTGCTACGGGCAGCTTCACCCTCTCAGGCGATATAAAAGGAACGTACAACAGTAAACAGATGCCCAGCGCAAGGGTGAATCTGACTGTTGACAATGCCATGTTCAAATATCCCGAACTGCCCAAATCGGTTAACAATATTAACATAGCGGTCAAGGCGTTTTATGACGGCGCTGTGTTCGACAGAACAACGCTTGACGCGGACAAGGTTCATTTTGAGATGGCAGGCAACCCGTTCGACGCTGAACTGCACGTAAAGACTCCGGAAAGCGATATGCAGGTAGGGGCAAAGTTTTCAGGCAGGATAGACTTCAACTCCCTTGCCGATATTGTTCCGTTAGACGACACCACCCTTCAGGGTTTGCTGGAATGCGATCTTGCGCTGGCGGGACGGCTGTCGACTCTTGAAAACGGGCGTTACGAAGACTTTGACGCGGCAGGAATGCTGAAACTTAGCGGCATAGATTTTGAAAGTCCCGATTTTCCGAAAGCGGTAAAAATAGCGGGCACACAGCTTAATTTTTCGCCGAGAAGGGTTGAACTCGCCTCATTCGACGCCGTTATAGGAAATACTGATATTGCAATGAACGGTATGCTTGAGAATTTCATCCCCTTTATTTTTAAAGGCGGTACAGTGCGCGGCAATCTAAGCCTTAAATCCAACAATATAGATCTAAATGAGCTTATGGCTGGAGAAAAGCCGGAAGAAACCGCGCCCGCGGATTCCGCTCCGCTGACGGTTATCGAAGTCCCGAAAAATATCGACTTTACGATGAATGTCAACATCGGTAACATTCTGTTCGACAAATTGAAAATCGCCGACACCATAGGCTCAGTGTCTGTAAAAGACGGCAAGCTGATGATGAAGAATCTCGCCATGAATCTGCTTGAAGGGAGCATGACGCTCTCAGGCGAATACAATACGCAGGATATAAAAGTTCCGTTGATTAACTTCGGAATGGACATCAAGCAGTTTGACATAACGTCGGCGCTTTCATCGTTTTCAATACTTGAAAAAATACTGCCCAAGCCAAAGAACTATGCGGGAAAAATTTCGGCAAATCTTACTCTGAACAGCGTTCTGGACGAACATCTCAATCCCGTACTTAACACGGTAGCTTCTAAAGGGCTGTTACAGACAAACAGCGTGGAAGTACGAAACTCACCGCTGTTCGGCGCGTTTGCCGATTTATTGAAAAACGAGGCGTGGCGTACGCCCGCCCTTAGAAACCTTAATTTAAAATACGAAATCAGGGACGGACGGCTGATAATCGAACCGATACAGATGAACATTACGCAGGCAAGACTTGAATTATCCGGCAGCCAGGGACTCGATATGTCCTTGAATTACAAGGTAAACGCGTCAGTCCCCGTTTCAACAATCGGAACAGGCGCGACCAATCTGTTAAGCAAGATACCCGGAGGCTCGAACATCAGGGACTTAACGGTAACGGGGCTTATGGGCGGCATGGCTTTAAACCCCAGCGTAAGCCTTAGCGTAGCCGATATGGTGAGTAATGTTGTAACAAGCGTTACCGAAGGCGTCAAAGAACAACTGCAAGTGGTTAAAGAGCAGGTTAAGGAAGATGTTGATAAACAGATAGCCGCCGTAATGGCTGAGGCCGAAAGACAGGCTGAAAATATCCGCAATACCGCAAAACAAACCGCCGACAGACTGCGCGCCGAAGCAAAAGCCGCCGCCGATAAAATCGAAAACGAGGCAAAATCGCCTCTTGAAAAGATTGCGGCCAAAGCGGCGGCTGACAAACTTAGAAAAGAAGGCGAAGCAAACGCCGTTAGGGTAGAGCAGGAAGCTGAAAGACAGGTTACAGCTGTTATGGATGCCGCTAAAACGAAAGCCGATAGCATAAGGAATAATTAAAGCGTACGTGATGCCTCGCGTACGCGCGTATTGCTCCAAATACGCAGGCTTGGTAAAATAGACTTGTCAGGAAACCCGCTCGGTTCCCTCATAAAACATCTGCGCTTTAAGAGGAAATAATGCAATCACTAGGCATAAATATCGGCTCAACAAGCTTAAAAATAGCACTTTTTGAATATGACTCCAAAAACGGCGCTATAGAAAATGGAAAGGCGGTGTGGACCGCTTTTACGCCCCACGAAGGCGATTTCAGCGCAGCAGTCCGCAAACTTCTGGCGGAAGGGAAAATACGCGAAGGAATTCCCGCTCTTGTTACAGGCAACGAAGGCCGTTTCATGTTCGATTTAAACGGCACTCTTGAGCCTCTCTGCGTAGAAGCCGCCCTGCGCGCTTTGGGCATAAAAGCGGACGCGGTTGTAAGCATGGGCGGAGAAGACCTTATTGTCTATTCTTTGGACGCTGACGGCAGGATTATCAACAATTTTTCCGGCAATAAATGCGCCAGCGGCACAGGCGAGTTTTTAAAACAACAGCTTGCGCGTATGGATATGACCCTTGACGACATTGACAGGGTGTCTGACACCGCAAAAGTGTACGCCCTTTCCACACGCTGTTCGGTGTTTATGAAAAGCGACTGCACCCACAGGCTCAACAAGAGAGAGGCGACAAAGGACGACATTGTTCTTTCGCTCTCCGATGTCATGGCCGTAAAAGTTATAGACTTTTTAAAAAGAGCGAAGGTTACATCCGGCAAGGTTGTGCTTACAGGCGGTATTACGCTTAACAGGCATATTATCCGCTTTATAAAAGAAAAAGCACCGCAGATTGAGTTTATCATCCCGGAAACCGCGCCTGTTTTTGAAGCGCTGGGAGCGGCTGTTCTCGCGCCCCAGTCGGGAAGCCGCTTGCCTTCCGCGGACAAACTGTTAAAGGTTAACGAAATTCGTTTTGGCTCCTTAAGCGCGTTACGTGACTGGAAGGACAAGGTTAAGTTTTTCGAGAAAGCAGGCGGCAAGGTAAGAAATGACCGCAGTTACATACTTGGCGTTGACGGGGGCTCCACTACAACAAAGGCGTGCCTTGTAGACATTGAGTCCGATGAAGTTGTCGCAAGCCACTACGGGCGCACCCACGGCGATCCCGTGAAGGCATTAAAAGAATGTCTCGCTATTATTCAGGAAAAGGTTATTGCGGATACCGGCGGGAAAAATATAGACATTCGCCTTGTTTCGACAACAGGCTCAAGCCGCGAGATTCTCGGCGTGTTTTTAGAAACTCCGGGTGTGTACAATGAAATTATTGCCCATTCAGCCGGAACAACCTACTTTGACAGTGAAGTTGAGACTATTTTTGAGATCGGCGGCCAGGACGCAAAGTACGTGCTTCTTAAAAACGGAGTGCCGATTGACTACGCCATGAACGAAGCCTGCTCAGCGGGAACAGGCTCGTTTCTGGAAGAATCCGCCTCAGGCGATCTTTCAATACACAGCGCAAAGGACATCGGCCCCATCGCGTTAGACGCAAACGCTCCGTGCAAATTCGGCGAGCACTGTTCCGCGTTTATCAACAGCGATATAAGAAAGGCGGTGCAGCAGGGCGCGGGAAGGGAGAATATCACAGCGGGGATTGTATGCTCGATTGTGGCGAATTACCTTAACCGCGTTGTGGGAAACCGCACTATCGGCGGAAAAATATTTTTACAGGGCGGAGTTGCGAAAAACCCGGCTGTCCCTCTCGCTTTCGCGATGTTCCTTAACAAGGAAA
>Ga0268262_10005583_pt1 | contig 12408 bp, 13 predicted proteins | sample TergutNc150P3_FD_190354 | JGI IMG/M metagenome (GOLD analysis project Ga0268262, IMG submission 190354) | Nasutitermes corniger P3 segment gut microbial community from laboratory colony in Florida, USA - Nc150 P3 (SPAdes) (version 2) | ecosystem: Host-associated > Arthropoda: Insects >... | reverse complement strand
TCCCGCGACAATGCCCCGCGAGGCAATCAGCATGGAGGCAAGGGCGAGTTCCTTGACCGCGTTGGCGTTTCCGCCGGGAGTGTTGAACACCACCACTCCCCGGTCGCTGCACTGGGGAATGGGGATATTGTTGACCCCCGCGCCCGCGCGGGCGATAGCCAGCACGGAATCGGGAATCTCCACATTGTGCAGGTCGGCGCTCCGCACCAGTATCGCGTCGGGGTTGGACAAGTCGCTGGCAACTTCGTATTTATCACGGGGAAACAATTCCAGCCCAAAGGGAGAAATTTTATTCATTGTTCTGATACGAAACATATTCTTATACTCCTTTCTCAAACTGTTCCATAAACTTAATGAGCGCCTGCACTCCCTCAATGGGTATGGCGTTGTAAATACTGGCCCTCATGCCGCCGACCAAACGATGCCCGGCAAGGTTAATCAGGCCCACCGCCGCCGCTTCCTTGACAAAGCGGGTTTCCAGTTCTTTTATCTCATCGGCGGTTCTTTGTTTTCCCCCGTCGGTTCTTATGACAAAGGGAATATTCATCAAACTGCGGGAAGACTTTTCAACCGGCGAATGGAACATCTTTGAGTTCTCAAGATATTGATAAAACAATCCGGCCTTTTCCTGGTTGAGCTTGCCAATCGCCGGAACGCCGCCCAGATTTTTCAGCCATTCAAGCACCAGCCCGATGATGTAGATCGCGTAACAGGGCGGTGTATTGTACATGGAACCTTCCTCCACATGAATGTCATAACGGAGCAATGCCGGCGTTTTTGAAGGCGCGTGGCCGACAAGGTCATCGCGGATAATGACAAGGGTAACGCCCGCCGGCCCCAGGTTTTTCTGCGCGCCCGCGTACAGCAAGCCGAACTTGCTTACATCCAGCGGTTCGGAAAGGATACAGCTTGAAACATCCGCTATCAAGGGAACCGCGCCTGTGTCGGGAATCTGCGCCCACTTGGTGCCGACAATGGTATTGTTCTGCGTTATGTGATAATAAGCGTCTCCCGGCTGCGCGGCGGGCGCGCTGGGAATGTAGGTGTAAGCCTTGTCTTTGCTGCTTGCCCGCACATCAACCGTGGCAAATTTCGCCGCTTCTTTCGCGGCCTTGTCCGCCCAAATCCCGGTCTCGACATAGACCGCTTTTTTATCGCCGGGGCCGTTTTCGCCCGCCGCCAGATTCAAGGGTATCATGGAAAACTGCAATGAGGCTCCGCCCTGTAAAAACAGTACCTTGTAATTCGCCGGAATACCCATCAGTTCCCGCAAAAGGGCTTCTGTCTTTTCGATGATGGGCTTAAAGTCTTTGGAACGATGGCTCATTTCCATTACCGACTGACCAGTGCCGTTGGCATCGCACATTTCCGCCGCGGCTTTTTCCAGAACCGGCAGCGGCAGCGCCGAAGGTCCGGGAGAAAAATTGTACACACGCTTCATAGGTAACTCCTTACTTCATTTTTATCGTTAAACTTCGCAGTTCATCGACTACAAACACATTACGCGCGGCAACCCCCGGCGGCAAAACCAGCGCCACCGGCGCGAAATTCAGGATGCCCTTAATCCCCGCGGCGGCGCATTTTTCCGCGGCGGCCTGCGCCGCCTCAGCCGGAACGCAGAGCAGGGCAATTTCAATCCCCAGGCGGCTGATAACCTCCGCCAGCTTATACACGGGGTACAGCGGCGCGGGAGACTTCAAAATCTCCACACGGTTCACATTGGTGTCAAACCCCGCGGCAAGCTCAAATTCAGCCAATTCCGGCGGCGCGAAATTGAGGTACGCCGAACCCAGCCGCCCCAGCCCTACCACGCAAAATTTCCTGCGGCGATCCAGCCCCAGCGCCTTTTTTATCAACGGGATCAGCAATTCCGGCTCATATCCCGCGTTTCCGCCTATGGAACCGCCCTCGACCCCGCCCGCCGCCATCAGACAGGAAATATCCTTGCGGATCGTATCCCGCGGCCAGCCGGTCAAATGCTCTACCTGGGCGGAAGTTACCGCGGATTTATGGCCCGAATCGGCATTCCCCGCCGCAACATGGTTCTCAAGCAGGCGCATAAGCTGTAACAGCCGCCCCTGCGCCGGTTCCGAAATACTGTCAGCCATAACCCTCCGTGGTTGTGAAATATTTCACAACCAGTGTAGGGGAAATTGAAAAAGTTGTCAAGTCTGAATTGAGGAAAAATGCGGATTTCTCTATATTCAAATAATGAAAAGTACCCTGGATGTTCTATTAAGACCGGAAGAGGAAAAAGACTATAACTCCGTTGAAAATTTGACGCGGGAAGCGTTCTGGAATGTTTATAAACCGGGATGTGATGAACATTTGTTAATCCATAACATGCGAAATAAACAGGAATTTATTAAGGACCTTGATTATGTGGCGGTTTTTAATGATGAAGTTATAGGGAATATTGTGTACGCGAAAGCAAAAATTATGGGCGTAAACAAGGAATATGATGTAATAACATTTGGTCCGGTCAGCGTACTGCCAATGTATCAAAAACGCGGTGTAGGGAAAAAAATAATAGAATATACCATTACCAAAGCCAAAGAGATGGGATTTAACGCCATAATGATATACGGAAACCCGAAATATTATGAAAGATTTGGTTTTAAAAACGGCGGGGAATATTCAATAACCGATATGGAAGGAAATTATAATGACGCTTTAATGGCGCTGGAATTGTATCCGAAGTCATTGGAAAATATAAATGGAAAATTTTTTGAGGGAGAGGCGTATAAAATCGATAAAAAAGAGTTAGAAATATTTGATAAGAATTTTCCGTATAAAGAAAAATTGGTACTGGACACACAGATATTCAAGGAATGAGCCTTCGCAATAAATAAATCGCCGCTTTTTTGCCGGAAAGCAGAATGGGAATATTTTGAAGCAGGGTAAAACGGTTTCCGGCGGCTTGAAGCAGCGTGTCGGTTCTGTCACCGAGAATTACTATCCGCCCGTCGGCTTTGAGCAGCAGGTCAAAAACACGGAACATATCTTCGTAGAGTTGCGTAACGGGAAGCTCCTGATAATGACCCCAGGGCGGGTCGGTGATAATGGCATCTACGCTTTGCGGGGGCAGAAGGTTAGCCAAAGAACGGAAGTCCGTTTTACGCGGAACAAAATCAGCGGGATGATTTTTATGACGGGCGGCGGTATAGGCGGCGGCTTTTTCATTTGAATCGCAGGCAATACATTGCGTTATGTGAAAAAATTTAAGCGCCGCGTGGGGGATTGAGCCATAGCCGCAAAAAGGGTCGAGTACTATGTCGCCATGCTTTAAATTTCCCAGACGGCAGAGCGTCCAGGCAAGAGGCGGCGGCAGTTCCCCCGGATGGAGGGATTTTTCCCAGGAAGGACGCATGGTCAGCCGTTTCATAAAAACCGAGAATTGCCGCGCTGGCGACGGCCGCCAAGGCGGCTGATGGTCATTGCGGTACAAAAACCAAAACTCCGCGTCGGGCCGGGCGCGGTCTACTTTAAGGCCGGACAGCCGCGCGATGTACTGTTCCGCCCCCAGCCGTAGTTTTTCATCTATCGCCGCGGGCGTATTTTCCCGTGAAATGACAATCCTGAAGGTGCGGAATTTCGAGCTGTTACGCGCTATTACCTGTTCAGCGGCGGGCGCGAGGCCGTTGTGTATAACGGTATTTATGTGCGCTTCCAGCGCCCCCTCATGGTTGGTATGTTCCATTAAATCGGCAACCGCGAAAATATTGTTAAAGCAGAAAAAATTAAACCGGTCATAAGTGACGGAAGTTTCAAAAAGGATCGCCCCGTCAAGCAGGCGGTGAATTACTACATCATGCAGACGTTCCCGCGTTACTTCCGCGATAAATTCCCGCAAACCGGGGATAAAACTCGCGTAATATAAAGAACCGGTATTGTTAGTCACGTTGGGCTGCAAGAAGGATTAACGAAAAAATAAATGATAACGCCAAAATGACGATGAGCGCCGTAAGGGCGAGTGAAAATCCAAAATTAATTATCAGCGAAATACCGACGCTGTTAAGAACAATCCGGTATAAATATACCATGCCGTTAAAAACTATCGGCAGAACGGGGAGCAGCAGCACAAAGAAGTAGCGCGGGCGCTCTTTGGCGCGGTAACACCAGCCAATTATTATGGCGAGAACCGACATGGGCAGGAAGAACAGGCAGGAGCCAAGCCGGTTAATAACCTCCGCTTCAAAAACTTCGGTAATGTAGCCCGTTTCTCCGGCTATACTGGAAGCGGCAAAAAGAGTATTGATGTCCATGCTGGGCAGCCCCTGCCGCATTTGCGGCAGCATGAGAAAAGTCTGATAATCTATGTCGAGTGTAACTTGCGCCATCTGCGGGTGATATACGGTATTGTTCTGCGCGGTCCATTCCGGTTCCCAGCGTCTGGCGCGGTCATGGCGATCCAGCGCGCGCATCAGAACGACTACCTGCTCCTGATCGTCAAGCGTAATCGGCAGAAATTTGGCGTAAGGGGCCTGTAGGTACAGCAAAGGATGGGCGTCGGTATCAAAAACCATGTACTCAATGCCTGTTCCGTAGGCGTAATCGGGAGTGTAGGAAAAACTGGCTACCCGCATTATCGACCGGTCCTGCCCCTTGTTTTGATGATCGGGCAGGGAGAAGATAACATTGGTAAGCGTCTCGTTAATCGACACTTCCATTTCATCCATAAAAAAGGCGATTTCTATGGTTTTCTTTTTACAGTCCGCGAAAAAGTTTTTCGCGTCGGGGTCATTGGGAGTCAGACCAAGAAGTTCCTGAAAAATATAATATGCCCGTATCCAATCATTGGCAACCATCGCTTCATAACCGGACAGTTTAAGCTGATAAATCGAATACACGCGTTTTTCCATTTCGGTTGGCCGCAGCGATTCAATTTGATTCCAGGCGCGCGCCGCGAGCAACGATGCCTTTGTTTTTTCAGGACTGGTTTCTTTGGCAATGCGTCCCCCCAGAGTGGCAAGCCAGTGAGCGTCAAAATACCGTCTTTCAGCTAACGCGGTTTCACCCAGAGCGATAGCTTCCGACGCGGTTACCGATTCCCGCTGTCCTGTCAGCGCCGAATACTGGGAACTTCTCAGCGTTTGTTCGGAATTCTGTTCTTTCAGTCTGCTTCCCCCAAGCCTCAATTCATCCAGATGAATTTCAAGCTCATTCCGCAGATCGGTAAGCTCCGGGCTTTCCGGCCAAACGCTGTCGCAAATGCCGATGAACTGGGATACCTGAAGCCAATCGCTGTTTTGCCGGTGAACCTCCGCCCGTTCTTTCGCCAGGTGGTACATATCGCCCTGATAGCGCATATTTTCTTCATAATTTTGCGCCAGAGGAAGAATCAAAAAAAACAAAAGAGCGTACAGGCCCGCCGCGCACATTGCCGTGATAAGCGAAACTATCATACGCTGAAAAATATGCTGAAAACCGGAATGGGTATCTTCTTCGATAGCCAGGCCAAAAGGGAGAACCAAAGCGGAAAACGACAAAGCGGGGAACAGGGCAATAATATCAAGCAAGCCCCGAATCAGCCGCCAGTTCCGCGAAAAAATAGGCAGGGGCGCGGCTTCACCGGGATGAATAAGACGGAACATCAGGATAAGAAAAGACGCCGCGGCGACATACATGAAAAAAATCGCTGGCGGCGAATGAGCCGTTTCTTTGTCAACCTGCATAATTACTCTGCCTCTTTACCAGATACACCAAAAATGAATACAGACAAGCCAGCAAGCCAACAGCGCAGAAAATCAGCGGGACCACCCATGAAAGGGGCACGCGGTTTTGCAGGAACGAATCAAAAATCTCCTGCATTTCAGGCGTTTTGAAAAAAAGTTCCAGGGCAAGCACGCCCCGAAAAGCGAGACAGCCCAAAAACAGGTTCGCCAAAGGCCACGCGCTGAATTTTAAAATAAACATAAGCGAACATAACAGGAAAACCAGCGTTCCGGCATACATCAAAAACGGCAGCAGTCCCGCGTTTACCTGCCGGCGCACATTCTGGGCGTTAAGCCGCAGATCAATGGCAAGGCTTTTCAGGAACCAGGGGCAGTTATCGCTAAACGGCGCGGGCGGCAGACTGAGCAGCGACATATCTTTTCCGGGAAATCTCTCCTGATACAGCAAAGGTTTGCCGGGTGTTGCCACAACACGGCTCCCGTCCGGCTTGGCGGTCCCTTCCAGCAGTATCAGAACAGTCCCGGCGGGCCGTACATTATTGGAAAGGATAAGCCCCGGCTTGCCCAGGGGCCGCGTCGGAATTTTGGCGGGCGGCACATGTTCCCAGTCTTCCAGTAATTGACCGATACCGAAGGTAAAACCGATGGTCAGCAAGGCTATGCACGGAATCGCCGTCAGCGCGAAAACTCCCCGGCGGACAGCGTAGCTCAACCCCAGGAGTATCCCGCCGTAAACCGAAAGCGACAATGCCCAGCGGGCGGCGGTTATAAGTTCAACCAGTACGACCTCCCGTTCCAGCGACAGCGCCCGTACCCACTCAATCCGGAGTACCAAAAAGCGCAGCCCTGTCGTAACAAGGAACAAAATCGCGAGGCTGAGACTATAAAATAGCACCAATTTGACCAGTTTTCTCACTATTTTCTCACTATATTAAGAATAACACTTGAGCAGTCAGAATACAAGGGCGCTTTCAAACCATTTTTCTCCACAAATTATCCACAGGCAAAACAGGTAAAAACTTGTATAAAAAGAGCGTTTTCGAGGATACTTTTATTTATTTTTGATGAAAGAAACAGCCAATTACCCAAAAAAAATCATATAATTCCTTATCCTGTAAGGAATTAACGATCTATGTTATTTGTAATGACTCTTCGGCGCGGATTTTTGTATAAAAATAGATACACCCCGTAAAATTCTACCAATATTATAAACAAGTTTTCCACAAGCGTATGGGTTACTAACCCTGGGTTATTTAACCCTGGGGTATTAACCCAGCGAAACCACCCCGGCGTTGTCAATGGCAAGGATTGTTTTACATTCAGAACAGCGGAAACGGCCGGGTTTTACCGCTTTGAGGTTCTTGGAGCAGAAAGGACAGGCGAATACTTTGGGAAATATCTCGGTTTCCTGCTGCGTTTCATTATTACGGAAAAAGTCTATGGCATCATTCAGGTCAGCCTGGATATTAAAAAACTGGGAAAACCCGAGTAATTGAAGCACTTCGTATACTTTAGGCTGAATATTAAGCAGTATTATGTCGCCGCCCTGAGATTTTACCGCCTTCACGAACACCGTAAAAGAGCCAATACCCGTCGATGAAATATGCTGAAGGTCATCACAGTTAAAAATCAGCCGGATAAAGCCCTCATCAATAGCCCGTTGGACCCGGTTTTGAAAGATGGTTGAATTGTAGGTATCTATAAACCCATGAAGTACCAAAACAAGGCAGCCTTCAACATCAGGCACATCATGGAGTTTGATTTTGAGGTTTTCATCCTTTTCGTCATCGAATCCGGGAACAATATCATTATTGGCCATAGTATTATTGTATACACGCCCACATGAATTTGTCAAACTATGGGTAAATGGTCTTGTCGGATGTGGTGATTATTTTGTGCCGCGCCAGTGAACCGGGCAATGTGGGGGCAGTATGCCGGGTGATGAAAAACATGGGACTTTCCCAACTGCGGATGGTAACGCCGGATCCTCTGGATGAAACGCCCCTGCTGGCGCGGGTTGTCCATGCCGAAGACGTGTGGCGCGAAGCCCGCTTTTTTGACACCCTGGCGGATGCCGCCGCGGACTGTTCGCTGGTAGTGGGAACCACCCGCCGCCGGGGCAGAAAACGGAAAGGGGTCACTTTGGAACCCCGCGCCCTGATGTCCTGGCTCGCTCCCCAACTGCGCGATTGCTCCTCCGCCGCCCCTCTGGCCCTTGTCTTTGGCAATGAGCGCACCGGCCTTACCGACGATGAATTGAATTTTTGTAATGTCGCCTCGCATATTCCTGTTTCCGAAGCCTTTCCTTCCCTTAACCTTTCCCACGCGGTGCAGATATACGCCTACGAGTTATTTCTCGCCTTTGGGGAGGCGGCGGAAACTCCGGTAAAAGGGGAATGGGTTCCCCTTCCGCGGACGGCGGTTGAGGAGTTAACGGCGGACATAACCGGCATTCTGGGCGAACTTGGCTTTTACCGGCATCCCGGACGCGAGGAACAGGCCCGCTTTTTGCGGGACTTGATTTGCCGCGCCGGACTGACTGAACGGGAGGGACAATACCTTAAGGACATTTTCGCCAAAGCGGCAAGGCTCGGCAGTCTTATGAATACTTAATGCTGTTGATAACCTTGTAGGTTTTTTCCGCGAAGGACTTTTTATCTATTGGCTTTACGATAAAATCATTGGCGCCGAGTTTTAAGGCTACAATCACATTGGCCTTATTGCTGTCACTCGTAACCATGATAATAGGCAGTTGTTTAAATTTATCTATTTTTCGAATTTCTTTGAGTACATCCAGCCCTGTCATTTTGGTATTAAAATACCAATCAAGAAATATAAAATCAACACGCCGGCTTTGTACTATATCCAGGGTATTTTCGGCGCTTTCAGTCTCTATAAAGTCAGGAGGGGCGTCAAGATCGAGCTCGCTTACATAACTTTTGAGAAGATTGCGTGTAGGCCGGGAGTCATCGGCCAGCAAAAATACCATACGGATATTCTCCTTATCAAGACCAGATTATAAAGATTTCCGGGAAGGGTGTCAAGCAAAAAAACTACAAATCATAAATTTCATGGAGAAACAGGGCCGCCGCCTGAGACACGTTAAGGCTTTCGATATTGCCCGTCCCCGGAACGCGCGACAGATAGGTACAGTTGTCTTTAACATTCTGCGGCAGACCATTTTCTTCGTTACCCAACACCAGGGCAATGCCGGGCCGCCCGGCGTTGGAATGCTGCCAGTCTTTTACCATGCCGGAAAGGTCTCTGATGCGCCGCCGCGCCCGAATATCCGTACCGATGACCAGGATTTCTTTCGCCGCGTCTTTCAGAAAGGCGGCGGTATTGCCGATTTTTCGCACGGTGATATGCTCAATGCCGCCTTCGGCAATCCGGTAGGCGCTGGTACTCAGCCGCGCCTCGCTGTCATGCTCGTTTACCACGATAAAGTGGGCGTCAAAAAAAGCCGCGGCTCTGGCAATGGCCCCCAGGTTATGATCGTTTCCCACCTCGTGAAGCACCAGTCCCGTTTTGCCTTCCCGCGCCCACAAATCCAGGTCTTCTTTGGTCAGCGGCTCAATTACCGGCTCTTCTATCATCATCACCACTCCCTGATGATGAACGCTTTTGCATAAACGCTCCAATTCCTCGTCTTCGCATATTTTGTAGGGGCGTTTACGTTCGGCGAGTTTTTTACAGACTTTGGTAAACAGGCTGAAGCGGTCCTGCCGCAGAAAAAGGCGGTTGATTGTTTCGGGATGATATTCCGCCAGGGCCTGGGCCGCTTTAAGGCCGCAAACCGCAAGCTCATCGGTCAGCTTGTTGCGCATGACTCACTATAGCCGATATACTTAATCGTTGCCAATATGAGTATTACCACCAAAACCGGCGATGACGGATACACTGACATTATCGGGGGAAAGCGCCTCCCCAAAAATCACCCCATACCGGAATGTCTGGGAACCATTGATGAGCTTAACGCTTTTCTCGGCGACGCGAAATCCGCGTTAGGCGACAGTTCCACTACGGAAATTATCGAAAAAATTCAAAAAGACCTTTTCACGCTGATGGGTGTCATTGCCGGTATGCCTGTTCCGGCAGAGGGTATGGGCGAGGAGTATCTGGTCAGTTTGATTGAGAAACTGGAATCAGAACTGCCCGCCCTTGCCTCGTTTGCCGTTCCCGGAGCGAACCCCGCTTCGGCAAAACTTCACATCGCGCGTACCGTATGCCGCCGCGTTGAACGGCGGATGATCAGCCTTGTCCTGGACGCGGAAACCAAAGCGGCTGTAGTGCCGTACATAAACCGCCTTTCAGATTTGTTGTTTTTACTGGCGCAAAAAGAAGCGTGAGGAAATTTAACCGCGAATGGCAATGTCTTTCAATTGGGCAATGCCGCGGCGGCGCATATAATCCTCAATGCCGTCAATAATTTCGATCATGGTCGCGGGGTGGGCAAAGGTGGCGGAGCCGACCTGTATTGCCGTCGCGCCGGCCATAAGGAATTCCAGCGCGTCATTGGTACCGGCAATGCCTCCAAAGCCCACAATGGGAACAGCCGGTTGTAATTCCCCGCATAACTCCCATACCATGCGCAGGGCAATGGGTTTTATCGCCGGACCGGAAAGCCCCGCGCTGATGTTGTCAAAAACTACTTTGTGTTTTTGTACGTCTATCGCCATTGCCTTGAATGTGTTGACCAGAGAGAGGGCGTCGGCCCCCGCGTCGATACAGGTGCGGGCGACAGCGGCCAAGTCCGGCGCGTTAGGTGAAAGTTTTACCATGAGGGGCTTGCTGTTGAGAGCGCGGCGTACCGGCGTTACCACCGATGCCGCAGCAGTGGGATCCAGACCAAACGCCATACCGCCCGCCTTGACGTTGGGACAGGAGATATTAAGCTCGATCATGTCAACGGAACTGGCGTTCAACAGCGCCGCCCCTTCGGTATATTCTTCTACCGTGGAGCCGGAAAGGTTCGCGATAACCGCCGGCCCCAGCGCGCGCAAATGGGGCAATTCGTTTTCGATAAAAGCGGCAATGCCGGGATTTTCAAGCCCGATGGAATTCAACAGCCCCGCCGGAGTTTCCCAGAGGCGGATGCCGGTATTGCCCGACCGGGGATTCAGGGTAAGGCCTTTGGTGCAAATGCCGCCTAAACGGGACACGTCAATAATGCCCGCGTACTCCCTGCCGTAGCCAAACGTCCCCGACGCGGCGATAACCGGATTTCGCAAGCGCAGACCGGCAATGGTAACGGAGAGATCGGGCGGCGCGGCGTTTTTATTCATCATCAAAAATAACCTCTTCCGCTTTGAAGATTGGCCCATCGATACAACAGCGCCGGTTTCCGTTCGCGGTTTTTACCGTGCAGCCCAAACAGGCTCCGGTTCCGCAGGCCATACGCCGTTCCATGCTGATAAAACAGGGAACCCCGGCGGCGCCCATGGCGGCACATTTTGCCGCAACCGCTTTAAGCATGGGCTGCGGCCCGCAGGCGCATACCGCCGCATATTTTCCCGCTTCCAGAAAATCGGGAACGCGGCCTTTAAGGCCTTCTGTGCCATCTTCAGTCGCGATAATGATATTGCTTGCTTTATGATCAGCCGGCCCCAACAGCGCGGCTTTTTCGTCCTGATTTTTAAATCCGGTTCTGAAACCGGCGTATAAATCGAAACGGTATTCCGTTTTTTCGTATAACAGGGCCTGCAAAGGAGCAAGCCCGATACCGCCGCCGATGAGGGCGATTGGCTTATCATTTCCATTTTTTACGGCGCTTAAAAAATCCGCCCAGGTATTTCCCAGCGGGCCAATCAATTCCGCTTCGTCACCGGGACGCAGGGCGGCAAGTTCCAGCGTTCCGCCGCCGCGCCGGGCAATCAAAAATCTAACAGTATCGGATTCAAAACGCGCGACGCTGATTGGTCTGGCAAGAAAAACGGCGCTTCGTTTTGGTTTTACCATGAAAAATTGTCCCGCTTTCGGCGGCGTATTTTTCCAAACAAAATCAAGGCGGAAAATTTCATCGTTAATGGAAGTATTATCAATCAACTCGCGGAATACGCTCCGCTTTTCAGCAATCATCTTTTTACCGCCGCCCTTATCGCGTCACGCATGGCAAGCGCCGCCCCGCGGGCCGCTTCCGCCGCAAATGAATTGGCCGCCGTCGATTCATCGCCGCCGGAAGCGGTAATTTCGGCGCTCCACGCCTTGAGTATGGATCGCGAGGCGTTGACCACGCCGCCGTTTCCTTCACGTAACAGCAGAGCCGCGTCATCCGCCGCGCCGCCCTGCGCCCCATAACCGGGAATAAGAAAGAATAGATTGGCATACTTCGCGCGAATCTCGGCGGCTTCTTCCCGTTCGGTACAGCCAACGACCGCGCCAAATGCCCCATAACCGTACATGCCGGAACGCGCGGCGGCAAGCTCGGCAAGTTTGTCTCCGACCGCGTGGTACAGGCGTCTTTTGTCCGGCGCTATTTCAAGGTACTCAAAATCGCGCATACCTTTATTGCTGGTCCGCGTCAGCACAAAGGCCCCCTTGCCCGCGCTGTCGGCGTAGGAAAGCCAGGGCTCAATGGAGTCCATGCCCATGTAAGGAGAGAGGGTGACAAAGTCCGCCTCGAAATCCCCCGCGAAATGGGCTTTCGCGTAACGGCTGGCGGTATCGGCAATGTCGCCGCGTTTTATGTCGGCGATAACCAGACCGCCCTTTTCACGGATATACCGCAATGTCC
>Ga0268262_10005582_pt1 | contig 12409 bp, 12 predicted proteins | sample TergutNc150P3_FD_190354 | JGI IMG/M metagenome (GOLD analysis project Ga0268262, IMG submission 190354) | Nasutitermes corniger P3 segment gut microbial community from laboratory colony in Florida, USA - Nc150 P3 (SPAdes) (version 2) | ecosystem: Host-associated > Arthropoda: Insects >... | reverse complement strand
CTGTTGCCGGCCAGGCGGATGGTGAATATCCTGCCCAGCTCTTGGTCAAAGATCAGGTTGTCCGCTGCGCGGCTGTCGGAACAAGTCACGACGACTGCGAATGGGGACTGTCCTTTGGTAAGCGTGGCGCGGACGTCGGGGTCCTGTGCCGTCATCAGGGTCCTGGCGCGCATGCCTTTGACAAAGCGGTCGTTTCCCGCCTCCATCTCGGCCAGTGCAGCCTCAGGCGTGGTCACTTCCTCCACCGAAATGACTTGGCGCCTGTTTGCCAATTCCTGTTGGTAAAGAGCATTCGCTACGAACATGTTGGAGACCCTCCTATCGTGGTCGGTTGGTTTGGTGCCTGCTGCCGGCTGTGCGGCAGTGCCCTTTGCAGGCGGCGCGGCCGGCGCCTTTGCCGGCGGTGCGGCTGGGGCCTTCGCGGGCTTTGCCGGTGCGGCGGGCGCCTGTGCCTTCGGGGCGGCTCCTGCCCCTTGGCTCCCTTGACCCCCAGGTTCTGCCTCGCCGTGGGTCGCTCCACCCTTGGGCTCGGATTGGGGCTTGGGTTCGCTGGCGGTGCCGCTGCCCTTGGCGGGTGCATCCGTCTTGCGGGCGCCCGAGGCAGAGTCAATTGTCTTTTCTTCCGTGACCGACTGACCCTCCTGCAACAAACGCTGTAACTGCGCGTCGGGTGGTGGCTCCTGCGTCTTGGGCTTCTCCTGCGGCAGTGGGGACAGCAGAAGGTGGGCGGAAACTATCAGTGCTATCAAGTGTGCCTCCTTTCAAAAAGGCTTGCGGTAATTGTGCAGTGTAGCACCAAACCGTTAATCTATTTTGCCCTGCCCTCAGCCCCTTTTCTCCAACGGCTGGAGGCTTATTCCACCCTTTGGACTTGTTTTCAGCAGCCCCGCAACTGTGTCTGGGTCGTGGTTGAAGACCACCACCGTGTCCGTGTCCAGTATCTCTTCATACAGTTTGAGCCTCTGGTCAACGCAGCCGACCACGTCCAAATCGTATGCCATCACCCAGGTTGGCTTGATGTGGCGGCTAGTTGGGATGAGGTCGGACGGATAGACCAGCTTTGCCCCCGGCGCCGAGACCTCAATGCCCTGTAAGCCCTTGGTGTGGCCGGGGAAGTGGCGCAACTTCAGGTCTGGGAGAATTTCCGTGTCGCCTTCAACGGTGTGCAGGAGGTCGCAGTCCAGCAGCGGCTGCCAGTCCTGGGCTCTGTAGCTGGCCTTTTCGCATGGATGCGGGGTCTGCGCGTCCCGCAGTTCGCTGGTCTGGACTAGATACCTGGCGTTTGGGAATGTGGGGACTGGTTTTCCGTGGTTGTCCAATTTGGTCGCGCCGCCGGCGTGGTCAAAGTGCAGGTGGGTCAATACAACAGTGCCGACATCCTCCGGCGCCACGCCGAGCCTGGCCAGACCCTCCAGAAGTAGGTCTGGCCCCATGCAGTAGCGCTCACGCCAGGCGTCGTTTTCTTTTGTGCCGTTCCCGGTGTCGGCCAGGACAACGTGCTGGTGGCCGTCCACCTCGCCCCTGGCCAGCAGGCAGTTTGTCGAATGAAGTATGCGGTTTTGGTCGTCGCAGGGATAGACCTTGCTCCAGACCGCCTTTGGGACAACCCCGAACATGGTTCCGCCGTCCAGACGGAAAAAGCCGGCGTTCACAATGTCTATCTGCCACCGCCCGATCTGCATGGATGCCTCACGAAGTGCCATTTTAGCCTTTTACTGCGGTGTCCAAAATGGCCCTGGCTTCCGCCAGTTTGCCCAAATCCGTGAACTTGCCTTGGAACTGTCTGCCAGAGCCGCCGCCCTTTCCGTTCAGTATGGCGGCAACCTCGCGGCCCAGCCGTGGCACGTCGGCGCCACAGGTGTTCCCTGCGGCAAGGCTGAAGAACGCGCCACCGTCTTTTTCTGCCGTCAGAAAAACCAGGCGGTCGCTTGCTGCATCAAGCAGTTGGCGGACCACTTTCTGCAAAAAAGTGGCGTCCTTGTTCTCGAAGTGATGAGTCAGAAAAGTCTTGTTCTCTGCGGTGAACGTCTTGGCGTACAGTGCCGCCAACTCTTCGTCCGCGCTACGCAGCGAACGCTCCAACTCCTTTTCCAAGGAAATGTGCTTTTCCACGGCGGCCACCAGCCCTTCGTCAGGGCGCCCCAAAATTGTCCTAAGCGCGTGGTTGCGCTGTTCGTGCGCATCCAAGCGGGCACGCACTCTTTTGCCAAAGACAAAAATCAGCCGTGACCCGCCTGGTGCTGGCTCCGCCCCTATCAGCTTCACGCACTCCAGTTCAGACGTTGAAGCTAGATGGGTGCCACCGCAGGTGTTCACGTCCATGTCCTTGATTTCAATCAGGCGGACGTCGCCTTGGTGTCCGTCCGGCAACCCCCTGGAGCGCACGTTGAGGGTTTTGTATTCTTCCAGGCTCACCCACGAAGCTGTGACACTTCTGGCGGCCATGATTTCGCCCATGACTGCTTCTTCTAGGTCATGGCGCTGCTGTGGGGTTATTTGCGGCGCGTCCAGTTCGATGTCGCAGAGTTCGGGGCCAAGGTGGAACGCCGTTGTTGCCCAACCGAAGCTGCCGTGGGCAACCGCCGTCAGGAGGTGCTGGCCCGTGTGCTGCTGCATGTGGTCAAAGCGGCGGACCCAGTCCAGTGCCACGCTCACGGGGCCAGGTTCAAGGGCGCGGTCAACGATGTGTTTGTCCCCGTCACGCCCTTTTGCGATGTCCAGCACGTTGGCGCTGCCTATCCGCCCGCGGTCGCTGGGCTGGCCCCCGCCCTCCGGGTACAGAATGGAGTCCTCCAAGACGACGCAGTGCCGCCCGCTATCCTCAAACGCCCTCACGACAACCGTGTCCAGCGTCCTGGCATAAGCGTCTGTTTCGTACCTCTTGTGCGCGCCCATAAACAAACCCGTGACAGTTAATTGTGGCATCCAACCCTGAATGTAGGCTATACTGCTTATTCCTATGAAAAAATCGAAAATGGATGTCCAAATACACCAACTGCCGCACGCCGACGGTTTGCCTCTGCCCTCGCGCGCAACGCCACAGTCCGCAGGGATGGACTTGACGGCGGCGCTGCCAGTGGGACAGTCGCTTGTCCTGTTGCCTGGGGACCGCCACTTGGTGCCGACGGGCCTCGTGATGGCAATACCGGTCGGCTTCGAGGCCCAGGTTCGCCCCAGGTCGGGTCTGGCGCTCAAGCACGGCGTCACGGTCCTGAACGCCCCAGGCACAATAGACGCCGACTACCGCAACGAAGTGATGGTCCTGCTGATCAACCACGGCCAGGCCCCGTTCAAAATAGCCAGGGGTGACAGGATAGCCCAGTTGCTCATAGCCCCCGTCCCCGAATGTGCGTGGGCCCCTGCGGTCAGCGCGGATGAACTGGGCAGCACGGAGCGCGGCCTGGGCGGGTACGGGTCAACCGGAGTCTAAACAGCCCTGTTCACGGCCGTTGTTCGCGCACTGCTTAGTGAACTTGCGGGGCTTGGGGGAGGCTAGGTGAAGAAGATGCCTATCAGGAGAATGACCAGAACCACTGGCCAAATGGATTCCTTGGGCTTCGTGCTCGGGGCGTCACCAGCCCCGCAGTTGGCCTTTATCAGCTTGCCGACGAAGTAAAGGGTCAGGACTGCGCCGATTGTTTGAAGCATGGCCTACCTCCTTACATGTTTATTACAGCACGAAAAAACGGAAAGGGCACAGAGTCTTGGTCGGTGAGTCTTAGACCATAGTGCCCAACCTCAGTACGCCCACCTAATCAGCGTCGCGCCACAGGTGAACCCGGCGCCGAATGCGGCGAATATGGTCAGCTCGCCCTTTTTGAGGAGGCCCTTTTCAAGGGACTGGTGCAGCGCGGTCGGGATGGTCGCGGAGGTGGTGTTGGCGTAGTGGGTGATGTTCAGCGCGACGCGCTCGGCGGGCAGCGCCAGGCGCCTAGCGGCGGCCTCGATGATCCTGATGTTGGCCTGGTGCGCGACGAACAGCTTGAGGTCCGCAGGGTCTATCCCGTTGCGGTCTATCATCAGGCGGCTGACATCGGCCATGCCCTTCACGGCGTGCTTGAAGACTTCCTGCCCGTTTTGATAGATGTAGTGCATTTTCTTGTCGACGGTCTCGTGCGTGGTCGGGTGCAGCGAACCGCCGCCCTGCATGTAGAGCAGAGGCGCCCCCGTGCCGTCCAGGTAGTGCTCGAAGTCCAAAATTCCCAAGCCCTCTTCGACTTGCTCGACTATCACAGCTCCGGCGCCGTCGCCGAACAGAACCACCGTGTTTCTGTCGCTTTTGTCGGCTATGGACGACATAATGTCGCTGCCCACAAGCGCGACCCGCTTCACCGCGCCGCTTGCAACGAGCGACGCCGCAGAGGTCAGGCCAAACAAAAAACTGGAGCAGGCCGCGTTCATGTCGTACCCGTAAACGCCCTCTGCGCCGATTTTGTGCTGTATCAGCGCGGCGGTGCTGGGGAACATCATGTCGGGCGTCACAGTGCAGACGATGATCACGTCCAAGTCGCTGGGCCCTATCCCGCGCTTCTCCAGGGCCATCTGGAGTGCCTTCGCCCCCAAATCGGAGGCCGCCTCGCCCGGCGCCACCCAGTGCCGCTCCTTGATGCCGGTGCGGGTGGTAATCCATTCGTCGCTGGTGTCCAGGTATGCGGCAAAGTCCTCGTTGGTGACTATTCGGTCTGGGTAGTGCTGACCCGTGGCGGTGATACCTACAGGAATGGCGAAGCGTCTGGTCAAGTGAGTCTCCGGAAATACTTCGGCGCCCGAAGCTATACAATTGTGCCCTAACCATCTTAATCGTGCCATGCTTGGGCACGGTCGGATTTTTTTGAAACACCCGTTGCTGTTGGAAACCAAGGAGAAAACATGAAAACATTGGTCGTGCTGCCGGCGAGGTACGCTTCCACTAGGTTCCCTGGCAAACCGCTGGTCCCCATTGCCGGCAAGCCCATGATCCAGTGGGTGTGGGAAGCGGCGGGAAAGGCAGGGGTGGAAAGGGTGGTGGTGGCCACGGACGATGAGCGGATAGCCACAGCGGTGCGCGGATTCAAGGGCGAGGCGGTCTTCACCGACCCAGACCTGCCCTCGGGCACCGACCGCGTCGCTGCGGCGATGGACGCACTGGGCGAAGCGTTTGACATTGTCCTCAATGTCCAGGGCGACGAACCAGCCATGCACCACGAAACCATTGCCTCCGTGGTTGACCTGATGAAAGGGCGCCCCGACCTGCCGATGGGGACCGCGGCCTGTCCCTTTGCCAGCTTTGACGAGATGTTCAGCCCAAACGCCGTGAAAGTGGTGGTGGACGACCAAAAAAGGGCGCTCTATTTCAGCCGCAGCGTCATTCCGTACCTGCGAAGTTCCACTAACTTCGACATGGACTTCCGCCCTTGGGCGTCGCCTGACCAGTTGACCATGTTTCGCAGACACTTGGGCATTTATGCCTATCGGTCGCAAGCACTGAAACAAATTACGTCCCTGCCACCACATCCCTTGGAGCGCATGGAGATGCTGGAGCAACTTCGCGCCCTAGCGGCAGGAATAGCCATAGGCGTTGCCGAGACCCCCCATTGCAGCCTGGGCGTTGACACACCAGCAGATGTCGCGGCTGTAGAGGAGATATTGAGAGCAAAATAGCACAAAAATCTACAACAGCACTGAAAACATGAAATATCCTGTCGTTGTGCTGTGTAACTATCCATTCACCAACAACGCAAGTCCGCATTAAATGTGATTTAATTAACAGAATTTACCTTGCTTTCTTGTGCTAGACTGGCTTTCCATTAGCAACTCAAGGAGGAGAAGATGCTAATCTCAATTCTCATCACCGCCGTCATCGGCCTCATCGCCGGCCTCATCGCCGGAAAAATAATGAAGGGGGGCTTCGGGCTTTTTGGAGACATGGTCATAGGTCTCCTTGGCGGACTGCTCGGCGGCTGGCTGGCCGGAATCATCGGCCTGGGCACCTATGGCATCATCGGTCAAATAGTGATTGCCATTATCGGAGCCTGCATCCTTTTGTGGGTGATCCGGCTGTTCAGAAGGAAATGACCTCTGCCCGCAGGGGCTTTCCTACCAACAACCCACAGGCCTGCCATAGACACGATTGGCACGGCACATAGAAGCAAGGGGCGGCACTTACGCGCCGCCCCTTGCCATGTACACAGGGAATATGAGATAGACTGATTGTAGTGCCGCGCCGTGCTGTAAGGTCAAGCGGTGCCCCTTTTGGCGGAGCACTGGGCGAAATAGTTTCCTCGTACGAATCCGCCTAGTTCAAAATGACTATGGAGAAAGCCAGTGGCGCAGTCCGTTGAGTCAGTTGAATACTTGGTGGTCGGCGCCGGTGTGGCCGGCCTTTCGACTGCGGCGCACCTTGTCTTGGACGGCGCCAGGGACGTTCTGGTACTGGACAGGGAGCAGTGCATAGGCTTTTATTCAAGTAGCAACAACGCCGCCATAGCCAGGCAACTGACGGGGACAGCCGTCCACACCGCCCTGACGCGTGACGGGCGGTACCGCTTGGCCGAACTGGGTCTGATGGAGGCTACGGGGGGCTTCCTGCTGGCGGCCGATCCGAAAGGGCTGGACGCACTGACCGCAGAGGCAAACAAGTTCGGGATTGGGGCGAACCGCTTCCAAGACTCCCCGTTCACCGACTGTTTGGCCGCCGAAACGCTGGAAGTGCCGTCCGACGGCACGATTGACATAGATGGGATGCTCAACTGGTGCGCCAACGCCATTAGGGCAGGCGGGGCGTCCATCAGGTTGGAGACATCGGTCGAGGGGATACAGCCGACAAACGGCGGCTGCTTGGTCGAAACAAACCGTGGCGCCATCAAGGCGAAAGTGGTGGTGAACGCCGCCGGGGGTTGGGCGCAGCGCATTGGCGCAATGGCGAAAGGAATTCCGATACCGTTCAGGCCCATGCGCCGCCATCTGGTGTGGAGCTCTGCCCCGTACCCCAAGGGTCGCCCTTGGGTCTGGTGGGCGGACAGACCTTTTTACGTGCGGCCGGAATCTGGCGGCCTGTTGATGTCCCCACTGGACGAAGTGGAGGTTGCCCCGCCTGGCCTTAACGCTCAGCCAGCCACCGACCAAGGCGTGTTGACAGGCATGGCCGAGACACTGCGCCAAATCGCGCCCAGTTTGGCGGAGTGTCCCATAAATCGTCTCTGGTGTGGACTCAGGACTTTTTCTGGCGACCGCAGGTTCGTCATCGGTTGGGACACGGCAAACCCGCGCCTGTTTTGGGTCGCGGGCCTTGGCGGCCACGGGATGACGTCGGGTCTGGCCGTTGGCAAAATGGCGGCGCAGTTGCTCAAAGAAGGCGGCACCGCGGACGAACTAGACCCCAAGCGGTTCTGCAAGTGACGCATGTGGACCGGTGACGACATCTACTACATGGGCCTGGCGCTGGACGAGGCATACAGGGCCGACATCGTCGGCGAAGTCCCGATAGGGGCAGTCGTCGTTTCGGAGGGCGCGATGCTGGGGCGCGGTCACAACTGCCCAGTGGAGAGCAACGACCCCTCGGCCCACGCCGAAATCAATGCACTGCGGAGCGCCGGAGCCTGGCTGAAAAACTACAGGATGCCCCCCAACACCACCATTTACGTCACCTTGGAGCCGTGCCTGATGTGCTTTGGCGCTCTGGTCCACGCCAGGGTGGACAGGGTGGTGTTCGGCGCGGCCGACCCAAAGGTGGGTGTCACAAGCCACCTGGAACTGCTGGCGGATGCAAGGCTGAACCACCGAATAGAGTTTCAGGGCGGCCTGATGGAGGCTGAGTGCAGGGGGATGCTACAGGCTTTTTTCCAGAGGAAGAGACTGTCCCAGGGTTAGGGGACTTCCCCCGCTTTGCATTGACAGGCACAAACAGGGCACAATGTAAGCTGATACTTTTGGAGAAACCATGAAAATTCACGCAGTGTTCCTTTGCCTCGCATCCTTGGCGCTCTTGGGGCAGACCCCAAGCACTGAGCCCAAACCCAAAGTGCAGTTCACTACGAACTTAGGCTCCTTCACATTGGAACTGGAGCCGCAGGCGGCCCCGAAGACCGTAGAGAACTTCCTGGACTACGCCAAATCGGGGTTCTACAACGGAACAATCTTCCACCGCGTGATCAGCACGTTCATGGTCCAAGGCGGTGGAATAGCACTCTCAAGCGAAAAGGATGTAGAAGTTAAGCGCAAAAACGACACCACGATCACAATCAGAGAGAAAGGACGTACGACCGCAGGCGAGGAAAAAGTTACGGGACCTCCCATAGTGAACGAAGCCAGGCAGGCGTTCGAGATGGGTCTGAAGAACGACAGGGGCACCATAGCCATGGCGCGCACGCCCCATCCTGACAGCGCGACGTGCCAGTTTTTCGTCAACGTGGTTGACAACGCATTTTTGAACTACCCAGGGCAGGACGGTGCCGGCTACTGCGTCTTCGGGCGCGTGGTGGAGGGCATGGAGACCATAGACAAAATCAAGGACGTCAAAACCGTCATCCCTGGCGACAAACCGATAGACCCTGTGGTAATCACCAACACAAAGGTGATTGCCCCAAGCGCCAAGAAGCGGGCGGAGAGCAAAGCGACCCCCAAGGCCCCCGCCCCCAAAAGCGTACTCGCGCCGAAGTAATGGGGCTCCTGGACTATCTGGCGGCAAAAATGGCTTGATTTTCTGCACCGCAGCGCGAAAATTGAGGTGCTGGAAATCTTTTTGTACATCGGTTCCATACGCTCTTGGAGAAAAACGTGCCCAAGTCACCTTCTGCACCACGAGTGGCGGCCATTGTAGGCCCCTTCATGTCGGGCAAGACCTCTGTCCTAGAGGCCATGCTCTTTGCCTGCGGCGCGATAAACCGCAAAGGGTCAATCAAAGAGGGGAACACTGTGGGCGATTTCTCGCCGGAGGCCCGCGAGCGGCAGATGGGCATCGAGGCCAATGTCGCCACCGCCAGCGTCGTGGGCGAGTCTTGGACTTTCATTGACTGCCCTGGAAGCGTCGAGTTCCAGCAGGAGAGCGCGGGGCCGCTGCTGGTGGCCGATGCGGCAATACTGGTGGTCGAGGCTGACCCGAACCGCGCAATGATGGCGGCCCCCGTACTGCGAAACCTGGAGGCGAACAAGATTCCAAGGGTCATCTTCATAAACAAGATGGACGCGCCGGACGCGCCCGGCAACCTAGCGCCCACGATAGAGGCCCTTGCCGCCTGGTCGGGCAAGCCGCTGGTGCAGCGCATGTTCCCGATAGCCGAGGGCGATTCGCTCAAAGGCTATGTTGATTTGGTGCTGGAGCGGGCATTCCACTTCAACGCCAGCACCCACAAGGACACGCTGGTGGAGATACCTGGCGCCATCAAAGAGGAAGTCTTGGCGAGGCGCCAGGAGATGCTGGAGGCCGTCTGCGGCTTGGACGACGCGCTGATGGAAAAGTTGCTGGCCGACGAGATACCCAGTCTGGAAGAAATTTACTCAACGCTGGCAAAGGGATTCAAGGCAGGCGAGATAGTCCCCGTGCTGTTCGGCACGGCCGACAAGGACGGCGGTATGCTGCGCCTGTTGAAGGTGCTGCGCCACGAAGCGCCCGAATACACAGAGACAATGCAGAGGAACAACTTGGTGCCTGAGGGCGACCTGCTGGCCCAGGTCTGGAAAACAGTCCACGCCCAGCACATTGGCAAGCAGAACTACGTCAGGGTGTGGAAGGGCGAAGTGGCCGACAGCGCCACGCTCGCGGGCGTCAGGGTGTCGGGCCTCAACAAGCTCTTTGGCGCGAAGCAGGAAAAGGCCCCCAAGGGCAGCCCAGGCGAGATAGTGGCGCTGGGTCGCATGGAACCGATTAAAACGGGCAACGGTCTAAGCACCGCCCCAAACGTGCTGGAGCTCCCCTTTCCTGATCCGCCGCAGCCCGTGATGCCATTCAGTCTGAAAGCCGCCAAGAGCGGCGAAGAGGTCAAGCTGTCCGCCGCGTTGGGCAAGCTGCTGGAAGAGGATCTGAGCTACCGCATGGAGCAGAACCTGGAGACGCAGGAGCGCGTGCTGTGGGGCATGGGCGAAATCCACCTGAAGAGCGCCGTCAGCCGCCTGAAGAGCAAATACAACGTGGAGGTGGCCTCCGAAAGACCGCTGGTCCCCTACCGCGAGACCATCAAGAAGAACTGCGAGGTGCAGGGCAAGCACAAGAGGCAGTCGGGCGGGCACGGCCAGTACGGCGACGTCCACTTCCGCATCAAGCCCCTGCCGCGCGGCTCCGGGATAGAGTTCATTGATTCCATCGTGGGCGGCGTGGTGCCCCGCAACTACATACCCGCCGTCGAGGACGGTATGAGGGACTACTGCAAGCAGGGCCCCATGGGCTTCCCCGTCGTCGACATTTCGGTGGAGCTGTTCTTCGGCAGCTACCACGACGTTGACTCCAGCGACATGGCCTTCAAGACAGCCGCCCGCATTGGTATGCAGGACGGCCTGACAAAATGCTCGCCTGTTTTGCTGGAGCCAATCCTCAAAGTGCAGATAAGCGTGCCAAACGAGCACACCAGCAAGGCGCAGCGACTGGTGACTGGCCACCGCGCAGGCCAGATACTCGGCTTCGACGCCAAGCCAGAATGGCCCAACTGGGACGTGGTGGACGCCTACCTGCCCCAGAGCGAGATGAACGATCTGATTATCGAGATCAGGTCCCAGACGATGGGTGTGGGCTTCTTCACCTGGGTGTTCGACCACCTACAGGAACTGGAAGGCCGCGAGGCCGAAAAGATAGTCGAGGCCCGCAAGAAGGCACTCGAAGGCTAATTCGGTTATTACTTAAACCCTAGGTGGAACTTACTTAACTTCTCCGCCACCTGCTGTATTTTTTCCGTTTCGGGCAGGATGGTTGTGCGGAAGTGGGCCGTGCCTGGCACTTGGCCAAAGCCAGTCCCCGGCACCACGCAGATGCCCTCTTCCTCCAGCAGTGCCATGCAGTATTCCTCGTCTGTGCGTCCGTGCGGCAGCGTCACCTTCGGGAAGGCGTACATCGCGCCGGCAACGGCGTTGCACTCGATGCCCTGTATCTTGTTCAGCGCCTCGGCCAAAATTATGGCCCGCTGCCTCAGCTCGTTAAGAATGCCGTCGCGCTCGGTCACGTACTGCGCATGGCTGGGGCTGCCGGGCTTGGGCGGGCAGACCATGCAATAGACCGCCACCTGGCCCGTCAGGTTCGAGCAAAGCGAGACGGACTGCAACTTGGTTATCTGCGCCACCACGTCGGGCGGGACGTTGCGGACCTCCATGTAGCCGCCCCTCTGGCCGCACTCGCCCATGAAGCCCTTGGAGCAACTGTGGAAACTGAACAGGCTCACGTCCTTCTCGTGCCTCTCTGACAGCACCTTGGCAAAGGATACGAACCTGTCGCCGGGGCGATAGATGTTGTCCTGATACACCTCGTCGGCCAGGATTGACAGGCCATGCTCCTTGGCAAAATCAATGATCATCGAGATGTTTTCGTGGTCAAGCACGGAGCCGGTCGGGTTGCCGGGGTTCAGCACGCAGATGGCCTTGACGTTCACGCCGAACTTTCTGGCCTCGAACAGGCTCATCTCCAGCATGTCTTGGCTCAGTTTCCAGTCGTTCCTCTCGTCCAAATAGTAGTCAATCTGCTTGCCCTCGTAGAGCGTCAGCGTCGCGCTGTACAGCGGGTACTGCGGGATGGGAATCATAATTCCGTCCTGCGGGCCGGCTATCAGCAGGCGCAGGGCGGTCTGCACCCCCTTGGACGCGCCGTCGGTCAGGTATATCGCGTCGGGATCCGCAGGGATGCTGTCCCTCTCGCGGATGAAGTCCGCCACGGCGTCCCGGATGAACCTGACGCCCTTGCTCTCGGAATACGCGCCCACACCGTGCTTGGTGCCTGCCAGCACCTTTTTCGCTGTCTCGATTACGTCGGCCGGAAAGAGCTCGGGGCACTTGTCCATCAGTTCCGGGTACTGGCAGATGGAGAGCATCTGCCGCAGGTAGGTGAGGGGCCTCTGCTTCAGTGCCTGCGGGTTTCCGATGTTGCAGTAGATTATCTCCCTGCCTTGCCGCTCCAGTTCCTGGGCGCGTTCGACGATGGGGCCGCGCACAGCGTACTCGGTCTCCAGGACTGCCTTTCCCAAGTCTTTCAGTTGAATTGTCATGCTGGCTCCTGTCGCAGTTCAAACGCCCAGATTTTGATTGTCACACTTCCCAAGCCACTTGCAAGGTGCCCAAACCCTACTCTTAAGGAATGTAGTATATACTTGGTTTGCGGGAAGCCCCCATGGCGGAATGGCAGACGCTGCGGACTTAAAATCCGTTGCCGGCAACGGCGTCCCGGTTCGAGCCCGGGTGGGGGCACCACGTTTTTCGCCGTCAAAATCGCTGTGTTCATCGGCAAAATTCCCCCGCC
>Ga0268262_10005581_pt1 | contig 12412 bp, 8 predicted proteins | sample TergutNc150P3_FD_190354 | JGI IMG/M metagenome (GOLD analysis project Ga0268262, IMG submission 190354) | Nasutitermes corniger P3 segment gut microbial community from laboratory colony in Florida, USA - Nc150 P3 (SPAdes) (version 2) | ecosystem: Host-associated > Arthropoda: Insects > Digestive... | reverse complement strand
AGCTCCAGTACCGAAAATGTCGAATTTTCCATTTATCTACCTCACTTGATTTTTGTTAATATATATTCTTTAGATAATAATTCTACTATATTTTCCCATTCATATTCCATATATATCCAATAAAGAGATTCTTCCCAATCGCGCAGTAAAGTGCCTGAATTTCGTATAGGACGTAATTCTTCAGGAAATTTTCGCTCCGTGTAGCCTGTATTCCAGCGTATACTTTCGGCCGTTTTAAACTTATCATCGTTCTGTTTCCAGTCATTTGGTCTTTTTTTCTTTGAAACCGTCTCGGGAAGGAGAATAGGCTGCCAGTATTCTTCAAATTGCTCGACAGTCTGTCCTTTTACGAGATTAAGCGATGCCATCCAACTTGTAAGGGCGAGTATGCGCTCACGCCTGTTGCGCAATGCCGATAACGCTTCGTTTCCCGTTAAACGGGTGTCGTATCTTTGAATGCGTCCTTTTATAATTTGAACAGACTCAATTTCTTCGATTCTTAAAATAGCTGTATCTTCTAATTTAAGTTTTCCTATTCCGATTAATTCCAATGTATACTCATTCCAGCCAAACGTGCTTCCAGCAAGGAATTCAAGCTCTGTAAGGAAAAAAGAGCCGTTTTCATCGGGAACCGATCCCCTTATCTTCATCATGGGAAATTCTTCGATAGTAATTAATATTGATTTTTCATTGTTTTTATTTTCAACAACGGATATATTTATTCCGGGTTTTTGCTTTTGGTTTTTGCCTGATGTTGAATAAACAGAAATGGTTTTAAACTTGGAAGCGGAACCGTCAAGCGCCTGACCTGTTTTTTCCATGAGAGAAATACAACCGGAAATTAAAAATGTTAAAACAACTAAAATAAAAACCTTTATAAATTTCATATTTTATCCTTAATAACTAATCTTGAACCCGAATGAAGGTATTGGAATAGGTATATCAGCGCTCGCTGAAAAACTGCCTTCATCTATTTCGCCTGTATACGAGTTAAAACTTGTATTCCCTTGAGCCGTATATAACAAACCAAGAACGTTTTCTATCGCAAAATAAATTTCATATCTTGATTTACCGTGTTTATTACTGCCGAAGAATGATATTTTTATATCCATCGGAATCGACGGGGTAGTGCGGTTATTTTGATCAACAACAGACCTCCATTGAAATTTTTCTATTATATAGCTATTAGCTCCAAAAGGTCCGTCTATAATTAAAACAGGATAACTCTCGGGTTTATCTCCCACTCTTTTTGCTAAAAGTGTGCCTGACGCTATTCCAAAACGCGTATAAATATTAATATTTTGAGTAGGTTTAAGATTTATTATCAAGTTAAGATTATGAAACCTGTGATATGACGGGAAATACCAGTCGTCGCCTCGGTTTCCGCCGGATACCCCTGTTCCTCCTGAATTACCCTCGGGATCGCGGTACTTTGTCCAGTTATAAGAATAAGAAAGCCAGCCGTCCCAAAAACGGCTTTGTATTTTTTGTAACATAACATCTATTCCGTATGCTATTCCTTCGCCGTCAAATTGGGGATTAGCATCAATGTCACTATTAGAAATATCAGTCGAAGTTTTTACCGGAATATATGTTCTGTCAAAAATTTTCTTGTAATAACCTTCGATGCTTAAAATTAAAGATTGTGGAAATTCAAATCTTACGCCTAAAATGGATGTCCAACTTCGGTTGGGTTTTATTTTATCAATGTTATATTTTTTTTCCGCTTCAAAGACAACGCTGTTCATAGATGAAAAAAGCCCGGTTCCGGCGGATATATCAAGCGAGTTTAAAATTCCCTTGTTGCGTAAAATATTAAAATCAAGATTTAAGCGCGGATTAAATACAGGATCGCTTTGTAATGTAAAACCATCTCCTAAAACCATAAAATGATCCATGCGGACACCGAACTCGGCGTTGAATCGATTTCCTTTTGTATTGTATTCTCCGACTAAATACCCCGAAGTTGTTAGAAGTTTATTTTTTGTATCGGCTGGATAAGTTATCGGAACGCCGATTTTAAATGGTTGGTTAGAAGGAATAGTAATTCCTTCAAGAATACTGTCAATATATTGAATATAAAATTGAGTTTTTGGATCAGGATCTTCTTTAAGTTTATGATAGTCAACTTCGGTAAAAGCTTTCAGATCGCCTTTAGTTCTTGAAAATGAAAATAATTCCTGCGCTCCAATAGCGGCAAGAAAACTGTCCGATAATTTCCAATCATAATCAATGCGTCCCTGTAAGTTGTATTTTGAATCAGATTGAACCATTAGCATGTCTTGAGAATAGTTATATCTATCCAAAGGTTTACCGTGATTTGTTAAAAAGGTATCAAAAGTATTAGGGAAATCATTAGTGAAAAATTTCTCATGAATTCTATATTCCATTTTTCCGTCTATTTGCATATCTTCGTATCCAAAACCTGCGGTAAATTTTAACAGCATATCATTGCGCGGGTTCCATGATAAAGATGACGTTAAAAAAGTCTGATAATTAACATAATCAAAATCTATATTGGTATCGCTGTTCAGCTTTTCTGTTCTGTCTTCGTTTAAATATAAAACGCCTCCTCCGTCCATTCCCAAAAAGCCCGTTGCCGAAATTGTTAATTTATCCGTAAAACGGTAATTCCCGCTGACTGTTGTCGCTCTGATGTACGGCGCTCTTCGTATATAATTAATTACTTCCAATTCAGGAATGGAATGTGAAAGTTCTTTAGCCGCCCAAATTACAGGATCATAATATGTTACGCGCCCCATAAAAAGAATACCGCCCTTTCCGTTTAACGGAACGGAAATGTTAAAATTGGCGGCGCTTGTGTTTAAGCCGAGTTCCAATTCGGTTTCGGTAGGGGATGGTTCTTTGGATGTTATCTCAAGCAGTCCCGAGATTGTATGTCCGTAACGGGAAGAAAATACGCCGTGGGATAATTGCGCGCTTTTTACCATGCGGGGATCAAAAATGGAAAAACCGCCTCCCCAAAAGTAGGGGTTATTTATATAGAAACCGTCTAAGACCGCCATCATGTCGTTGGGTTGTCCGCCTCGGATACTGGGAGCGGCGTTAAAAAGCCCCGAATAACCGACACCGGGAAGGAGTTTTATGGTACTCATTACATCTTCGATAACCCCTATTTCCGCCGTCTGGGCTATTTCTTTTTCGCTTACGGCGACGCTTCTGCCCGTTTTTGATTCGCTTGTTCCCGGTTTTGACGCTTCAATTACAAGTTCCCGTCCCTGTAAAAAACCGGAAAGACGCAAATGAACCGTAAATGAATTGCCGGTAAGAGGAATTGTAATAGTACTTGTTTCATAGCCCGGATATGTTGCGTAAAGCAAAACTTGTCTGTCATCGGGAACTTGAACTTTTACTTTTCCGTCTTTGCCGCTTGTATATTCATTTCCGCCCTTGGTGCGCACAGTAGCGCCTTCAAGCGGCATTTCCAAATCTTCGTCAATAACCAAAATGGTAATATCACGGCAGAATAGCGGAAAGGCGCAGAGGAAAAATATGACTAATACAACATACCTGTTTATTTTCATTTATATTAATGTAACACAAAACCAAATAAAAAATGAGCCTTTTTAATCATTTTTTAAAATTTTTTTAGTTGTTATTTTACCTCTCCCGTTAAAATTACATCCAATTCCTGAATTATCTCTGTTAATTCTTCTGCGGATGCGGACGCAATTCTGGTTGATTGTATAAAATTTGTAAGCCCTTTTGAAATATCGGATATAGCCAAATTGATTTGTTCGGTCGATTTTAACTGTTTTTGTGTTGATAATGTGATTGTTTGGGCTTGGTTGGCTGTTATTTCCGCCCCCGAGCGAATTTCACGGAAAATGTCGTCAAGTTCCTTGATAAGATTATTGCCTTCCCTGATTTTATCCGTGCTTTCTTCACTGGAAATTATCAGTGATGAGGAAGAATTTTGAATTTCCTCAACTTGTTCACGTATTTGCATGGTAAGAGAAGCGACATCGTCCGCAAGACGGTTTACCTCGTTCGCTACAACGGCAAAACGTTTACCGTGTTCTCCCGCGCTTGCGGCTTCCAATCCCGCGTTAAAAGCTATAACTTTTGTTTGATCTGTTATTGTATTGATATTTTTTACAATATCGCGTATTTTTAATATCTTGTTTCCAAGGTTTATAATGCCTGTAATTACGCCTTCATTTTCTTTTTTGATTTCTTCCAGTTTGTTAATATTGTGTTCCAAAACAGCAAACCCGTGAATAACATCGCCTTCCATTCTGGAAGCAATACTTGATACGCTGGATGTTTTTTCTGAAATATCTCCCGCTATTTGGGTGTTTTCTTTTATTGTGCTTTCAATCTCGTGAATACTGGCGGCTTGATTGTTAGCGTTAATAAAAATATCTTTGGAAGAAAGAAAAATACCATCGGTGGACTTCTTTATAATTTTAGTAAGAGAACGAGTTTGCTCCACAGTCGCCATAGCCGCGTCAGCCGCGTTGGTTTGAGATTCCACCATGTTGTTAAATAATCGCAAATGACGTTTGCACGAAAGACCGGCGGTAAGACCGGCGGCAATCATGGCAAGAACTCTGAATAATTCGTTGTACAAAGGAAAACTTAAAGGGATTACTTTGCCGCCGAGCAAAAAAGAATATTGTAAATCAATAACGCGTCCGTTGGCGACAATTACAATCATATAACAGATTCCCGAAAAAATACCGGAAAAAACAGCGCAGGGAACGCTGTACCTGAAAGAACCCGCTATAATAAGCACTATGTAAAAAAGGGCTTGTATAGAAATGAAAGTGACAGGCGGAGATATTTCAGGGAATGTACAGCCTACCCAAATCGCTCCGCTGATAAATAAAGTGTCCAAAATTACGCAAATATATTTAAAGTAAGAAAAAAGTGTTTCTTTTCCTCTGATATAAAAGTGTAAATAAAGCGAATAAAGCAAAAAACCGCCTGTAAATGAATATGTTCGCAAAGGGAAATGCTGAAATCCGTTTTGTTTTCTTAAAAAGGAAACAATGATAATACAAAAAATGAAAATCAGGGCAAGACCCAACCTGAAATTGTTTATCAGTTTTTCACCGTCATATTCATCACGGTTGATTTTTTCAAATGTTTCTCTGTTAGTCATATATACCTCTATTATATAAATTATTAATCAAAAATGTAATCATAAAGCCGCTCCTATAAGCGAAGAAACAGCTTTAAGCATATTATGGTTATTAAATGAATTTTTAATAATATAATTTGAAGCTCCAAGATGATACGCGCGTTTTTGTTCTTCTTTATCGTCTTTTGACGAAATAACTATAATAGGAATCTTGGAAAGTGTTTCTTCGTTTTTAAGATTTGTAATAAGAGTAAAACCGTCCATTACTGGCATATTCAAATCGGTACAAATTAAATCGTAATGTTTTGATTTTGCGGCTTTTAACGCCTCAGCTCCATCCGCTGCGGTGTCTACAAGATAACCTTCAGATAATAAAATTTCTTTTTCAATTTCACGGGTTGGATGAGAATCATCTACAACAAGAATTGATTTCCTTTCTGCCGCGTTTTCATCGGAAACTTTTTTATATTCCGGTATTTTAAAGCGTTTCGCTATTTTAATTATTGTGGGTATATGCAGAACGCTTACCATTTCATATTCTTCGTTAAGGACAATACCGGAAAAGACGCTCATGTTTTTCATAAAAGACGGCGTTGGTTTAAGAACTACGGATTTCATACTGTAAATGTTATTAACGGCAATTGCCGCGAAATCTTCATAAGAACGGATAATTACAATAAATATTGAATCCGAAGAATGAGCGGAATCGTCTTTAATTTGCAAGATTTGGTTAAGAAAGTATAATTTAACAGTACGGTCATTATATTTTACTTCGGGTTTATCCGATGTTATAATTATTTCATCGTGTTTTATAAGCATTATTGCCTCGACAAAATTGGCGGGTATGATAAATTTCATTCTGCCGCATTCAATGGGCACTCCAGTAAGAGCCGCTATGGACAACGGAATCATAATGGTAAATTTTGATCCTTTGCCTTGTATGCTGTCAACGATAATACTGCCTTTTAAGGCTTCTATATTGTCCCGAACAACATCCATTCCGACGCCTCTGCCCGAAATATTACTTGTATTGCCTGATGTTGAAAATCCGCTTTGGAATATATAATCTGTAAGTTCTTCTTTGGAAAGAGTCGTTGAAGCCGTTTCATCAATCAATCCTTCTTTTACAATTTTCTGCCTGATTTTCTCGATATCAATGCCTCGTCCGTCGTCAGAAATGACAATTTTCATATTGCCGCTTTCACGAGAACAGATAATCGATAATTTGCCTGTTTCGTCTTTTCCCGCCGCAATTCGTTCTTGCGGCGTTTCAATTCCGTGATCAATCGCGTTTCTAACCATGTGCAGCAGTACTTCCGATAAAGCTTCAATAATATTTTTATCTATTTCATTTTCTTTGCCTTCGAGTGTCAGCTGCGTTTTTTTACCGAGTTCCTGCGCAAGTTGATACACATAACGTGGGTAAGTGTCAAAAATTGTCGATACGGGAAGAGTACGAAGCGAAATTACGCCGTCATAAGCTGTTTTTATGCTGTTGCCTGCGTCTATAACATAATCTTTTAATGACGATTTTAATCTTTCACACAATCTTTCAATTTTTTTTAGATGAACTGTCTGTGTATGATCATTACTTTTATTCTCTTTGAAAGATTTTGAAAATTTCTTTATAAGTTTGGAAATCTCAGCGCTGTTTTGAGAAAGAACTTTAGCGTTTAATTCCAAAGTATGCAGTGACATGATATTTTTAATAATTTCGTCAATTTTATCAAGAGAAAGACGAATTGTTTCGGTTTTTGATTCCTTGTTTTTTTCTTCTTTAATATCTTGTTTTTTTGTTTCAAGAGATTCTTCCGTTATTGGCAATGAAAATTCTTTGTTATCCGCCAAAGAGGAAAGATTTTTTACATATTCACTTACATCTATATTGTCCTCTTTTGTATTTTGTAATTCGTTAAATCCCGATTTAAGAAAATCAAGAGAAGACAAAACAAGTTTAATGGCGTTATCAGAAAAACTTGTATTTTTTTCCCGCATTGCCGTGAAAACACTTTCAAGTGAATGGCTGAGTTCTTCAATACGTTTAAATTCAAGCATGCGGGAAGTGCCTTTTAAGGTATGAAGCGCCCGTAACAGTGTGGCAATATTATCTTCTGTTGAAACGCCGTCCTTGATTTTAAATATGCATGTTTCAACATTAGATAATATTTCAAGACCTTCATCAATGTATTGTTGTATGAATTTTTCCCTGTTCATGGGCATTGTTATTCTCCAAACCTATTTATCGCCTGATATGTGATATTTTGCCAGCGTATCATTAAGCTCGTCTGACATATTATTGAGCTTGGCTACAGTATCAGATGTAATGGCGGTTGCTGAAACAAATTGATTTACGCCGCTTGAAATTTCTTTTAATGCCGTAAAAACATGAGATGTGGCAAACTCTTGCTGTTTACTAAGATTGAAAATTTGCTGCATACGGAAAGAAACATTTTGAGAAACGTCAACTATGTTTTCAAAAACTTCTTTTTGTTCGACTATTCTATTGTAACCTGTATCTATCGCCCTAGAACCGTTATTTGCTTCCGTTAAAAGATTCAAGGCGGCATAATGTATTTCAGAAATATTCTCTTTTATTTCCGACGCTGATTCAACGACATTATTCGCAAACCGCCGTATTTCATCGGCTACGGCTGAAAAACGGGTGCCGGCTTCGCCTGATGACGCCGCTTCCAAAGCGGCGTTAAACGCTATAAGTTTGGTATGATCCGCTATAGTATCGATAATTTTAACTGATTCGTCAATTCCTGAAAGCATGTCGGCAAGATTTTTTATTATATCAATAATTTTTACGTTTTGTTTTCTGATATCAAACATCATGGCTTCATTGGCTTCTCTTATAATAGCGCCTCTTCTGCTGAGTTCTTGCGTTTCTGCGGCAAGATTTGCCACTTCTTTTGTTTTTTCGGCTGATTGAGCTGTAAGATCCCTGTTGTTTTCCATCGTACTTACAATTTCCGCTACGCTTGCGGATTGTTCATTCGCCGTAGCCGCCATTTGCTTTGCGGTGGAAGACAATTCAACCATAGCGGTTGAAACCATTGAAGAATTTTTATTAATTGAAGCGAATGTATGATGCAATTTTGACAGAAAATCGCCTAACAATGTCATAAAATCGCCGAGTTCATCGCTTGAAATTGATTCTATAGTTACAGACAGATCGTTATTGTTAAGGCGTTTAAAAACAACCCCCATGCTGTCTGTGGATTTGCGAATGCTGAAAGCTGTAATAAAAATAATAAAAAACGCGAAAACTGTGGCGAAAATAGCGGCGGTAAGCGATAAGATTAATCGCAGTCTGTATAAGGAAATTCTTGTTTTAATAATGGTTTCCAGTCTGCCAAGCGACGCTTCTTGCAAACGATAAGTAGTATTATTCGCTTTGTTTGCGGCTTCAAAGAGAGAAGGAAGGGCTTGAATGTTTATAACAGGTTCGTTAATAATATTTTCCACAGAATTGGAAAAATAAGCGATGCTGTCATAACAGGATTTTAAAAGTATTTCAAAAGGTTCAAAATTGTTAATATTTTTATTTCTTATGGTTTCCGCCGAGTGAAATCTGTTTTGTATACGTATATTGTCTGAATGTACCAATAATTCCATATTAAGATGAAGTTCGGATTTTCGTTTTTGAGTAAAGGCGCCGTCCTGAATTGTCCTTAATAAATTTTCTATTAAAACCATTCTGTCCTGCGCTTGGGGAAGCTCGTGAAAAGCGGCGGCGACAAGATAGGCGGTTTCTATGTCTCTGTCTGTAATAAGTCCCGATATATCTACAACAAGGCTTATTATTTTATTTAAATCCAGCATCATCTGCCTGTATGCCCATAAAAACGAATCCCTAACCGTGGTTTTAGATAAAAGTTCCCAATTATCAATCAAAGATTGCGGAGATATGGTTGAAACAGCGCCATAAAAATGTTTATCATATTTTTCACTTAAATATAAAAGCAATTCCGTTATATGTTGTTTTGATTTTTCAATATTAACTTGATTATCCTGAGAGTTATCAAACGAATAATTTACATATAAAGGAATATTTTGCATTAGCTCAATAGAGGGGCGTATAACTTCAATTCCGTTAAGTTCAATACGATCTGTTTTTATTGACGAAAGAGACATGGAAATAATGGAAAACAGCATTATTCCAAGAGGCAATAAAAATACAGAGGCGCTGATTGTCAGTTTATTGATTAATTTTATGTTTTTAAAAAACTTAATTTCCATTTTGCGCCCCTGTTAATACAATAATTTTCTTTCAAGTATTCTGCGGAAATAATCCGGTGAAAAACCGCCCATAAAACATTCATAATTACGTTCATTGTCGGGTTCCAATCTTTTTAACTGGTTAATGCTTTCAATTGTTTTTTTTATTTTATATTCGTATCTTGTAGGGTTTACATCGGCGGAAAGAACGGCAATTCTGTAAAAAGCAGGCCAGAAAAATTTGTCTTTTACCGAAGCTTCATTGTAATAAATTTCCGCTTCCGATGAAACGCCGTTTAAGAAATAATATTCTCCGCGTAAAAATCTTGTAAAAGCGCTTGAATTGTTTTTTTCCAAGTGTGAAATAATTGCGTCAGCGTTTTCAAAATCCTGCTTGTTTAAATAATAAATGGCGGAAGCCGCAAGAGAACTTCCTGAAATAACAGACGGGTTTTTGTTTTTAATCGCTTCAAGAGTTTTTTCGGCGTTTAATCTGCCGTCGTCCTTTTTCAGGATATCGTTTATTTCGGCGCAGCTTACGGTAATTTCATTTCTTGGGTGAAAAGAGCGGATTTTGTTTTCATCAGGAAATATTTCCGGTCTTTTATATTTGTAATCAGTATATTTACGGTATCCCGCAATAGAAGAATTGTTTTCGATTTGGTCGTAAATATACGGAGTTCCCGTTTTTTGAAAATAAAAAATATCGGATAAATTTTTGTTTAAAAGCAAGGGGTGTTTTACAGACGCTGTTTCTGACGCGCCTGTAAACAAGAATCCGTTGTTTAAAAGCGAATCGGAAATATTGTTGATAACGGAAATTCTGCTTTTAGAAGAAAAATAAATAAGAGAGTTTCTGAAAAAAATAATGTCATACTGTTTGTCGAGTCCTCGCATGATATTATGAGGAAAAAATCTTACCTTTCTGCGAATGTTTTCAGGCACTATGTATTCTTCGCCGTCATGAATCAAATATGAATCAAGAATATGTCTGTATGAAGTGCCGTCAGTTCGGAAAGCGTTTGATGTATAACGGGCGTTTTTTGCGGTTTCTATCGATTCGGCGCTTACGTCAAAAGCGTCTACTGAAAAATCAAAATCAAGCCCGTTTTTTATATGATAATCAAGAAACATGGCGATACTGTAAGCCTCGCATCCAATGGAAACGGCGGCTGAACATATTTGCAATGGACGCTCAAGTTTTGCCAATTCAGGCAAAAGATATGAAAGAAGCTCGAAATGAGCGCCCTCCCTGAAAAAGTATGTTTCATTGACAGTAAGATATTTTGAAATAATATATATTTGTTCCCGTGAAGTAAGAATGTATTCAAAGACAGCCGGATTTTCGATAAAAGAAGAACCGCAGTTATGTTCCATGTATTTATTTAATTTTACAAGAGCGTCGCTGTTTGTTTTTATACCAAGTATTTGTTCGATACGGTAATAAAGGAATAATAAGGCGGGATTAGAGAGTACTTCCGCGGGAACTTCAATAGTTGAATCCAAAACCGCCGTGTTATAAGACATTATCAACTTTCTCCGCAAGTTAATTCTTTTAATTTTTGCGCTATTTCATTTAATGGGAGCGTCATATCTACACAGCCTGTTTCAATCGCTGATTGCGGCATACCGAAGATCATGGAAGTCGCTTCATCTTGAGCGATAGTGATACCGCCCGATTTTTTGACAATCTTCGTGCCTTCAGCCCCGTCGTTTCCCATGCCTGTAAGAACTACGCTAACAAGTGAATCACCGTAATATTCCGCAGCGCTTTTAAACAGAACGTCAGCCGACGGTCTTTGATTGCAAACGGGTTCATCGTTGTTAAGCGCAATGCCTTTTTCTCCTATGGTTAAATGTTTTTCCGTAGGTCCTACATAAACATTTCCCTTGGAAGGGAAAATTCCATCTTCGGCGATTTTTACTTCAAGTTGTGAATAATCGTCCAACCATTGAACAAAACCTTTGTCGAATCCTGACGTGTTGTGCTGTATAAGCAGTATCGGAACGGGAAAATCGGCGGGAAGCGAGGAGAATAATTGTGATAAAGCCATAGGACCGCCTGTAGAAGCCGCTATAACAACACAATTTATTTTCCTGTGAACAGTTTCGGTTTGTTTCGCAGGTTCCTCCGGTTCCTGATGTATGGAATACTTTTTAACAATATTTGTTATTTGTTTTAACGTGTCAATTATTTCTTTTTTTTGCGTCTCATTCATTTTGGAAGTGAAGTTGTCTTTGGCAAAGAATTCATGCGCTCCTTTAACAATCGCCTCATAAGCCATCTTTGCGGTATCGTGGGTGCTGACTACAACTATGCCGCAAGTGCTGAATTTTCTTATTTCCACAATAGCGTCAAGTCCGTTCATTACAGGCATTTCATAATCCATTGTGATAAGATCGGGATTACAGGTTTTGGCTTTGTTTACGCCGTCCTGTCCGTTTTCGGCTTCTTCAACAATTTCAAAAGACCCTTCGCTTTCAAGAAAATCTCTTAAAATAGAGCGAACCAGCGGACTGTCATCTACAATTAATGTCCTAATCATATTAATTCCTCCGAAACACGATTTATTATCCTGTCTATATCAAGAACAAATACATCATTGTCATTCCATTTGAATGACGCGCTGATTCCATCTGTTAAATCATCTGAACTTGAATCTTTTTCAAAAGCGAAAAGTTCTTCGTTTGGTATATCCGTTATGCCTGTTATATCGTCAACAAGGAAGGCGATCCTGTCAATATCTTCCTTGAAAACTATAATTTTTTTGCGGGGGCATGGAGTTTTTTGGAATAAAAGACCCGTATCAAATAAAGCGTAAGGAGTTGAATATCTGTTTACGATTCCCGGAATATAAGAAGGCATGAGCGGCAGAGGGTATACTGCGTCAAATAACGCTATTTCTCCAATCTGACGGGACGGGAAACAATACATTTTTCCCATGATGGAAAAAACAAGAAATTTTTCGCTGTTTAATGTATCCGCAGACGCCTCCAAATATTCTTCAGCGTCCGTGTAATCCGACATCCCTCACCCCTATGCCAATTATAGCATTAATAGAAAAAGTTTTCTATGTCTTG
>Ga0268262_10005580_pt1 | contig 12413 bp, 16 predicted proteins | sample TergutNc150P3_FD_190354 | JGI IMG/M metagenome (GOLD analysis project Ga0268262, IMG submission 190354) | Nasutitermes corniger P3 segment gut microbial community from laboratory colony in Florida, USA - Nc150 P3 (SPAdes) (version 2) | ecosystem: Host-associated > Arthropoda: Insects >... | reverse complement strand
CAACAAGCACATAGCCTTTTGCGAGGGGATATTTTCCCAGCTCCTGCGCCCTTGCGCCCAACGCCTCCTGCGTAACATTTGCCGTGGCTTGACTTATTGTCCCGATGTAAATCAAAGCTCCGTACATGGCTTCCACCTGCCGCTGCAAATCAACGGTCTTTTCCATAATCAGGGTATCATCGTATATGGTGTCGGCAGAGGATATTACGTTGCCTTCAATGGTGATGTTTTCCCCCGCCGTTAGCCTGTCCTGCTTCCTGCTAATGCTCTGTTGCAAGCCGTTAATTACTTTGTCAATGCTTGCTTTGAGTGCGGCATCGTCATACAAAACTTCCTCTAGCTTTATGCCATGGTTCTCTGCCTCCGCTGTCGCAACCGGAAGCAGCGCGCCCTTGCCTTTTAAATCGCCGACTTTGGCGGGCACAAGCTCGCTTATTTTCTTGCCAAAGTAGCTTTTTATCTCGCGAATCATATTTTATCCTCCCGTTTCCAAAAGCACCGCGCCCCCGCTTTCCGTAAGCAAATGCTCCGCCAGCGGAAAATATATGTCTCTTTCCGCAATATTCTCAAGCGCAATGACATCCAGCCCGAACGACAGCGCGGGGTCATTGTTCAAGGCGTCCACGGACTGCCTGGCGAGTGCCTCGCCCTGCTTGAGCATTTCCGCCTCAACCGTGCCTATGGCGTAATCCACTAGCCCCGAATCTATCAAGGCGTTTTTTATAAGCTCCTGCAATTGCATTACTTGCCCTTCTTTGCCGGTCTCGGCGGCGTTTGAATCGGCGTTGCTGGTGCTGCCGGAACTGGCGTTATCGTTGCCGGAACCGTTTGAATCGGCGTTGCTGCTTCCCAGCCGATGATGTAGCCTTTGCTGTTCTTGATTGGATTTAGCTCGCTCATGTGAATGCTCCTTTTGTTGGATGTTCCAAAGCCGCCCCCGTGGCGGCTTCTACTTTGTTTTGCTGTTCGTTTGCAACCTTTGCGGCTGCTATGGAATTTTTCTCGCTGTCGTTTCCTGTTTTTGCGGCAAGCTCCGCATATTTAAAGTCAATTTCCATTTGCTTGATTGCAAGCTGGTTTTTGAACTCCATCTCTTTGATGAGGACCTTCGCCTCGCTGTCTGCTTGCATTACCATATTTGCGTTTTGCACGGCTTCAAGCTGCTTTTGCATCATCGCCAACTGCTGCTGCAATTCCTGAGCCGCTGCCTGTGCTTGTTGCAATTCCTGTGCTTGCATCTGCGCCTGCTGCTGGAGCTGCTCAATGCCCTGCTGCTCTCTCTGCTTCCTTGCCTCCAACGCCTGTCTCATTCGTTCTTTGCTGTCATCGCTAAGGTCTAGCGTTTCCAGCATTGCGTCCGCGAAGTCCGCGCTCTGCGGGTTCTGCGAAAGAAACGAGGCAAAGGCTATAACTTTTTGGCTGTCCGCTGCTTGCTTTGCTTTTGCGAATATGCTTTCGGTAACTTCAATTTTAATGTCCTGCAAGCCGAGCGATTGTATATACTGCATAGCATCAAAGCCTAATTCTTTGGCTTTTTCGCTTGCTAGGAAAGCCAGCGTGCTTTCAATTGCTTTTGCTATCACCTGCGCCCCTGTTAGCAAGTTGCGCAGAAACAAGTCCGTGGCGTTTTCCTTGCCCTCTTTCCTTAACAGCACGCTTTCCGCCGTTTCTTGCCCTGTGGCTGGCGGGGCTATAACCGCTCCGGCTATGCTGCTTATTCTTTTTTCCAGAGCGTCCGAGTGAGCCATCAGCTCTTCTATCCCAGCCGACTTGTCAACTTTTAAAGGCACTGGAAGCACCTGCCCATCTTCCAGCGCCCTGTAATAAGCGACCGCGCGGGGCGTGCCGTTCATTCTTGCCATCTGCTTGGCTTTCTCGGCATCGCTCGCGCTCTCTTCAGGCAGCCAGAAATTGAATGAGGGTGCGGTTGCAATTCGCTCTTGCAAAAGGCTTGACATATAAGTCAAAGTTGTTAGCAAGCTGCGCACTATATACGGCAAGCCGCGCCAGTTGCTGCGTTTTTCCGTCTTCACTTTTTTGCCGATTATTCGTATTACCGGCAGGCAAGGCAGCGGCACGGACATATTTTCGGCAAGCTCGCCGCCGATGAATTTGTATATATTTACCCCGGAATCGGTCTGCTCCCAAAACGTAACCTCTTCGTATTCATCGCCTTCTATGTTTGGCCCGCTGTAAGATGTGATAGATGTTCTTGTAAAATTTCTGAACCCGGGATAATTTTTCTCCGCTTCTTTTTTGGAAATTTTGTCTATATACAACGCTTCCTTGCAATCCTCGCCTGTTTTTAACCTGCACTTGCCAAAAACGACATTCATGTTGTCAAGGACCCGGAATTTTATCTTTCCATTTTCCGCGTAAACCAGAATGTAAGACACGCCGTCCCAGCATATTTCACGCAGCGATTCAGACAAAGCCGCAGTAAGCTCGTCAGTATCTACTATGTCCTCCATTTGCTCCGGGATTTTGAAGGTGAAAGGGTTGTTGTCGAAGCGGTCGGCAATGGCGTTTACAGCCGGGTCTAGGATAGGCATATTAACCACAGCCCTATCCTTTCCCCATGCTTTTAGCTCGTCTTCGGATATGCCGTCTCCGCCTGCTATGCTTTTGGATATGGCAAAATCTTTGCGGTCGCGCTCGACCAGCTTCTGCCTGTCTTTCCACAGCTTTTTCGCGCGCTCAACGGCTTCTTCTTCGCTATCCATTGTCCCTCTGGATGTTTTCTAAGGTTTTTTGAAACAAAGATTTTCCCGTTGGCGACGTGCTGCCTTCCCCGCTCTCGCTCGGCGTAATTGTTTTCGTGCTGGGCGGCTCCATGCGCTTTTGCGTTTGCACGTCGGCTGGCTTGCTGCCGCTCCTTAAAAAGGCTTCCAGCTCCCTCAATTTTGCTAGCTGAGTGGGGTAAGGGAAGCTGAGGAACTCGGACAAGGCTGTGGAATTGCTTTCGCAAATGTCGTAAAAAGCTCCTTCCAGCTTGAATGATATGTCGCTCTTGGAAATATATTCAGAGGCTTGCGGGGCTTTTTCCAGCATTGTGTCCATATAAGCCGCTGCCAACTCTTTAAACCTGTTTTGGGAAGCCTCGTCCGGGAAAGCATCCATGAAGCGGTCATAAGCCGATGTCTCCAACTGCTTCTGCGCCTCTTGCATTCTATATTCGGCAAGCTTTCTTTCAACGGCAGCGTTTACATCCTCTTTGCCGTTTTTTTCGGCCTGCGCTGTCAGCTCCTCTATTTTTTTTCTTTGTGCTTCAACTTCTGCCAGCAGTTTTTGCACACGATTCTGTTCCCTGCTGCCTTTTGGCGGTGCTGCCGCTTGCTGTGGCTGCCCGTTTGCTTTTGGGGTTTGGCTAGGCTTTTCCTCTGCCGTGCCCTTTGCCGTGTCATTTGTTTCGGCTGGCTTTGCCCGCTCGCCGAATGCTTCTTTTACAATATCCACGCTGCCGCTGGCTTGCGATGTGCCGTCCGGCGGTGCTTGCGGCGTTGTTTGCTGGTTTGTTTCTTCTGCCATAGGAATCTCCATTTTATGCTATTATTGCGGGGATAGAGGGCTTATCCTAGCAATAATAGCATTATGGCTACGCCAACCAACAAGGACTTGTCTCTCGGTCTTTCCGGCAACCCTCAGGCGGTGGCGGACAAAACGGCGGTCAGCCTGATGCCCAAACAGATAAAAAGCCTATCATTTCCTTTAAACGAAATTATAAGCGATTATACAGGAGAAGAATGGTATCAACCTCTACCGCTAATAGGCGGGGTGGTAGATTTTGGGCTTGATATAGGCTCTGTAAATCCTATAGTAAGGAAAGTAAAAGAAGGAACGGTTTTATTAAATGAAATTCCTAAGCAATTAACCCAAGATCCTGATTATTGGAAGAACTTAGGCGAGAAAAACAGGGCATATTACAATGACCAAATGAATAAACTAAAATCAGATTTACGCTCAACTTTTATTGTGCCCCCGCAACTTGCGGACTATTGACGGATATGTAAACGAACCAACCAGCCAAATTGCAACAAAAGCAAACCAATAACTTTCATCAAATTGAGTGGCAATAACTGATATTACTACAACCCAAGCAAAAAACAAAGCCGCGTAGATAGCGTGGTCTAGCATTATAGCTTTGTAATTCGTTTTGCTCTCCATACCCACAAATATACATTTTTTATCCGCTTGCGGCTAATTATTTGCATTATCCCCGCAATAATAGCAATGTAAGCCGTTAATTCCGAGTGGCTGGACGTTACCAGCTATGGCTTTGCCGGGCATTCCAAGCTATTCCGAGTCGCAGGCGTTACCTGCTGTATATTAGCGATGAAGCCGGAAGGACAATAAATTCAACTTTTTTGCCTTTGCGGAAGCGAGGCGGGGGATAATTATATGGCTAACAGAATAGCCACGGAAGAAAAGGCGACTATAATAGCCGCTCACTTAAAGGCGGCGGTTCCGGTGTCGAGCGTAGTCACAAGCAAGTTTGAAAGCTCGTACGAGGGCGGCGGCGGGGACACAGTGGCGGTTAAATGCGTTGACTACGGCGCGGTCTATGACAGCAATAACGGCGATATGTCGGGCGTGAACAAGGACACAGCCTCTATAAAGACGTCTATACAAGTCAATTACAAGACTAATATAGTGGAGCTGTCAGCGAAAGACAGCCAGCTTAACCTTGAAGACTTTTCGGTTCAAGTTGCCCAGCCGCGCATAAGCCTGCTGGCAAGCAAGGTGAGCAGGTCTATAATTGATGCGGTTGTACGTGCGGCGAGCTACCAGCTCGTGATGCCGGAAACGACAGACGTGTCATACGGCACTCTTTCCGATGCTATTGCGCTTGTGGAAGATTCCCGCGTGGGGGACAAGATAACAGGCGTTATAAGCAACAGCGTAAAAGCTGCTATAACAACCAAGGGAGCGAATCAATTCGGTCCCAATACATCGATCGGCGAAAAGTTGTTCCGCAACAAGATGAACGAGTACGGCGGAATCGGCTGGATTCCTACCGCTGATGCGCTCAAAATCAAGAACGCGCAGCGTATAGCCGGGGCTACGCTGGCAGAGCCGATAACAAACGGGGCAAAGAGCATACGCATAGCTTTTGCAAGCTCCGGCGTTCTTGCAAAGCATACGCCATTAACGATTAAAGGCGTCAATGCCGTGGATGCTTACGGCGAGGACATGAGCAGGGAGCGTTGCTTTGTCGTGTCTGCCGACACTCCGTTTGCATCAGGGCAGACTGTAAGCGTTCCTGTTGCTGCCGTTTGGCATCTCCGAACAGACGGCGGTTTCAAAAACACGGCATCTGCCGGAGAGGCGGGGCTGGAAGTATCTTTTCCGCTTGACCAGAAAACTTATAGCATTGTTTCTGTTTTTGCAGACAAAGCCGCAGGGCTTGCCAGCTTAAAACCCGCTCCGTTGGACGGCGGCGGCGTGGAAACGGCGGCTTCTAGCGTTGATGCTATAAACGTGCTGATGACCGCTCAGGCAAACGCAACGACATTCAAGTCAATGCACAGGTGGGATGTTCTAATCGGAGCGGAGCCTATCTATCAGCAGGGTGCTTGCAATATATACGTGCCTGTAAATTAAAGCCAAGCCTAGCGTTCTAGCCTTCTTCGCTAGCGAGGGATTCCATCAAGCAAGAAGGCATTTTTTGCATAGCGGGAGATTTTATGGGATTTTGGTCTGATTTCACAGGCGCAACTGCCAAGCGGAGCGCGGCGCGGGGCTTGGAGAATTACAACAACCAGCAGGCGGATTTGTATGCTGACCGGACGAAGCAGCAGTTCGGCAATTTGGCGGAAGAAAACAAAGGGCAGCAGCTGGACACGCTCGGCAACGCTTCCGCGTGGCTCGACCCATCTATGGCATACCAGCAAGCGCAGGCAACGCAGGGCGTTCTTGGGGCTTACGGCGGGAGCGGCAAGCTGTTTAGCGGCTCCGCGATGAAAGCTCTTAGCGACCGGCAGCAGGGCATAGCCTCGCAGGGCTGGCAGCAAGCCGTCAACAACTACATGAACCAGGCAAACGCGAACAATGCCGCTGCCCAGCAAAATTTCAGCAACTCCTTCCAGACGGCTAACATGATGAACCAAGCGGATGCAACGCGCTTCAACACGGCAACGCAGGGCAGGGCAAACGTGGCAAGCGTGCAAGCACCGAGCGCGTGGGATGCGATGGGTGCGTTAGGCAACTTCGGGCTTAAAGCTGCCGGCGCGTTCTTAGGCAAGCCGGGGGGCTAAATATGGCAAGAGAATTTATCCCAATCCGCATACCGGGCGTTCATTCGGGAAGCACCGAATACAAGCATATACCGCTCATAGAGCTTTACGCCCTGCGTTCTATAGGCGACCGCAGGGCGTTTTACGCGTATGAACTGGGCGGCAAGGGGATAAGCTGTTTAAGGCTATCTATAGCCCCGGCAAACGGCAAATTGACCATGCTATGCGATAGGGTTATGGAGCTTCCAGACGGCTTGAACGAAGAAATAGACCTGCCTGGCAATATGATAGCTTTGCTGCAAACGCACCTTGCCCTAGCCATCGCGCTTAGGCACAACCCCGAAGCGGTTGCAAGGCTTAAAGAGAGGCTGGCTGGCTGCTCCGCATGGTTCATGAGGCATAAGAGCGCGATAGACATGGACACATTTTTAGACCCCGCGCAATCATACAACCGGTTCGGGGTAGCGGCGTGGTAAAGATTAAACCTAGCCGCATACAAGGCAACGAGAGGGAAGTCCTTGCGCAGCTTACGAGTGCCATATCCGGCAATCTGGGCGTTGATGCCGATGGCTGCCTTTGGCTGTGCAATGTCAAGCTGGGCAGGGTTAAGATGGAAAACGGCAAGCCTGCGAAAAACAAAGACGGCGAGATGAGCCTAGAAACACTTCCATAGGAAATTTATTTTCCTATATTCTTGCTCATGGTTAAAGCGTTAAAGAAACTTCCATTGCCGGCAAAAATCGGGCTTGCTGCTATAGAAAAACGGAGCAGGCTAGCTAACTCTCCGGCATAAATAGACATAAGCGTTAGTGCTTCCACGGGCTATTATAAAACCTCCGCTGCAAAGCCAAGTTCCTTGAAGGTATCTGATACCCTGATTTTCATATCCAGCGGTCATTATTTCGTAAAAACCGCTATCTACCGCTGAACCGTTATATCCTAAGTAATTTACAGCAATAGGCGCTTGGCTATTCCTTTCAATAAAGATTTCGGCGTTAGCAAGGATATATGTCCCTATCGGCAAATTCAAATCATCTTTATCTGTTGTGAATGGTGCCACAGCCATAGATGCATCAGCGATTTTAACTTTTCCGTTTATCGTCAAATCGCCGTCTGTCGTCAAATCGCTGCCCACTCTCAAATTGCCGCTCCCTGCAAAGATGGTTTCAGTTAAAAGTTCTTCGGCGCTTAAGAATCTCGCGTTAACATTAACGCTCTGTATATAAGCTTCGGATAAAATAATATCTCTTCCTACAATGACGCTGTCGGCAGCCTCAATTTCTCTCGCTTTGACTTTATTGGCGGTGATGCTGGGGGCGTAAATGTCTCTCGCTCTGACGTTCTCGGCGATGACGTTTCTTCCTGCTATAACATCCTGCTTGGCAATTACGTCTATTCCAGCGTTTATATTTCCCTCTATGTCAATAGAACCCCTAATTGAACTGGACACGCTGTACCTAAAACTTTTAACCTTAACTCCTGCCCTGTCCTTTAAAACAATGATAGCGGAACTCTCCTTGAAATATACAGGCGTGTCCGACCTGCCGGAGCTATTCAAGCCCACAGGATTTGCAACCTCGTTATCCCCGGAATCGGGTCCCGCAAATAAAGCAAGGCGTTTTGTGTTGTCATCAGCCAAAACCTCAATCGTCCCTCCGGCAAGCGGCTTGAAATCGTTGTCAAAGAAAACCGGCGTGAAATCTTCCAGCCTGTTCATAAAATATCCTCCGTTTGTGCTATTATTGCGTTCATTATGAAATTGCAAGTCCCTGTTGAAATTTTCAATATGAGATTGTTGCACCTGCCAAGCCCCCAAATAGCCAATGGATAGGCTTTCCTGTTGCCTGATTCGGGTATGGTTATTTTCCGCCTGCCTATGAATACATCCGTTCCGTCCGGCGAGTATTCCAAAACGATTGAATTTCCGCCCGGCGGGTCGCCCCTGGGCGTTGATATCGTCTGCATATCAATGGTTATTTTTCTAGGCAAAAAATGCCCTGCGCCGCCCTTGTCGATTATCGGCAGGATAAGCGATTTTTCCGTGTAAAAGCCCGTGTGTTCCGCCACCTCGTCCATCTGCTTAAATATGCCGCCCCGCAAGCCTATCACCAGCTCGCCAGATGAAAGCAGGCAATTGAAGCACGAAGCGCGAGCCGCCCCGGTCCTGTGGCTGAATTTTGAAAATGCTTTGTCCGCAAGGTTGAAGGCAAGCGTAAAATTTCCCTTGTCATTCCACGGGTCCTCCATGTGCAGCAAATAAAAGTTTGTGGAGTTCTCGGCATATTTGCCGCTTCTGGCCGGTGCTTTCATATTTTTTATCACTTTTGAAATCTCCACGTCCAGCGGGGTGTCGCTAAGTTTCTTCAACCCATCGCGCCCTGCGGAGTAGATGGCGTACTTGCCGGACAATTCTTCTATTCCGGCAAAATACACTTCATCGCTTATTGTCTGCATGCTTTCCGCTATGCAGCCTATCTTGTAAACCTGCCCTGCGTAAGATGTGGTGAAAGGGTCGTCCGGGTTGCCGCTTATGTCCCATATCTCAAGCGTTCGCTCGCCGAATATGGCAAGCCTCACGCCTGCCATGTTTGCAACTCTGGCGATTTTGTCGTTGGAATATTCAGCCTCGTAAACATTGGCACCATTAAACATTTCAATTTCATCATCTTTTATGCCGCCGATGCTTGAATAATGCCATTTAGCCGTCCCTGCCTCCGACACTATAACGCGGTTTGCCACAACGCACACGCTGCCTACTTTTATGGGTTCATATTCTTCATCATCCGGCACGGGAATTTCTTTAAACTTGCCGCCATTTAGCGGGTCGAGGTCGTCAAGCACGTATAGCCCGTCCTTGACCGCCATCAATATGGCATAGTTTCCGTCTTTAAAACCCGCTATATAAGGATTGTTTAAAAACCTCATCTCTGCAAACCCGCACTTTGTCATGCGCTCATAGTCCAGCCCGAAATCTTTTATGGTTTCCAGCTTGCCGTCTTTAAGGACTTGCAGATAAAAAGAGGAATTTTTCTCGCTCAGAATATATATGCTGCCTGTCTTTGACGATTCGTGAACCGCAACGGCATTATCCCACAGCGCGGACATATTCTCGTCAATTGCGGCTATATCCCTTCGCCCCCGCAGCCTTGACTGACCCTTTCCGCTGAACCCGCTTTCGATGTAGCAGTTGCCTATGCTCGCGCCCTGCAAAGCCTCGCTAAAGCGCGGCTCCATCCTCAATGTATCTATGCCCATGCTGTTTTCCTCCAAGGATTGCTCTCTTGCGCGAGCCGCTCGTAGTCTATTGCTTGTTTAACCGGAATGCAAGCAAGCGCAAAAGCGTCTGCCAAGTCCGGGCTATGCCCCAGCTTCTTTTTAATCTCTGATTTCTTTGCAAGCCTAATCTTTGCCGTCTCTCTTTCGTCGAGTTTAGTTTGGATAAGCTCGTTTTTCAGTTCGTCCCACTTGCGCAGGTCGCTTAGTGCCAAATGGATACCCGCTTTCAGGGTTTCACGTGCTTGGAAAAAAATCAAAGCGCGCATATCCGCGTACCTTCCGCCGGCTCCCGCGCCAAACGATACTGGTATTATTTTTTTTATTTTGGGGTGCGAAAATTGCACCAGCAAGCCTATCCCCGTCTCATCGTAGCGCAAGGTCGCCGTCTCGCCTTCCGGTATTTTTGAATCGGCTATTCGCTGCACAAAGGATTTCAAATGATATTCGTTTGCGGTCTTTGTCTTCTCTATATAAACAAGCTGGTTGCCGTTCATAACGACCGCTGCCGTGTGGTCGGCACCTTTTCCCGCAATGTCAAGCCCTATTCTCCACTCACCCGCTACAGGCTCGGCATTCGTCTTGATTATGTCAAAAAGCGAATCGTTGCCGATGTCCACTATCTCGCCATAAAGCTCCCGCAATGTGAAATCTTCCGGCAAGTCAATATATATGCCCAAAAGCATATCAACGTAATCTTTGCCGTTGAAATGATTGTCCTTGAAGCTGCTTTTTATCCACTCCACATCCTCGCGCCCGCTCAATGCTATTTTTGACATCCAATGCCCCGTTCCGCCCGGCGTTGAGAACATATATATCTGCGGGTTGCGTACTTTCTCGCCTCGCAAGGTTGGCACGCCAAGCGTGTAGCAAGCCTCGTCAAGAGTTGAGCACTCGTCAAGTATTAGAAAACTTTTGTTTGTTGGGCCGCGCAAGCGGTCAGGCTCGTCACCGCTTATGCCGTAAACCTCCCCCGCGCCTATCTGCATAGACGGGTTGCTCTTGTTGTATTTGAAAGGCAGATTGCGCTTTATGCAAATTTCCTCAAGCGAGCGGAAAAATACCTGCTTTAGCTGCGAATACGTAGGCTCTATTGCTATGCCTCGCTCTCCTTTCAGGCATTTGCAGATAGCCACTAGCGCGGCTGTGTAGCTCTTGCCAGCCCCGCGCCCTGCCGTGCAAACAATATGGCGCGCTTGGCTCGCGAGTATCTGGCGTTGCTTCGGAAGAATGGGTATATTAAGTTCCATCCGGCACCGCCACTGGAAAGTTTATGTTTATTGTTTTGTCAACGATTTCCTTATCCAAGCTATCCAGCCAGTAAATCAATCCGCTGTCCGACTTGCTGCCATCGCCAATAACCGCTTTTGAGTAAAGATGGGATATTATCACGCCCCGGCAAAACTGTATATCTTTGTCGCTTATGGATTTTACCTTTAGCCCAAGTTCGCATAATACACGCTTTAAAAGAGGTTTATTCGCTGCGTGCTTTATAAAAGCCACGCCAGCCGGTGAGTTATACCCCTCGTGTTTTAGGTAATTTAAAATCTCGCGCACGATGCCGCTCTCTTTGCGGAAAAAGAATGTATATTTATGGATATGGAAGATGATAAACTTGAAAAATTTTCAAAAAGAGTTTTTATAGAAGTTTTCCGCTTCATAGGTTGGTGTATCTGGGTAGGCATACTTCTTTTTTTAGGCAACATATTTATCCTTGGAAAAACTATCTCCCAAATCTTCGCAGATGGTCTGATACCGCCTCATTGATCAGCGACTCTGGATAGGTTATTTGGTTAGCAACTCTATTAACTTCGTATTCTATATTCTGCTTTGTTTTTTTTGCTTGGCTTAGCGCAGATGATAGCATCTCTTGTTTTGCATACTGATTTGCCCAAGCCGCAAGCAAACCTAACTCGCTGTATTTTGGCATTTTAAATGGTGGGTCTGGCGGATATTTTGTGGGCGGTGCTTTTGGTATAAGCCTACGCAAAGCCCCCGCCACCGCCTGAGGGTTGCCGGAAAGACCGAGAGAATAGTCCGTGTTGGTTGGCGTAGCCATAATGGTATTATTGCTATTATACGCCATATATAGCCATCATTTCCGTTAAAAGCCGCTCCTTGCTTGCTTTTTTCTTCAAAACCCGATTCTTGGCATTTTTCACAATAACATTAAGAAGCGGCTCGTTTGCCCCGCTTTGCCACTTTTCCAAATGCAGATGAACGGAGCTTGACAGCCATGAAAACGAAAGGCTTTCCAATTCTTCCTTTTCTTCGCTTCTAAGCGACTTTCCGCGTATCTTTAATATCTGCCGGAATTTTGCTACCCGCTCAACTATGACCAAGTTTTCCTCCTGCCGCCTGTCTATTATGCCTGGTTTTTGCTTGTTTGGGGGTGGTATTCCCAGTGCCGATAGCGGCATTTCAAAAAGCGATGGATAAAACCAGTCAGTCAATTATTCTCCTAGCGTTTTTCTCCACGGGTTTTAGGGTTGCTCATTCTCTGCCTCCCGATGGTCAAAATTTTCATAAAGCTGTTTTGCCTTGCTTTCAAAAAAATCTTTTTTTTCTAAAAATCCTTTATGCTCTTTGCTGCTCAAATTTTCCCACGGTTTTTTATTGAGGATATTATGCGCTTTCGGAATGTATGGAGCTATCCAACCTTCTTGTCTTTCATTCATTACGGCAAGGTATAGCCAAGGCTCCGGCATATCTCTTTCAATTTTGTTGAATACAATAGCGAACTCGTTGAATGTCGATATTTTCCTGCACTTTGTAGGTGTTATAGTCCAATAGACTTTTGCTCTTTCTTCCATCTCCAGCCACTCTTTGCGGTTTTTGTTTTTTTTTGTAAATTTTGAAAAATCATTTTTTTCTTTTTGATTAAATGATTTATTTTTACTATGATGG
>Ga0268262_10005579_pt1 | contig 12414 bp, 18 predicted proteins | sample TergutNc150P3_FD_190354 | JGI IMG/M metagenome (GOLD analysis project Ga0268262, IMG submission 190354) | Nasutitermes corniger P3 segment gut microbial community from laboratory colony in Florida, USA - Nc150 P3 (SPAdes) (version 2) | ecosystem: Host-associated > Arthropoda: Insects >... | reverse complement strand
TATCCGTTTGAACTTGTTACTTTTGTTTTTACAGGTGAAGCCAAGAGAGCATCAGCAATTAAAGCATCTCCCTCACGAGTAACTATGTTGTGATGCCTGGCGGCCATCTTTCGGCCTTGCAATCCCAACATACGCCGGAAGAACCCAGGCTTGACCCGCTTTACATTTCCGTTTCCGTCCAGAACCTGAACCGTAACCCGCCCCTTAATCTTAATTTTATCCTTCATCACCTACCTCCAATTATCAAAGTACCGCCAATGCCAACAGCAAGGCCACCTAACAGGCAAGCCGCCCCGGCGATAATGGCGTTTTTTATGCCAGCCCTTTTTGCTTCTCTAACCGCTTTTATTTGTCGCTCCGCTTCCAACCGCCATCGCAATGCCTCGGCTTGCTGTAGCGTTGCTTCACGCATCGCCGCCGCTTCACGCTCGATAACAGATAAAATCGCTTCTTTGGCGGCTTCAGAAGCGGCCTTCTGTATTTCCTCATGCGCCGCCTCGGTCAATGCGTCAATCAACAGGTCTATTTCGTATTCGCTGTATAGCCTCGTCCCGCTTTCTGTCAAATTCGGCGGTTGCCCTGTCAGCGGCTCGGCGGACACCTGGAATGTCGTCAAGAAACTCAACAGGATCACGGTTGCGGTAATCCTCCCGAACGGCCTCAATCTCAATTTGCTTTTCCACATACTTGATTAACTCCTTATCACGATTTTGGAAAAACCATAAAACGTAAATAACGATAAAAATAATAACCGCACTAATAAATCCGGCTATAATCCCCTTCACAAAATCGCTCATTGTTCTTTGCCTCCAATTTTCCAGCTTGCCAGTGTTTTTAAGCCAATAATCCCGAACAACACGATCACAACAACGCAAAACCAAATCCAGTCCCGGATATGGCCTTTTACTAAAAGCCACGTTGCCGCATACAAACAAAATGGCTTAAATCCAATTAACTTAGACGGCAATGAAATACAGCGTTTACCTAAAATAACCCACAGTTCTTTAGCCGTATGTTCCCAGGTCGGTTTATCGGAAATCTGTATGCCATCGTTATTGCTTAAATCAATTTCTATTTTTTTATTCTCATCTTTTTTTTCATTGCTCATTGTTCCCTGCTCATTGCTCATTGTTTTCCCCATTCCCTTTTTTAAGCCGTCATATCGTCAAATTCATTGCAGACTTTTTTAGCCTTCCAGTATGCTTCTTGGTAGTATGCTTTTGTTTTTCTTTCCGAACAAAAACACAGCCTGGATTTTTTCGTTGACCCTTCATAAACTTTGCAATGAAGGCAATCACAGCAGTTTTTCTTCTTTTTTCTCTTTCCCCTTTGCTCATTGCTCATTTGCTATACCCCCACATCAAAATAGTTGCTAAACTCACTGTCCAAGCCGTACTGCGTTTTACCTTCCCTTGCCAACTTTTCAAGAGCATCACGGTTTAACCCCCGGATAAGTACCTCATGCCCTTCCTTTTGGAAGTAATCCGACACCTCGTAGATCTGCCTAATCATTGCACAAGGTTCCTGGGAATTGAGTATTACCCCATCGCCAACAATTCCGGCTACATGGGTAGCGGTTCCGGCGGCGGCGTAGCCGTCCCCATGCCGTTTGTCTTTTTTTGTTATGTAGAAAACTGCCCTAATGTCTGTTCTCTTTGGGTTAATAATTGTGAACACCCGCTTTAATAAATCGTCTGCGGTAGTTCTAATGAGTAACCCTGTAGCCGCATACAAAGCCATGCACACAGCACCGGAACAATCGGACGTTTCCGGATTTTCCTTGCCCCAACCATAAGGCGCACCAAATTGCTTCAAAAGAAAATAAACAAAGCGTTGCGCTTCATTCATTTTTTCAAATTTGCGTTTCTCTTGTTCCGCCAATGCGTTCCACTTAATTCCCATTTACTGCCTCCCTCGAAAAAAATTGACAATAATGCTAACGACCAATGCCGTCGCCGAAATCAAAATGCTTATAACCGAAATGAGCTCCTTGCTCCTTTCGCCTTCCTTTTTTTCAAGTTTCTCAACACGCCCGATAACGTGTTCCTTGAATTCCCTCATTTGCCCCTTCAGTTCCCTCATTTCACCTAACGTCTCGAAAATTAACTGCCTGTCCTCATTGGTCATGTTTCCTCCTGTTTTTCCCCTTCCTTCGTTTCTTGCTGTAAATAATTTCCTATTCCCCATTCCCTATTCCCCTTTCTCTAATTTTGAACGTCGCTACAAATGCTTGATTTTTTTTATACCTGAATGAAAAAGCGTTAATTATCCCTTCCATTTCTTCATTCCTTATTGCTATTTTTACCTTCGCCCCCACCCTTGCGTGAAACAAAGCCCGATGCGTCTTGACCGTAAACTCCCGCCGATTTTGTAAGCGTTCCTCAAGCTCACGCATAACCCAATCCTCATATTGGGCAACCTGTATATTTCCCCGCTGTATTGGATATTCAGAAAAGTAAGAGCCTGTTACATTCAGTGCAACAGTTCCATATTGGTTTACCGCTTCAACGTCCCTAATAAAACATGAACGGTTAATGTCAAGGACAATCGGGCGGCCATAAATGGAAGCCCTGTATAAATCGCCGTCAGTATTTTTGTTTAAGGTGAGAATTGCTTTGTCATGGTTACTTGTTACGTCATAGTGGGAATATGAAAACGGCCCGCCGTCATATTCAAGGCGGTTTTCCGCTTCTTCTTGCGTGTCTATCTCATCGGCATAAATTACATTCCGTTCTTTTCCGTCAGTATCCTTTACCTTGTATTTAGCTTCATACAGACCCGCTTCAATTTCACGGATTAACGGATACCTGAACGGATAATGCGATTGCAAAAACTCATCGTAAAAAACGGGACTGTCGTCATAGTGCCAAATTTCCTGTCTTGCAAGGGAAACAGGCATATTAACTTTAAGGCGTACTGTATTTCTGTATAATTCCGCTTTGTCTATTTTCCGCAAATAGAAAATATCATTGCCGTAAAATGTATGGGATATTTCATCATCTAAAAGCTGTTCAGTCTGATATGGCGAATGGGCAAAAACAAGGGGCTTTTCTATCGGACACTCTAAATGGCATCGGTAAGCCGTAGCAAGGCTTGACAGTTCTCCCCAAATATCACGCCGTAATTTAATGTAAGGTAAGGTTACGGGTATTGTTGAACAATCTATGTCATTTATACCAAATCCAGCCCTTTGAGCAATGCCGTGTACTAAAGACCTATGCGGTTGGGATTTATCGCAGACTACCGAATAGGCAAACACAGCCGGAGCCGTCCAATCTCGGCTTTCGTCAGTTTTTCTTAGCTTTGCTGATAAATCACGCAAGCCAATTAAAGCGTATCTTTTTCTCCCCGGCCCCCGAACATCCACAATACCTTTGTCATCAATAAAAAACCTGAATCTTTGAAAATATGGTAAACCTTCTCCTATTGAGAAAGAAACTCGCAACTCTCGACCCGCGCTATTCCCTATTCCCCACTCCTTATTCCCAATTCCCCATTCAATTAGTATTTCTCCTCTTGCCGTAGTGCCGCCAGCCGCTTCCTTTAAGCCGTAAAAATTAGCCTCAATAATGTCTTGTTCAAATACGCTTTCAAAATGCCCCGCAACGTCAAATTCAATTTTTACCCTGATAGGCTTATTAGCGGCGGTTATAGCTTCTTGCAGGGCATTGTCTATCTCATAAAATTTCATGGTATCAATTCTCCTGTGGGGTTAAATATGTCAGCAGAAGCGGAACCAGAAACATAATATCTAAGCGGCCCGATAACTGTGTCAGCAGAGTTTATTTCTGTTTCATCGGAAATCAAAACCAGTATTTTAAGTGTTATGCGAAATATGCCGTAATACTTGTATTCGTGCTTATCCCTAAGTAATTGAGCCGTGATTGTCATTTCCTCAATAACTTCCGGAATATCGGCACCTTGATTTTTTTCCCGCTTAATCCAAATTTCGTTTTTAGTGCCGCCCTGCTTTTTTGATACAAGAGTAATACCGTAAATGTTTCTGTATTCCTGTCCGTTTATCTTGTAGGTAACACTATCGCCCTTAAAGCGTTCTCCCGCTTCATGTTCAAAAGTATCTGTATATGGGTAAGTCCTTGCCAGATATTCACTGATAATATCAAGTTTCAGTTTTATTGCTTCATCTCGCATTACCCGCAATTCAAAGCCCTGGACACGGCAGCCCTCAAAAAGCCGCCGTTCGCTTTTCCTGTCCTGGACAAAAACAAAATGTTTTGTATCTTCCGTAGGAATTAAATCAAAGCGATACAGGTATAAGTTCCTTGTTTCGGAAACGAAAATAGGGTTATCCGCACCCCCCATAGCAAGATAAAGCAACAGCGGAGCAGTCCTAATAGTAAGCGGAGTAACCACGCACCCAGTAACACCCCCGATTTTTCTCAAGCCACGGCATATCCCATCGCCTTCTATCGAGGCTTCCTCTTGCAATAGTGTTACAGCTTCCCTAACAGTTTCATCTGAATAGGGTATGTCTATTTCCCAATGCTCAGTCTTTATAGCTATTGAACAATCAGCCCCATTAACTAACATCTTCCAAACTCCTCATATCTTTCGCCCTTGCTCTCATCCCTTATTCTTTTTTTATTTTTCTTTCTTAATCTTCTCAATCTTGTTCAATAAAAAATATCGAGCAACAACTTTGCGCCTCCGCGCCTTTGCGTGAGATTTTTTATTGATTTATTCCCCACTCATTGTTTCAACCGTTATGCGCAATGTAATCACCGTTTCCCAATCTTCCCCGCACCCTGGCTTTTTAGGTGAGCTATACTTTTTCCCGCTGACCACTGCCCTGTCCACGACCCCACCCAATGTTGGATTTTCGCTTATCGCTTTACATACAGCGGAAGCGTAACCGTAACAGTACAATTCGGTTTCTTGCGTTTCAGGTATGGTGAAAGTTATTGATACTGAATAAGCGTCCAGTCGAATAATCCGTTCCTTTTCAGTCCGTTCGCAACTTACAAGCGAGACCGCCGGAACTACAGTATGTTTGTTTGCGAAAGCACTGAACTCGATGACAGGCATTAAAAATTCCCAATCGCCCAATATTTCATTTACCCGCCCTGATAACAGTTTCCGAACCGCTTCGATTATTTGTTGCTCAATAAAATCTTTCATACCAATATCCCCATTCCCTATATTGTTTTCCTTCTGTACAATTCCAGTAACACCTTCACATTTTCCGGTATCGACATTTCAAAGTGTTCCCCATCCTTCCCGCCCCCCGGACATTTCCAGTCATGCCAACACGCCGCCCCTTGTAGCGGTTCATGTTCCAGCTTGCCAGTTCCAGACAAGCCGCAGACAAATCCGGCGGGACTGGCGGCATGGCATACTCAACCGAGCCGCAACGCGGCGTCAGACTGAAAGTCTGCGGTTCCCCTCTTGATGCCGCTGTTTCTATTGCTTCAGGTGGAGTTTGCGTAGCAGGCTCCGTTGTTGTAAATCCGCAAGGATGCGGATTTGCAACATAACCAGCCCAATACACCGCCTTGATTGCAGAAATTCTGCTTTGTCGTTGTATTGCACGAGAAAGAGACAAGCTAAAAGGTAAGTCGTAATCAGACCCGCAATCGGGAATGATGTTGTAAAAATCCGGTTCCAGTATTTCGCCATTTCCATACAGATAGACAGATAAAACTTGGCTTACAGGATATTCCCGCAGGGGCAGAAGCAAATCCCCGATATACTCAATTTGTTCAAAATACTGTTTGCTTAACAGCCGCCGCTTGCAATATTGCTCAATGGCAAAAGTAGATGTTACAAGGCAAAACCGGGCTAGTTTATCTTCCCTGTCGTCTATTCCCAAAACCGCCTTAAAGTCTTCCAGGGGAATGAGTGAATACAAATTTTTTCCGTCCGCTATCATATATTCAAGATAGGTACGGCTAGAGCAGGATTAAATAGGACTTTTGCACAAATTTAAGCACTTATATATAGAAAGAAGTTGTTATTTTCCCTTTTCATTGAATACGATAACTTGATATCGCAAATTGCGGCTTCAAACTTGATATTCCAAAATGGAATATCAAACAAACAGTACGCGCTGTTATCTCTAATTGACAAGTTTTTTGTTCTTGACAACAAACCTAAAAAGTACGATATTAAAAGTGTTCCTGAAAAGGAACCCTCCAGTAATGGAGGCCGCCACTGGAAGAGGCGGCGGCGGACGAAAGTCCGAATAGCCTCTTTCGCCGTTGCCCCGGCCACGTAAAAGCCGGGTATTTTTTTCGTCCATACGGTTTTTCAATTCCCCTCTATTTTTGCCTTGACAGCTTCTACTTTCATGTTTATTTTGTTATGATAAAACAAAGCTATGGCGGATAAATTAGCGAAAATCCAAAACATGATATATGAAATTCGCGGCTTAAAAGTCATGCTTGACGGCGATCTTTCGGTATTGTATCAGGTGGAAACCAAGTATCTTAACAGAACTGTAAAAAGACATTTGAAGCGTTTTCCGGCTGATTTTATGTTTCAGCTTACTGATAAAGAATGGGAAGATTTGCGGTGCCAAATTGGCACCGCAAAAAAAGTCGAAAAAATGAGGTTCAATCCCTATGCGTTTACCGAACAAGGTATAGCAATGCTTTCGGGCCTTTTGAATAGCGAAATTGCAATAGATGTCAATATTCAAATTATGAGGGCTTTTATTCAGTTACGCAATTATGTTTTCAACAATGATACATTATACGAACAAATAGCCGATCTGCGTAAACTCTTAATGCTTTACATTGAAAAGAACGACAAGCGTGTAAATGATATCATCATCGCTCTCAACAACCTTATAGCCCAACCGCCAAAAACCAAAAGAATAGGCTTTAACACTGACAAATGAAAAGTGATAAATATCGTTGCTAGCAGTCTAAGCGTGTTGTAAACCCGCCCCGCCACTATTTTCCTTTTTTCTATTTTTTTTGCAAGAAACTACCAGTTTTCCATAATGTGGAAAAATAAAACCTCCGTTTTTTTTTAACGGCATCACTCGCAAAAATATTACTGCCATTTTACCCGCCGTTTCAAGCCTTTATGCAACTTGCGATGTTTTTTTCAAAAACGAGGCAACCGTCTGTCGGCATACGCCGAACCTGCGGGCTATCGCGGTTTTGGAGATGTTTTTGTCCATCATCGACCGTATTTCCGCCTCATGCCCCGAAAGCTTGAGGCGGCTGGACTTTCTACCCAGCGGCCTGCCCAGCGTAATGCCTTCCGACCGCCTGCGGGCAAGCGCCTCTTTCGTCCTTTGGGAGATTAGGTTGCGCTCTATTTCGGCGGACAATCCAAAGGCAAACGCGAAAACTTTGGCCTGAATGTTGTCTCCCAGTTGGTAATTGTCCTTAATTGTCCAGATTTGTACGCCATTTATCAATAAATTGTCCAATATCGACATAATCATGAACATACTCCTGCCCAGCCTGGACAATTCGGAACAAACGATTATATCGCCTGTTTTTACCTCGGCAAGCAGCGGCCCCAACAGGCGTTCTTCCGGCAATTTGGTTCCGCTTATTGTTTCCTCAATCCACTTGTCAATGGCTATGCTGTTTTTTGAACAAAACTGCTTTATTTCAAAACGCTGGTTTTCGACAGATTGCCTGTCCGTACTGACCCTGATATAACCGTACACCATAATTCCCTCCGTTGATGAACTTCATAAATACAACTGTAAAAAATAAACGGGGGATTAAATTTAACACTTCAGGGGGTACGCGCAGGGTGTGCCTTCGGTTCTGTAGCCTAAGAACGTAGTAAGCCCAAGGATGAAGTACCATTTTTCAAAAAGGAGCTCTTATGAAAAATAAAAAATGTTTGTTATTGATGCTTGTTGCGCTGGCGGCGTGTTCAAGCCCATTTACGCCAGACGAAAAGGAAACAGGGGAGTTTACCATTAGCATAAACGCCAATACCAGCCGGGCTGTGGCATATCCCCCCAGCACTGCCGATATAGCCGCTTTGAAATTCGTTTTCCATTTTACACCACAGGGAAGCGGGACGGCAAAGGACTTTACGGTAGAAAAAAGCAGCACAACCAAGGGCAAGGTAGATGCAGGGCACTACAAGGTAACGATGGATGTCTATGATTTAGAGGATACAACTATCCTTTACGCGCGGGGAGTAGCGGACAACAACCCTGTGGAAATAAAAGCCGGGGTAACCACAACAATAAACATTGATGCATATAATGCGGCTAATGCCGAGCCGCCTGTCATAAGTGTACAGCCACAGGATGCGACTACTCACGTCGGAGCTACGGCAACGCCCCTGACTGTCGCCGCTACGGTTACGGATGGCGGAACGCTTTCGTACCAGTGGCACAGCAATACAACGGCAAGCGCAACAGGCTGGTCAAACGTAGGCACAAATTCGCCCAGTTTCACGCTGCCCACTGCAACGGCTGGAACTACCTACTACTATGTCGAAGTTACGAACACCAGCACAGGGAGCGCAACAAAAATAACCTGCGGCCCGGCGGCTGTGGTTGTGAACCCTGTCTATACCGTAACATTCAACAAGAACAACACGACCACAGGAAGCACCGACGCAAGCCCGGCGACCAAGTCTGTCATATACCCGGCAACCCATATCGACGCTTTGCCAACGCCGTCCACACGGACACCCTTCACATTTGAAGGCTGGAACACACAGGCTGACGGCAAAGGCACGGTATTTACTGCGTCCACTCCTGTTACTGCGAACATCACCGTGTACGCACAATGGGCGCTTTACGTCCCCAGGGATGCCACTTGGGCAGATGCCTGTACCGCAATCTCAGGCGGTGGCAATAACCAGAGCTACACCATCAACATAACAGGCGACTTTGACACGGCGGGCGTAACTGCGGCAACCTTCGGCAATGTTACCGGGCTTAACGTAACCATTACAGGGGACTACACCATAAGCCTTACAGGAACAGGCTCATTGCTCCGTCCCGGCGTGAACCAGACTGTCGTTATCCGCGACACAGACTTTGTGGGGAACAGCGGCAATAACACTGCGTTGATTTATTTAAACGGCCCTAACGCCAACTTAACCATGGAGGGGAACTCCTCGGTATCCGGCAATACCTCCTACAGTCAAGGCGGCGGGGTATTTATGAACTCCGGCACGTTCAACATGACAGGAGGGACAATCTCGGGCAATACCGCCGGCAACTACGGCGGCGGCGGAGTGCATATAAGCTCCTCAGGGATCTTCCAAATAGAAAAAGGGACAATTTATGGCACAGACAACCCGGGCCTGGCAAATACGGCAACTGGCAGCGGAACGAGAGCGACCTTAAATAACAACGGCACTGCCCAACTCGGAACCTTTAGCGTCCCCGGAGACCCAACAAGCACGTGGACTAGCAACGGTGATCTCGTTACCAGAAATGAAACGATCAACGTGGTAGACGGGGTTGAAGTGCCGTAAGGGAATGAGCAATTAACAGGGAGCAATGAGCAAAGGGAAGAGAGCAATGAGGAATGAACAATGAGCAATGAAGAATTAACCACGGAGTACTGCTGTCCGTTGGACAGCTTGGAGTTACACGGAATAATACATAAAGAATTTTCTTAAAACTCCGTGTTTCTCCGTGAAACTACCTTCGGTTCTTACAAGTCGTTGTTCGTGTTGGTTTGTGTTGGTTCGTGGTAAAAATTTTGGGGAGTAGGGTGGTAATCTTTATTATTTGTAATGGTATTTGCAGGAGACAATAACAATTTGATCAGGAAGGGCTTTATAGACAAGACGATGTTCCTCAGTAATTCGGCGAGACCAATGCCCCGACATATCCCCTTTAAGCGGTTCAGGCTTGCCCGTTCCATGAAAAGGGTCTCTCGCAATTTCGGTAATCAGCTTATTGATTTTACCAAGAATCTTTACGTCTTCTTCGACCCATTCTTTGTATTGGGAAAAGGCGGTTTCAGAAAAACTAATCATTATTTTATTTTAGATTTGGCGCAGGCAATGGCATCTTCCAGTGTTGCAAAAGTAATAATTTTCCCTTGTTCAATTTCCCGAATAGATTTTTCCAGATGTTCCCGGTTCGCCGGAGAGCTTAAAAGGTATTCGGTTTCATCCTGTTCCCTAACCGTTATTTCAACGTTTTGGTCAGGGTATGCGTCTTTCAAAGAGGTTATAAAACTGGCATCCAGTTCTCTGGTATTAAGTTTGAACACCGCTTCCATACCAGTAATAATAGCAGAAACAAGGAAAAATTACCAGAGGCGGTACGGAGCGCCTGACAGCAAAATGAGGGGGAATTAAGGGAGCAATGAAGCATACTGAAAATTGGCATCCATGCCAATTTTCAGCTTAGGAGTTTTTTCGTAGAAAAAACTCCAGTGTTACATGGTAACAGCGGCATCCTGCCGCCTAAAGCAATGAGGTATTAACAGTGAAGAATATTTTTATATTTTTTTTATTAGCCGTGCCGTGTTTCGTTTTTGGACAAACAGCGGACAGGATTGAAAGGCTTTTGGCACAAGAAAAGGTGAGCTATAGCGATGCCGCCTTGCTGGTACTGGAAGCGTCGGGGCGTTTAGACTCGGCAAGGCAAGTAAGCGCAGATGACGCTTTCAGTTTCGCAACAGAGCGAGGGTGGCTTCCGATAGGCGCAGAAGCGAATGGCGATGCAAGGCTCAACGGGCTTTCGCTTCTTGTGATGCAGGCTTTTGAAATAGACGGCGGGTTCTTCTTTTCGTTTTTCAAAAACCCGCATTACGCATACAGGGCTATGGTCTACAGGGGAATTATTCAGGGCAGGGCAGATCCGCAGATGGCTGTGTCGGGAGACCTTTTGTTATACACGGTAAACAAAGCAATGGGAATGGGGAGTGGGGAGTAGGGAATGGGGAAAAAATTTGTATTGTTATTTGTTACCTGTTATTTGTTATTTGCCAATTCTCTTTTCGCTGTGGACGTGGGGCTGGTGGTTGATCAGAACGCTGTTGTTTCAGGTGATGGCTTTGGGTACAACGGGATTGCAATTCCAAGGATTACCGGGCTAATCGGCGATGCGGGGGATTTTTATATTTCAGGCGGGTTTAACTTTAAGACCAATCCGGGGAGTTTTGTACCTGAATTTCTGCGTACCGATTTTATTTACCGTTACGATAGTATGGATTTTGCCGCAGGGCGAATGGCGTATGACGACCCGCTTGGCTATGTCGCTTCGGGCCTTTTTGACGGCGCAAGGTTTTCACAATACACGAATATCGGGAAATTCAGCGCAGGGGCGTGGTACACAGGATTGCTCTACAAGGAACGCGCCAAAATCCAGATGACGGAGAACGAATATGCGGCGTACAAAGCGGCCATCGACTGGAACGATTTTTCCAATAGCTACTATGCGCCCCGCCGCTTCCTTACGGCTATCGACTGGGAGCATAAGGGGGTTTTTGAAAAGGCGATAGTCAGACTTTCCCTGCTCGGTCAGTTTGACATTACGGAAGAAAAACTGCACAGCCAGTATCTGGTAGGCAAGGCAATAATACCGTATGGTGCATTTAGCGTTGACCTCGGCGGCAGTTTTGAGCTTATCGAGGCAAAGGACAAGACACGCCCGGCGTTTGCCGTGGATGCGGCTTTGGCGTGGAAAAACTCCATGCACTTTGTTTCGCTGGGCGTAAAGCACGCAAGCGGCGAAAACGGTGGTGTAGCGGCGTTTACGCCATTGACTACCAATGCGCCGGGGCAGATTTTGAGACCTAAGATTTCAGGCTTGACAATGCTCTCGGTGGACTATACTGCCAGGCTGTTCGACACGCTTTCGGTAGGGTTTTACCCCGCATATTACATACTTAACGGCAAGGGGAGCAATGGGAGGAATGGCGGGGAAATTTTTGGCGCTGCTTATTGGAGCCCTGCGCCTGACGTAAGCGTAAACCTTGGAGGGGGAGCTTCCTTCGGGAACGTTGTATCTGACGAGAAAGCTGGTTGGCGTGTTGCGCTTAACGTCGTCTTATCGTTGTTTTAGCTAATTAAAAGGAGAAGAAAATATGAAGAAGCTGATTATTGCGTTTGTTTTGATACTGGCAGGAATGAGTGGACTTTACCCCAATAGGTGCACACAGTTAAGCGTGCTTGCCTAAGCTAAACACGTTAGGCGCTACATAGTCAAGCGACGAATGCATGCGGATGCGGTTGTAATACGCCTCGATGTAGAAAAACACCGACTGCCTGACTTCGGCCTCGGAATGCCTGCCGTCCAATGTTTCCAGTTCCCCCTTCAACGTTTTGAAAAACGATTCGGCGCAAGCGTTGTCCCAGCAATTGCCCTTCCCGCTCATGCTCTGCCTGACCGTAGGGCAGCTTTCCCGCAAAACGTCGCGGAAGGATTGGGCGCAATACTGAACGCCCCTGTCCGAATGGAATATCAGGCCGCCTTGGGGGCTCCGGTTTTTGACCGCC
>Ga0268262_10005578_pt1 | contig 12417 bp, 10 predicted proteins | sample TergutNc150P3_FD_190354 | JGI IMG/M metagenome (GOLD analysis project Ga0268262, IMG submission 190354) | Nasutitermes corniger P3 segment gut microbial community from laboratory colony in Florida, USA - Nc150 P3 (SPAdes) (version 2) | ecosystem: Host-associated > Arthropoda: Insects >... | reverse complement strand
TTTCACGTGGACGATAGACTGGGGAGGGGGCGTCGGCGGGATATTTGAGTCGAACCAGTGCGATACTCTTTGGGCGCACATTGTTTCGCTGCCGTACTCGAACAACCCGGATAAGGTGTACGACGATCCGCTTGACGGGCTGAGGGGGCAGGCGCTGCTTGACTATAACGACGGGTTGCGGGGCCAGTCGTCGATAACCATTGATGCGAGCAAGGTGCAGGACGAGTTTAAGAGCGGGCATACAATAAAGATCGCCAACTGGAAGGAGTCAGAACCATTGACCGGCAGTATTACGCTTGATACGCCGCCCGCAGGCGCCCTGACGGAAGCGACGCCTGAGAACGTAAAGAAAATTGTCGGGTACCAGGCTTGGGGTAATTATTATAACTATCCGGGTTGGGAAGAGCGTGGTAAATCTACATGGAAGACATCCAGAGGGAACGAAGGGGCGCTCGGGGTTCCGGTAATATGGCCGGACAATATAGCGTCTAACAACCCCTCGGTAGGGTATCCCAAATTCCTTTTACTTGAAATAGAAGTGTATAACAGTACGGGTAAACAGGTGGGATATCTTGACCGCTGGGGAAGATGCTCTTACACCATGAATATTGAAGACCGCGCGGTTGAAGAGGTGAGGGTGGCGCGTTGGCTGTATGTTGACAAGAACTGTACCATCTTCAATTACGCGGCTTTCAGAGGGAAGTTTTTATGGCTGGAACTGAAAAAAGGATGGAACCTGATTGAGGTGGTAGAGCCGTACTTCTGGAAGAAGAGTAATGAAGAAGCAACCATGACTGTGGAGGGAAGGCACAATCTTTCCATCGGGACCATGTTCCTCAGGATTTCCCCCGGTTTAATTGGCAGCAACGATACCCTCGGAGGCAGGCCCGACATTCACGGCCCGAATGGGCAGAAGTATTTACCGCTTGTCCTTCCCTCTGTTGAATTGCCCTGGGTTGTCAGAAGTACCAACACGTGGAGGCAGTTGACGGACAGGCCGATGCCGACGGACATTAGTAAAGAGCCGCCGGATTTGGTTCCCGATGTCAATGTTGACGCGAGGCCGGGGGACCCTGTAGGAGCCCGCCGTGAAGAAGGTCAATTTGGGTATCAGGAATGGTGGACGCTTTCGCGCAAGCACCCGTGGCGCGCGGTTGAGTAAGAATGAGCAATGAGCAATGAGCAATGTAAAAGGAGATGTTTTTTCATTGCTCATTGATAATTGAATATTTATTAGGAGGATTTTTAAGTGCGTAAGTCAACAGTAGGTGTTTGTCTTTTTTTCTGCGTGTTGGGTTTAGTGTTTGCCCAGAATGATGAGCCCAAAATTCTAGGGCCGAACTCCCAAGCCAATACCGAGGCGGGTGCTAGAAATGATGAAAACAGGGGAGAGGGGCTGATTGTCTCTCTGAATATGGCCGTGGACGCTTTTAATACAACGGCGAAGACCTTTGAAAACCCCGAAATTCGGGGGCCGTCCGCCCAGAACGCTACCGAAACGCAGTTTTTTATCAGCAACTGGGAATTCGCGAAAGACGCCAACGCGTCTATCGGGTACGATGGGAAAAATTTCGGGGGAAATTTCGCGTTTGTGCCGCAGGCGGGCGCTTCCTGGACCTTTGGAGCGGCGATAAGGGGCTGGGCGCAGTTTTCTTTTCTCCGTGTTGTTTTGGGGAACGATATAGAAACGCTTTACGCGGACAGGCAGGGTTCCGACGAGGCCCTGGCGGTTTATACTGTTAAGGGAATCAAACGCGACTACGTTTGGGATGACCCGGATAATATCACCGATTCCAACGGGCTGCTGGTGCGGGCTTTTTTACAGAATCTTACTATTGACCTTGCCGCGGGGGATTTTAGCTATAAACGAAAGGCCACGGAACGCATCGAGGGAAGCACTAATGAAAATATTTATAAGGACCGTTTTGATGTCTCTTATCGGTACGGCGCCAGGATCGGGTATGAATTGGAGGGCCTTGGAAAAATCAACGCTTCGTACAAGATATACCAAAAACAAAATGCGGTAAGCTATAACACAAAGGGGGGGAATTCTGACGAGATCGTGCCGTTCTTTGCGGACGCCCAGTTCTTTGATCACACCTTCGGGCTTTACGGAAGTTTTAAATTTAATAACTTTAGTTTTACGGCGGGTTATGTGGGGGCGGCGACCTCTTACCTTCCCAAATTTTATACTTCGGCGATAGGGGGGGCTGTGGAGGTGGATACGGCCTTACCGTTTATTTTAAGAAACGGGGTAGTTTTTAACGCCATGTTGAAGGGGGATGGGTTCACTTTCCGTACGGATAACGGCTTTACCTTCTGGCAGGATAAAAACTACGATATTTTTGGCACCACTCAATCCAACTGGGACATGAACCTGGTGCGGAAAGAGATTGCGGAACCCTATGCCTTTGTCAATCATGTAATTATGCGGAACGGTTTCGGGCTTAGTTTCCCCTTAACCGGCGGCCTGGAGGGGGGTGTTTATCTTTTCAATTCGTTTATCATGTACAGCGCGTCCGGGTCTACGACAAGGGGCGCGGGAGTGAGTTCGTCGAGAAGCATGGAGTATGTGTTATGGGAAGACGAACTGCGGCTTGAACTAAAGTTGTCTTACTCTTTTAACCCCAACGCCAGCGCTTTTATCACGCTGAAACTTTCCGATGCCATGTCCAGCCGTTCAAAAGACCTGAACGAGCAAAGCATCGGATTCTTTGTGAACAAGGTTCACGGCAATACGCCTGAGCCCGTCGCGACTTTGGATAACACTTTTGCCGTGAATATACCCGTCGGCATTTCATTGAGGTTGAGGTAAATTTTTGGTTTGGAATTTATAACCGCCGGCAACGGCGGTAAATTTAATATTTTTTTATGGAGGGTCTGATATGAAAAAATTGAAGAAGTTGGGCGCTTTTTCTTGCGCCGCGCTAATCGCGCTTTTGATTCTGGCAACCTGCGATGACGGCAGCGGAGGCGAACTATTAGGAGCGGAGGTTCCGTCCAGGGTCAAGCTCAACGTGAAAGGCCAGCGGATACTTATTACTTCATGGAGCGAACAGGGCGTAGATCCGCGGATCACTATGGGCTATGTGCTTGAGGACGGGACGCCGCTCATTGACCACGTGGTACAGCTCTACGGAACGGCCCTGCGCGGGGACACCGTGAATTGCAGGGCAGACCCCAAGCGTCCCTGGTGCAACGAAGTTAATAAGCTGCATATTTGCCCCGGTATAGATTTTCTTTATGAGCGGATGTACAAGAATTACGATACAACGGTAAGGCCGGTCCGCGAAAAGGGGATTAAGTACCTCATTAACATTATACCCGGTTCGGTCCCGGTTGGAATCCTTTACCGCTGGCCGGTGGAAGAATGGTATCCGTGGAATGAAATTACCGGAGATACGAAGTACCCCTACGGCAAGGATGCGGTGGCGTATGTGATGGATCAACTACAGGCAGAATACGATATAAGGCCTTTTGACGGTTTGGCTTATGACGAGGAGTACGGCTGGGGTTTTAGGACGGGCACAGTAAATAATGCAGAAACAGAATTATCGGGGTATCCCGATAAATATTCCAGAGCAAATCATGGTCAAGCCTGGAGGATAAGCGCTGAAAACCTGGTGCGTTTCGCGCACGAAGCCAACGTGAAGATAATGGGGGATAGGTATATAAAACGCGAAAAAGAGGGCGGGGGGTTTACTTATGAGGTCAAACCAAGAAGGCAGGCTGACGGCAGTTGGGACAAGAATCTGAACGGTTATGATATCTTTGAAAATGCCAAATTCGCCCCCATTCCCGCAAAAGACTGGGTATTCAAACAGGATGAGTGGAATGACCCTGTGACGAGGAAGGCAATGCAGGCAGAGAGGGAGCAGAGCACGCACCGCCTGATTTTTGAATCCTATGAAATACATGCAGGAGCGTGGTTAAGTTCGGCTCCCTCCTATACTTACCCCACCGACCCCAATGATCCGAGTTACGACGATAGATGGCCGGGGTTGACAATATTAAGGAATGACTTGATAGACCGCTCGTATAATGCTTCTTACGGAGGATTTTCGCCGGGAGGCTGGGCCGGAGCGCACAGGTTCGGCCCGATGTCGCTTGATCTAGGATTTAATGAGCTTGCCCCCAAACCGCCGGTAGGAGAGGGAGGAGGCGCCGGGATTATACCGAGGACGAAGGAATTCCTTCAGGGAAACTACGGCGTGATTATGTTTTACTGCATGACGTCCAGGGCATACACGATAGCTAAAAAAGGGGATAATTATTTTGGGCCTAACCAGACGCCGGTGGAAGTCCACTTGTCTGACATGACTAAAATTCTTTTTGATCAGAAGGTGAAGTATATCGAAACGCGGGATTACGACGGGGATTTGAATTAGCGAATGCTAAAGGGTAGTTTTATGGAGGTTTTTATGCGTAAGTTATTGTTGTTTGTGTTATTGGTTTCCGTGTTCACGGCCTGCTACCAGGCCGGTGGGGAAATTGCGTTCCAGCCTCCGTCACCCGATAAATGGCCCACAGACCCGGGGGCAAATAGCATAAAGGTTTCGCTTTATGTTGACACCGCTAATTTCGCAAAGGACCCGGAAAAAGTCAAGGCCGCGCTGCAAGCCGTCGGAAGTTATTCGATCAAGCCGGTGAGCAACGAATGGAGGGTAGCGTACTTTGATTACGTTGTCATCAGCGGGGGGGAAATGAGGTACGGCAGGGTTTCCCCCTACCTGACGCTTTCCGATGATTTGGTCGCCCTGCTTAAAGAGCATGATACCGTGTTGCAACCTCTGCGCGCGCGGGGGATCAAAATTCTTCTCGGCGTTGCGGGCGTCCACGACGGCGTCGCTATGGGATCTATGCCCCGCGACGAGGAGAAAAAAAACCAGGGGTCTATAGCCCAGGAGGGTTTTGCCCGGTATGTGTCGAATATCGCCTGGTATTACCGGCTTGACGGCGTTGAGTTTTGGGACAAGGACGGGGAGAAAGCGGGTGAAGAAAGGAGTCCGTACCCGACACCGGGCAGGCCCTTCTTTAACGGGGCTGAAACTATTCCTGCCTTTGATGATCAAGGCTTCCCGCGCCCAAACGATACTTACTGGAAAAAAGGCGGCGGGTATATGGTAGACATGATGGCCTTTGTGATTGAAATGTTCGGAGCCAGAGGAACCCCTGCGGGAGACCTGCCCTTTGATCAGAAGATTCGCACCCCTATTATGCTGCGGGACGTCGGGTTCGGCAGTTGGATTCCGGATATGGTTCCGCGTTATGAATTCGCGACTTCTATGGCGGTTATAAGTTATCTTATCAATCCCGATAAGGATTCATTCGGCTATAATGATACCGGAAAGGCAACCAACGAGGTTATGGCCGGTTGGATAGACAAGAATTACAGCCCAATAATCCTCGATCTTCCCGCCATTAGCGACGCGAAGTTAAAGGAGTATTCGGAAAGGATAAGTAACGGCGGAAACCCGCGGTATTATATAGTGTATTACGAAGGGTTGCGCTCGCTCGAAGATCCAGATCAGTTGAGAAAGTTAAACATAACGGCGCGGGAAATTTTTGGCGCGGATGTGGAAGTTGACTAGAGCTATTAGCGTTGATAGATTTGGGGGATGAAATGAAGAGATTTCGATATTGCTTCGTTGCGGTAATCATATGTTTGATTCTGGCAGCCTGCTCCGATCCCGATTCGGGAGGCGAGTTACTGTCGCCGGAGATTCCTTCTATGGTCAAGATCAACAATAAAGGGCAGCGGATACTTGTTACTTCATGGTGTGAAAAGGGAGTAGATCCGCGGTCCGCTATGGGTTACGTGCTTGAAGACGGGACGCCGCTCATTGATCATGTGGTGCAGCTCTACGGTTTGGGCCTGACCTCAGACCAGGAGGATTGTTCAAAAGTCCCCGAACGCTATTATTGCGACAAAAAGGGGATGCATTTTTGTGTTACCGATAAACCGTATCTTTGGGAGCGGATGTTCCGGGATTACAACACAACGGTAAAGCCGATCCGCGACAAGGGGCATAAGTACCTTATTAACATTATCCCCGATCATGCCCCGTTGGGAATCCTTTACCGCTGGCCGATGGTAACAACAAATAAGCCCGATAATTATTGGGACCCAGAAGAACGGTATTCGTGGGAGAAACTTACCGGAGAAAAGACCTATGCCTACGGCAAGGATGCGGTGGCGGCATTGTTGGAACAATTGCAGCAAATCTACAAAGACGGGCCTTTTGACGGTTTGGCTTATGACGAGGAGTACGGCTCAGGTTTTAGGACGGGCACGATAAATGGAGAATCAAAAGAATTATCGGGGTATCCCGATAATTATCCCGGAGTAAATGAGAACGAAAGCTGGAAGATAAGCGCTGGAAACCTGCTGCGTTTCGCGCACGAAGCCAACGTGAAGATAAAGGGGGATAGGTATATAAAACGCGCGCTCCCCGATGGAAAATTTGCTTATGATGTCAAACCAAGAAGGCAGGCTGACGGCAGTTGGGACAAGGAGCTGAACGGTTATGACATCTTTGAAAATGAGAAATTCGCCCCCATTCCCGCAAAAGACTGGGAGGCATTCAAACAGGATGAGTGGAATGACCCTGTGATGAGGAAGGCAATGCAGGCAGAGAGGGAGCAGAGTAAGAACCGTCTGATTTTTGAATCCTATGAAATACGGGCCGGAGGGAAGTTAAACCTGACTCCCTCCTATACTTACCCCACCGACCCCAATGATCCGAGTTACGACGAGAGATGGCCGGGGCTGACAATTAACCGGAATGACCTGATAGACCGCACGTATAATTCCTCTTACGGCGGCTATTCACCGGGAGGCTGGGCTGGAAACCACAGGTTCGGCCCGATGTCGATTGACCTCGGCTTTAATGAGCTTAGCCCCAAGCCGCCGCCGGGCGAGAGTGGAGGGTCCGGGATTATAGCGAGGACGAAGGAGCATTTCGCCGGAAACTACGGAGTGATTATGTTTTACTGTTTAACGTCCAGAGCCTACATACAAAGTAAAAACCCGAATTATTTTGGGCCTGACAAAACGCCGGCGGAGGTCTACTTGTCTGAAATGACTAAAATACTTTTTGGCCAGGGTGTGAAGTATATCGAATCGCGGGATTACGAAGGAGGCGGGGCCGCGACCGGCGAGATTTAAGGGTTCCATGCGCCATTGGAGTTTTGTTCATTAGTGTGATACAATAAAGCCAAGAGGTGTGATATGAAAAGACAAGTTCTATGTATGGTTCCGGTTTTGGCGGTTTTTTGCGCCAATTGTGTTTTTGCCCAGCAGACTCCTGCCCCGAATCCTGCGGGTGTTATTACCAATCATTACGCGGCTCCCGCGAATGGTTTTCTTTCCGGGGCAATTCCAAAGGCGGATTTGGATCAGATTATCAGGGCGGGGGTGCGCGCCCCAAGCGCGAGAAACCTCCAGCCCTGGCATTTTACCGTGGTCCAAAACCTTGCCCTGGCAAAGAAAATGGTATCGCAAACGGTAGACGGCAATGTGCTTATTGTCGTCTCCGCTACGGGCGACGGAAAAACCAACGGCGTGCAAATACTTGACTGCGCCCTTGCCGTGCAGAGCATCTATCTGGCGGCGCAGGCGCTGGGTTACGGCTCAAGGATATATACCGGCCCAATGGACGAAATTAACAAGAACCTGAAAGCCGAACTCGCTCTTCCTTCCGGCCACAGCGCCGTAGCCCTTGTCCGCGTCGGCAAGGTTGAAAAACTGGACGCGGTCAGCGGGGCTTCGCCCAGAAAGCCCGTTGAAAACGTTGTGACTTACAAGTAGGCCCAGGGGAATGTTGTTCCGTTCTACCAATTCAACAGATACGACCCAAAATTTGGCCTCATTCACGGATGCGGTACTTAGCTGCCTGCCTGAAGACGGGGGTCTGTATGTCCCGGATCAAATGATGGATATAAGGCAGTTATTTTTATACATGGACGAACAGATCACTTTCCCCGAACTTGTAGAGGCTGTCGTGCCGAGCCTTTTGGAAGGCGAACTTAACCCCGCTTCGGCGGCAATCGTCGCGGAGAGCGCCTTCAGCTTCGCGCCAGAGTTGATACAGCTTGACGATGATTTTTCAATATTGAATCTGTGCAACGGGCCGACAGGCTCTTTCAAGGACTTTGGGATCGCGTTTCTTTCCGCGCTGCTGGAGGAACTGAGAAAAAAATCAGGATACTCCCTGGTGCTGGCGGCCGTCAGGGGCAATACCGGGGCCTCGATTGCCCATGCTTTTAGCAGGCGGAAGGGGATTGGCGCGGTACTGATATACCCTTCCGGCCCGATCAGGGGGCTTGATCCGGCTGTTTTCGTTCCTAACGGGGGCAATATAATCCCAATCCAGGTAAAAGGAACCTTTGACGACTGCCAGCGCCTTGTCAACGAGACAATCGGCGACCGCAAATTTTCCGCCCGCTACAGCATTACAAGCGCGAACGCCATAAACCCGGGCCGCCTTTTGCCGCAAGCCTTTTATTACCTCTATGCCTTTATCAAAATCAGGAAGCGGCTTTCCGACGGCCTTGTTTTCAGCACTCCGTGCGGGAATTTTGGCAATTTGATAGCCGGTTTGTACGCCTGGAAATTCGGGGTGCCGGTGAACGGCTTTATTGCCGCGATGAATTCCAACAACAGTCTGGGTGATTTTATCAAGGGCGGCTCTTTTGCTCCGGGCCAGCTTGTCAGCACCCATTCTCCTGCGCTTGACGTGCGCGTCCCGTCGAACCTCAGCCGGCTTGGCGCGTTTTACAGGGAGGCCCCGTCTGTTATGCGTAATATGGTCTACCCCGCCTCTATTGACGACGCGTTTACCTTAGAGACGATTGCCCATGTCAGGGCAAAATACGGCATATACATAGACCCTCATACCGCCGTTGCCTTTGCCGCGGCGCGGCGGTTTTCCGAGGAGAAGGCGGACTGGAAGGGTAACATCCATACAATAGTCCTTTCCACGGGGCATTATTCCAGGGCCGCCGGCCTGATCCTCAAAGCGACGGGCGAGAATGTTACCGTACCCGAAGACATTTTATCGCTTAAAAAAATGACGGATCCCATTGCCATTATTCCCCCCAATCTGGATTCGTTTGAGAATGTGATAGCGAGCTGCTTTTAGGGAGTGGGGTAAGAAGTAATGTGTAATTCATTCACTATAGAAGAAATAAAAAACAAGGTCTCTGATACAGCCCGCCAATACGGCGTTAAAAAAGTCTATCTATTTGGCTCTTACGCCCGTGGGGAAGCAGGCCCCGGAAGCGATATAGATATTTGCATAGAAAAAGGGAGCATACAAACCTTGTTTGAACTTTCTGGTTTTTATCAGGACCTGGAAGAAACCCTGGGGAATAAAATTGATCTGGTTACTACTGCCGGTTTATCGGGAGAATTCAGAGAACAGATAGAGAAAGATATGGTTCTGATTTATGGATAAAGATATTGGCATTATAAAACATATTCTTGAACATATTGAGAATATCTTCAAAACTCAAAAAAGGTTTGGCAGCGATATTGCAGTATTTATTTCAGACAGGGACTATTTTAACTCTGTCTGTATGAGCCTTCTTCAAATTGGCGAACTTTCCCATCATTTAACTTCTGAATTTATCAAGACTCATGCGGATATTCCCTGGAAGAATATTATCGGTCTACGGAATGTAGTAGTACATGGGTATGGGCAATTGGATATTGAAACAGTTTGGACGACTGTTATTAGAGATATACCTGATTTACATCAAAAATGCAAAATGATGATTGGGAATTAGTTTTCAAACATTTTTAATATTTTCATCTGGTCTTCGCTACGCCGGTTTTCAGGTATTTTTTCCAAAAGGTATTTTATTGAGCGGCCGCCCATGATCTTGCCGTCCTGAATGTACATCCAGTCGGTGATTTTATCCGTGTCAATAATGATTACGCCGCCCTTCTTTGCATGTCTTGACGTGTTGGCAAGAACGCTGTAATAGACCCCGTCCTTAACATGGATGCCGCCGAGCCAAACCTGTTCGATGCCGCCGTCGTCCGAGGCCAAAGGGTATTTTACGAAAAAATTGTTTGCGCCCGCTTCGGGCCGAGCGAGATTCCTGAAAAAAATCGGCAATGCGCGCCTTGCGTTTTCCGCTATTCTCTCAATTTCTTTGTCATTTCGCTCAACCTCAATTTCCGGCGAAAGCCGGACAGAAAAATCCCGGGCGCTTTTGTCGCAAGAGAAAAGGAGGATAACGCATAAAAGAATATATTTCATTCCTCATTCCTAATTTTCCATGTATTGCGCCTGATAAAGCTCATAATAGCGGCCCTTCATCGCCATCAACTCGTCATGGGAACCGTTCTCTACAATTTGCCCGCCTGAGATAAACATTATCCGGGTGCAGTTGCGAATCGTGGAAAGACGGTGGGCGATGATAAACGAAGTGCGGCCCTTCATCAGCGTCTGAATACCCTCCTGTACCAACTGTTCAGTGCCGGTGTCTATGCTGCTGGTGGCCTCGTCAAGAATTAAGATACGCGGATTGGAAATGAGGGTGCGGGTAAAGGCCAAAAGCTGCCGCTCGCCCTGGGAAATACCGCCGCCGCGCTCGGTAACGGGGGTGTTGTAGGTCTGGGGGAGTTTTTCAATAAAACGCTGCGCGCCGATAAGCCGCGCCGCCGTGCGGATTTCCTCGTCAGTGGCGTCCAGCTTGCCGTAGCGGATATTGTCGGCTATGGTTCCCGTAAACAAATAACTGTCTTGTAACATGATGCCCATCTGGCTGCGAAGGGAACTCAATGTCACCTTCATAATGTCCTGCCCGTCAATTAAAACCTGGCCTTCTTCTATATTGTAAAACCGCGAAAGCAGATTCACAATGGTTGTCTTGCCCGCGCCGGTCGGCCCGACAATGGCGATGCTCTCGCCGGGGCGGCCTTCAAAACTGACGTTGTTCAGGACGCGGTGTACCCCGTCGTAACTGAAACTGACGTTCTTAAACGCGACATGGCCGCGCACAAAGGGGAACACCGCCGCGTTGGGCGCGTCCTGAATCGTTACCGGCTCCGCGATGGTATCAAAAATCCTGTCAAGATACGACATCGCGGTGATAAAAGTGTTATAAATATTTGCCAAATTGATAATCGGCTGCCAGAAGCGCCACGCGTAATTGGCCATAACCAAAAGCATGCCGAAGCTCGCCATAGGGTTCATCCAGTAAGCGCCGGTGATATACAAAAAAGAATAAACCAGTTGGGCGACGGTCTCAACGGAAAACCACACGGTATTGGAGATATGAATCGCCCTCATCCATTCATAATTGCGCTCATCGGAAAGCCGGTTCATTACGCCCAGATTTTTTTCCTGCCGGTCAAAGGCCTGCGTGACCTTAATCCCGTCAATGGATTCCTGGATATACGCGTTAAGGTTGGAGTTCTTGTTGGAAACCCGCTGCCATGCGCGCCGCTGTTCCGGCTTAATCGTAAACATAAAAATAAACAGGGGGGGCAGCCCCAAAAGGGCGATAACCGCCAACTGCGGGCTGACCCTGAACATAAAAAATATAATGAAAACAATATTAAGAACTTCTATAACAAAGTTGATAATCCCGTTGGAAAGGGCGTCGGAAACATTGTTCACATAAGGCACGACGCGCACAAAAATTTTCCCGTGGGGCCTTGAGTCGTAAAAACTAAAGGCGAGCCTTTGCAGATGGGAAAATAAATCGTAGCGTATATCGTGAATTATACCGGCCCCGGCGCGGGCGACTATAACGCTGCGAATCGTCCCCAACGCAATGCTGATAACAATGGAAGCGCCGAGACAGGCCGCCATCAAAAGCACCAGCCGGAAATCCTTGTTGGGAACCGCGACATCCAGCGCGTGCATAATGAAGAGCGGCCCGGAAAGGCCGACCACGTTTTCAATGACGCTTAACAGCAGGGCCAGCTTGAGATGCCCCTGGGCCTTCGCGATATACACCAGGCAGCGTTTCACATTAAAGAGGCTGACCTTCTCATCCAGATATTCGTCAACGTCGTACCGATTGCGTTCCTTGGCAGTCTTTTGTTCCCTTTGTTTCTTTTGCTTCATTCCCAATTCTTTTCCTCTTCTTTATTCCTCATTCCTAATTCCTAATTCCTAACTCATGACATTATTCTGCAAACTCCAAATCCGATAATAAAACCCCCGCATCGCCAGCAGTTCGCTGTGGGTTCCCCGTTCAATGATGCTGCCCTTGTCCATGACAAGAATTAAATCCGCGCCCCTGAACGAAGAAATCCTCTGGGCTATGATAATTTTCGTGCAGGTAAAATCAAGACCGCGCAGTTGGTTTTGAATGTACTGCTCGGTTTCGCTGTCCACCGACGAGGTGGTATCGTCAAGAATCAAAACAGCGGGCTTGATTGCCAAAGCCCTGGCC